>Ga0209641_10001111_pt1 | contig 24313 bp, 10 predicted proteins | sample RifCSP16_1_FD_184022 | JGI IMG/M metagenome (GOLD analysis project Ga0209641, IMG submission 184022) | Soil microbial communities from Rifle, Colorado - Rifle CSP2_sed 16_1 (SPAdes) (version 2) | ecosystem: Environmental > Terrestrial > Deep subsurface > Rock core/Sediment | place: Rifle... | reverse complement strand
GCGGTTGGATTGCGGCCTTCGCCCAGCAGGACGCCATCGCAACTTTTGGGCCGAATAGTTACGTGATGGTCACAACAAGCTGCTCGGCCTCAGGCGATCCGTGTGAAGGGCGGGGCGCGGGCGGAGTATTCATAACGACGAACAACGGCGGCCCGACGACCGAGACCGGCGGGGGGCCGAATTCGTGCAACGACCAGCAGGACAACAACGCCGACGGCTTCGGCGACTGGGGCCTCGATAACTCGATGCCGAGGGACGGGGACTTCACCGATCCCGGCGATTTCGGGCCGGATCCAAGCTGCAGCAGCGGCTGGACTCAAGTCGGCACGCCAACGACGACGCCCCCCGGGGCCTGCGGTGTTCAGGTAGCCATGAACGGCGCCACCCCCACGTTCTACGTCCTTACTCACGAATGCAGTGGGCCTGTCGACAACGACCGTGATGGCCGGCTAAACGAAGACCCCGCCCAGTTCCGCTGCGATGACGGTGCGGATACAGGCGTGGGGGACGGGGCCGATGCCGCTGATCCCGACTGCCACTTCGACGGTGTCGTCGCCAATACGTTCAGCTACGATCGTTCGCGCGGCGAAGACGGCGCTAACGAGGACGCGGACGGATTTGTCGATGAGGACCAAGGCGCTCAGCTCTGGAAGTACACGGGAACGGCGCCGGGCGGAGCCTGGATTCGGATAGACCGTGACGGCGCCGGCGTCGATCTGGCCAGCGTGGGCGTTTTCGCCGTCCATCCCAGGGACCCGCTGCGACTGTATGTTGCGGATGTCACGCAGACTGGATTTGAGATCCGTAAGTCTATTAACGGCGGCACGGACTGGACAAATGACGACACGATCGAGGGTCTCCTCGGCAGCGGCGTTTTCGTAACCGACCGGCCTGTTAGCGGGCCGCTGGACTTTTCGACGCACGGGGCCTACGCGCAGCCGTCTCTGTTCGAGTTCAGTCCGCACTTCAGTGGCGACGATAACGTGATCCTCGCCGGCGGCCGCGATTCCGGGCTCTACATCAGCACCGACAATGGAGGCAGCTGGGAAAAGCTAGCGATCACCCCGCGCTGCGGCAACGGCATCGACGAAGACGCGGACGGCGGCGACGGCGCCGGACCGCTGGGAGCGGACGACGGGTGTCATGGGGGTGGAGCCGCAATCGGTGAGCCGGAACTCGACGAGGACATACCTCGCCCGTGGCACGCCTACTTTGACCCGAGCGGCATCTTCTACGTCGGCACCGAAGGCCGCGGCATCTGGAAGGTGACTGGACTCGGCCCCTCCGCCGCCAACCTCGACACGCCGAAAGAAAAGTGTGTGGTCGGCGCGTTCGCCAAGATCATCCTCGCGCTCGTGCGCCTCGCCCCCGACGGGGAGACTGTCGGCGCTCACCTCAGCGACCTCGACAGGGTCCTCAAACTGCTGGACGTCAGCCTCGCCGGCAACAGCGGTCTGAACCTGGGACAGGTCCTCACTCAGATTGGGAATTCCATCGACCCGAACACGACCGACAGCATCCAGGAGTTTATCGATAAGCTCGAACGCCACGTAAGCTCCGGCGGACTCAGCGGCAACATCGCCGGCGTGGACGTCATCTTCGATGCCGGCTTCGACATCGTCGGTGGGCAAAGCGTCAAGCTCACAGTCAACCTCACCCTCTCCAAGCTGGTCAACGCCAACCTCGACCTCACGGCCGGCGGCGATACCGACCCCCTTGGCCTCACGGTCGACGGGTCAGCGCCTGTGCTGCTCACGATGAACGCCTCCCTGGCGTTCGGCTTTGATGCCCCCAGCTTCGATCCCGCGGACCCGAACAGCTGCGACGCCACCTTCTTTATCGACGAGGCAGGTATCCGCTTCGGCGCCCAGACCACGGTCCGCGATCTTTCGGTCGTCGGCAAACTCGGCTTCTTCAAGCTCGGCACCACCGATCAGTTCAGCACGCCTAGCGCCGCGAACGCGCCTCCCGAGCCCGACGAAGGCGCAGACATCGACGCCGACGCCTTCATCCGTGTCGGGCTCGTCGATCCCAACAGCAGCTGCTCCGATGGGTACGACAACGGCCCCGACGGCACCACCGATCTTACAGACGACGACTGCCACACAGATGGCACCGCCGCCTCTACCGATAGCTATGATCCCGCCCGCTCAGAAGATGGGCAGGTCAACCGCATAAGCGTCCAGGAAGCCCAGAACGCGGCGATAAACGACCTCGCCACCGTGCGAGCAAAGGGCCACGTCCACGCCGTCCTTCCCATTCGCACCAACCTCTTCGACGTTACCGCGCCGGAGACCGACTGCACGGCCGGCGAGAGCGCTCCTCTCGACGACGATAGCGATGGGCTCGTGAATGACGGTTGCGCCTCGGACGGGTCGCCGGAGAGCGGCGATCAGTGCGCCGAAGGCAACGACCTGGATGATGACGACGGCGGCAGCGGCCCCATCAACGAAGGCTGCCCGCGCTCCAACCCGCGCACCGTCTTCGACTACAGCCTGAACCCCGGCAACCCCAGCCTCGAGCTGCTCGATAGCGCCGCGGTCGATCCGTTCAACAACCTCAACTCGCTCAGCTTTCTGACTGCACTCAGAGAGCTTCTCCAGTGGCTCCAGTCCATGCAGAACACGGGCGCGCTCGACACCGAAGTGCCCTTTATGGACGCCACCCTCGGCGATGTCGTGGCCGTAGCCGACCGGCTGCTGGCGGCTATGGACCGTCTCATCGACCCGGCCACAGGCGACCCCACCTTCGGCGATGCCGAGGAGTTCCAGACCGCTTTCAGAGAAGCGCTCGAGATCGCGCTCGGCGTGCCCGCCGAATCCCTGCCCGTGATACCAGTCAACTACGACCCTGTGACCCGGCAACTCGTCTTCGACCTCAGGGCCGGCGACAACTTCTCTACCGGTCAGGGGCTGGAAGGACGCGCCCCCACCTGCGTTGACGGCCTCGACAATATGACGCTCGTGCCGTCCCCGCCCGCCGGCGACGGCGCCGACGAGAACGACCCCGACTGTCTTGAGGACGACAATCCGGCCGATAGCCAGCCGCCCAGGCACAACCGCAGCGGCTATGAAGACGGCAACTGTGACTCAGCGAGCGGTAACGAGGACGGCGACGCCTTCGCCAACGCCGCCGATCCCGACTGCCACACAGATGGAAACAAGGACAACCAGGACAGCTATGAACCAGGCCTCCGCGAACAGGACACATGCGCGGACGGCGGCGACAACGACGGCGACGGCGCCGCCGACGCGGCGGACCCTCAGTGCCGAGCGCCGCTCAACTTCGCCGGCGACCTGGAGGTGGTCGACGGCGTCAACATCCAGACCCAGGGCAACGCCACGCTGTCCGCCGGATTCGACCTCGACCTCACCTTCGGCGTCGACCTGCGCGACTTCCCGGACAGCCCGACGGAGGGCGCCGGCGCTCCAGAGGATAGCTGTCGCGACGGGCTGGACAACGACGGGGATGACTCCGGCGACGGCACCGAGACCGATGCTCAGGACGCCGACTGTGGCAAGCGCGAAGCCGGCGGCGGCCCCGGCTCCTGCGCCGACAGCATCGACAACAACAACGACGGGCAGGCGGACGCAGAGGCCCTCGAGTGCACGCTCACAGAGGGGCCCGGGGCGCCCGCCGGCAGCTGTTACGACGGCGCCGACAACGACAACGACATCTTCGAGGACCTCAAGGACGGCGACTGCACCCTCGCCCTCGAAGACCGACTGTTCATCGAGACCAGCGCCGGTCCGGAGAAAGACGCGCAATGCACCGGCGCGGGCGACAACGTCGACGACGACGGCGATGGGATTGTCGATGACGGTTGCGGCGGCTCTGACCCGGCAGCCGACGCGCCCGGCGAGCTTCTGCTCGACCTGCTGCTCGAGGCGCAGAACGTGACCGCGTCCGCCACGATCGGTATTCTCGAGGTCACCGTGGAGGCAGATGTCTCCATCGGCCCGTCGGAAGACCGCACGGGCACCTGTGATGACAACGTCAACAACGTCCCGGCCGACGGCGACCAGGACGGCGACGGCGCCGACGAAGCGGACTCCGACTGTCACACAGAGGATGACGCTGACACGCCGCCATCGACCTACTCGCCGCTCCTGGCGGAAGACGGCATCGAAAACGCCGACTGCAACAGCAACGGCGACGAGGACGACGATGGTCCGGAGATCGTTGACGCGCTCGTCGATATCGTCGAAGGCGGCGTTCCAGCCGACGACGACGGCAGCTTCCTCGGCGTTACTATCACCGACGGCCTTCTCGACCTCAACGGCGACGGCGAAGCAAACATCGACGATGACGGCACGCTCGCCGGCCTCGAGATCATCGACGGCAAGGTCAACTACGACGGCGACACGGACGTCGACAACAGCGATGATGGCTCGTTCTTCGAGAACGGAAACGACCCAGACTGCCACATCCTCGTGGTCGACCTGCGCGACCCCGACGGCAGGCTTACCCTGCCGGAGCTGCTCGAGTCCATCAATGACCTCAGCACGCTCGTTGACGCAAACATCAACGCCTTCGCCGACGCGACCGTCACCGTAAACGCAGAGCTCAATAACGTCCCGCTACTGACACCGGGCACGATCAACGTCAGCGGCGGCGTCGCCGGCCTGATCTCCGTAAATGGCACCGAGGACGGCGGAGAACCCGATAGCTGCACCGACGGCGTCGACAACAGCGACGTAATAAATGGGCCACCTGATGGCAACGGCGACGGCCTTGTGGACGGCGAGGACCCCGACTGCAGCCCTCTCCTCGCCAGCCTGAAGATCGACACCGACGGCCTCGGCAACCTGCTCGACTTCAACACCGACGATCCACTCGCCCTACTCATCCGCCTGCTCGAGACCATCGGCGCGATGGCGGAGCAGATGAAGGGCCAGGAAAACGGCATCCTCGGCGAACCGATTCCGCTGGTGGGCACGAGCCTCGTCGATATCTTCAGCTACGCCGACGAACTGGCGGAGCTGCTCAAGGGCACGCGCGTCGAACCGGAAGGCAATATTGTCTGCACCAACAATGACGACGAAGACGCCCAGGCGGACGACGCCGCCGACAGCACAACTCTGACCGACCCACCGGGCGATACGGAACCACCAGCCACGGACGCCGTGTGGGAAGGCGTCGTCAACGACGGCTGCGACGGCGTGCCTGTCCTCGGGACCCCCGAGACCGATGTGCCCTGCGCTGCCGGCGAAGCGATGCCCCTCGACGATGACGCCGACGGTTTCGTCAATGACGGCTGTCCGGCGCGGGGCCGCGCGGAGGCGCTCTGCGACGGGGCCGACGACGATCAAGACGGGATTGTCGACGATGGCTGTGGCTCGATCGAGGTGGACGCCGTTCCCGAGTCCGTGTGCGCCGACGCGACGGACGAAGACAACGACCTCTTCTTCAACGATGGCTGCCCGGTCGCCCAGCCCACGCTGCAGCGGCTCGAGACACAGATCGAAGGGCTGCTGGACAAGATCGATCCGAGCAAGGTGCAATTCGGGCCCGATGGCGATTGCGACGACAGCGGCGACACCACTTTCGGCGCCCGCGACGATGACGATGACGGCATCGTCAACGACGGCTGCGCCGCGGACGGCTTCGGCGAGAACGACCCGGCGAACTCCTGCGGCGGCGGCGATCCCGACTGCGGGGAGGTGTCCGCCTGCCGCAACGACACGGACGACGACGGCGACACCAAAATCAACGACGGCTGTCCGGACAACTTCGAGATCGAATACGACACGGTGGACAAGGAACTCCTCTTCCACCTAGGCTTCGGCGTTGAGACTTCTACTCAGGCTTCGCTCAACTTCGACCTCGGCGATCTTGACGTCCCTCCTGATCTGATAGGGCTCGAGACCAGTGGCACCTTCCAGGCGGGCGTCCGTGGCGCGTTGAACCTTGACTTCGGAATAACGATCGGCGGCTCCTCCCTGGATAGCATTCAGCCCTTCATCGTGAACACCAGCGGTCTATCCCTGACCGCATCGGCGGACGCCACTGACTTCCAGGTCAAGGGCAACATCGGGCCACTGAACGTCTTTGCGGGCAATGCTTCCGAAACTACCTGCGGACCGGCCGGTGACGAAGACGCGGACGGCTTCCACAATGAGGGTTGTCTGTCTGACGGGACCCCCGAAGGTGGTACCGACTGCAATAACGGTACCGACGACGATGACGGCGGCGGCGGGCCCGTTAATGAGGGTTGTCCACCTGATCTGGCGAGCGCCCACCTGCTTGGCCAATTGGCGATAGGCGTCACCGGAGGCGACGCCCAGGGTCGCATACCGCTGAGCAGCTTCGGCGCAAGCAACTTCGACCTCAGCAACGTCCTGAGCGGCAACAACAATGCCGCTTGCCCCGACATTCCCGGCGGCGGCGCCGGCGACAAGCCGGGCGCCTGCGCAAGCCTCCCTATGTACGTAGGAATTACGGGCTTCCCGGCAGAGTTCGTCTGCGACATGGACATCTCGGTCGCCGATCTCGCTTCGCCCACGTTCGTGCTCGACGACCCGAACACCGTTGGCCTGCAGGACCCGACGTGCGACTTCGCAGACAGAATAGCCGCCGCCGCGCTCGACATGCTCCTGCTTGAAAGCGGCCTCCAGGACCTCCTGGACATGCTCGAGAACCTCCTGAACGGCAACCTCTTTGGCTTCCAGCTGCCACTGGTCGGCAATCTCGGTCTCGGCACCAGCTTTGTGAACTCGCTCCAGACCGGCCTTGTTGACTCCGTCACCACCGGCTCCAGCCCGGCCGACGCTTTCAAGACGGCGCAGGACGGCGCTGTGCGAGACGCCGTCGAAAACTTCCGGTCGGCTATCGCGACCGAGCTCGTCAATGCAGGCCTCTTGCTCGAGCGCGGAAACGACGGAACGCCCGCCGGCGAAGTGGATGACCTGCACGCGACGATGATCTGCGGCGAATCGGCCCCGGGCGTTTTGCGCGAATGCACCTTCGGCGGCGAAGACCCGTCAACTCAGTGCAACGACGCGGTTGACGACGATGGGGACGACTACATCAACGACGGCTGCCCTGTCTTCCCTGACCCAGCGGGAGGTCCGGAGAGCGGCACTCAGTGCGACGCCGGAAATGCGACTGACGACGATGATGACAACGGCAATGGAGCGGTCGACGCGCCGCCGAATGGGCTCGTGAATGACGGCTGCGGGCAACAGGGTGGCGAACCGGAGACCGGCGATCAGTGCAGCAACGCCACCGATGACGAGGACAACGACACCAGCACGCCGGCGCCGGACCTCGACGGCTTCATAAACGACGGCTGTCTCGCCGGTTACGAGAGCGTCGGTGAGGACCCCAGCACCGGTTGCGAGGAGAACGACAACACCGACGACGAGGACAACTACGCCGAGAGCCCCGCCGTTGCCGACAAGGATGGTCGCATAAATGACGGCTGCCCAGCCGAAGGGCCCGAGGCCAACGATCTCACCGAGATCCGCTTCTTCGCGTCAATCGGCCAGCTCCAGGGCACAACCGCCGACCTCGGCTTCGATCTCGGCATGCCGGGATTGGGCCTCACCTCCAACGACAGCGTAACTTTCGGCTATGAGTGGAGGATCAACCTCGGCTTCGGCGTGAGCAAGGACCACGGTTTCTTCCTGCTCACTGAGCCGATGGAGGATGGCTTGACCAAGGATTCATGCCTCCCCAGCGACGCAGACCCGCCGGATCCACCCGCGGGAGATGACGACGGTGATGGGCTCGCGAACGAGGCCGACCCCGATTGTGACAACAAAGACCTGAAGCTGCTGGGCGGCATCGACCTGGACGGTGCGGCAATCGACGGCCGCCTGGCCTTCCTCCTCGTGAGCGCCGCAGACAGCCATGGCGACAACGGAGCGACGTTCTCTCCTGAGGCCAGCGCCGAATTCGCGATCGGCATCAATGATCCGACCGCCTCGGGTCCGGAGGCAGATGAACGCCTGTCCTTCAGCGAGATCGTGAACGCGCCTTCATTCGGTAGTGTCGTCCGCTATGGGCTGGCGGCGAACGTCGATCTTGAAATTGACCTCGCCACCACCGTCGACTTCGACGGCGGGGGCGCTGACCCCGCGATCCCCGAGTTGCTCGCCGACCTCAATATCTACTGGAACCACACGCTCGGCAACCTGAACACCCCTGACCAGGCCAACCCCGGCGACGTGGACAACAACACCGGGAACCCAGCCTGCGACGATGCCGGCGACACCAATTGTTTCGGCGTGGAGCTGGACAACCTGCGCATCGACATCGGCACCTTCCTCACGAGCATGGTTCAACCGGTGGCGCTGGAAATCCAGAAGTATACGGAGCCGTTACAGCCCGCGATCGACATCCTGACTGCGCCGATACCTGTCCTGAGCGACCTCGCCGGTGAGCCGATCACCCTTCTCGACCTCGTAATCCTGCTTGGCGAGGGCGACCTCGACTTCCTCGACGACGTCGCGGCCGTCATCACATTCGTCAACAGCTTCGACGAGAACGGCGCCGAGAACCTAGAAATTCCGCTATCAGCGAGCAACAGTCCTCAGAGCTTTACCCTGAACGCCACGAACCTGCTCGACCCGCTCGGTCAGCCGACCGACGCTTTCCAGCCGGGTGATGTCAACGCTCAGGGCGATCTCATCGCTCTGGCCACCACGAACATGCTCGAGGACATCCAGAACGGCACCGACGCCGCCTCCGGCGCGAGCGATGATCAGAAGGCCGTGCTGGCCGGGCTCCAGCAGCTCACCGCCGAGGCCGGCGTCAGCTTCCCCTTCCTCGAGAAGCCTTCAGACCTCGTCCAGCTGCTCTTCGGCAAGGACGTGACCCTTGTTCTCTGGGAGCCGCCAAACCTGCGCGCGCACTTCGCTTACTCACAGAGCTTCGGTCCCATCTGGGCTGTGCCGCCCGTGTTTGTCCACATCGGCGGCTCCGTCACCCTCCAGGGCCACTTTGCGCTCGGCATGGACACGGAAGGCATCCGCGCTCTCGCCGCTGGCGGCGGCGCGCCGGACCTCCTGAAGGGCCTTTTCCTGGGCGATTACTCCAACGACCAGGAAGTGCCCGAGTTCTCCATGCGCGGCGAGCTCCTCGCGGGCGCGGCCGTCAGCGTCGGCATCTTCTCCGCCGGGGCGGAGGGCGGCGTCTTCCTCACGATCAGCATCGACCTCAACGACCCGAACAATGACGGCAAGATGAAGTTCACCGAGATCGTCGATATCATCGAGATCACCGGTAACCCCCTTTGCATCTTCATCTACTCCGGCGAGTTCGGCGTCTTCCTGCGCGTCTTCGTGGAGGTAGACCTCTTCTTCTGGTCGCAACGCTGGACCTACACGCTAGCCGAAATCGTCCTGCTCTCCTTCGACGTGGAGTGCGACTTCGATCCGCATCCCATTCTTGCCCACGTGGACGGCGACGGCGACCCGGACACCCAGGAGGCCTGCAGCAGCAATTGCATTCTCATTCTCCATATGGGCACGAACGCGGACCTGCGCGGGGCATTCGACGTCCCTGATGAGGAGTTCACGGTCAAAAAGAACCTCGCCACCCACCAGTTGGACGTAACGGCCTTCGGATTCACCCAGGGCTTCTGTTGCGACGATACGATCACCTTGGTGCAAGCCAATGGGCACACCGGGAAGGACAAGATCGCCGCGCTTCCATCCATCTCAGCAGGCGAAGACGGTATTCAGACCTGCGGCGACGGTGACGACAACAGCGACTTCAGCAACGGGCCTCCCGGCGGCAACGGCGATGGCGGTATCGACAGCACGGATGACGACTGCCATACCGATCATGACGCCGGCGATCCCGTGGATATGAGCACCTACGATGCCTCCCTGGCCGAGGACGGCATCGACGCCTGCTCGGACGGGCGCGATAACGATGAAAGCACTGCACCTCCGGACGGCAACGCCGCCGACCGCGGCATCAAAAAGAATGCCGACGCCGACTTCGGCGACCCCGGCGAATTCCCACCCGACGCCGACTGCGCCCAGCCCGTCGACTTCGACATTCCAGTCGACTTCGACGGCGGAGCGGACGACGACAGCCTTGTCAGCGGCGTCGCTGCCGACAACCTGCGCGGCGGCGGCGGCAAAGACTCGCTCGACAGCAACAAGGGTAACGACCACCTGATGGGCGGCGACGGCGACGACGAACTGATCGCCGGCGAAGGCAACGACGACATCTACGGCGACAACGGTGACGACGCCACCCTGACTTGGGACAACTGCGGCGCCGACCCACCGGATAGCGCCAACGATGCCCCCGAGGGCGCAGATGACGGCGGCGACTACGTCGACGGCGGCCTCGGGCAGGACCGCGTCTGCGGCCAGGGCAAGAACGACAACCTGGTCGGTGGCTTGTCCAGCACCGACACGACAGACATCGCCGACACTATCCGCGGTGGCTCCGGCAACGACACAATCGACGGCGGCGACGGCGGGGACTCCCTCTACGGCGACGCCAATAACGACAACATCAACGGGTCCGGAGACAGCGACACGATCGAGGGGGGTAACGAGGGACGGACGGCCTTCGATACCGACCTCGGCGATGACCTGCTCGGCGGCGCAGGCGGCGACACCATCCGCGGCGGCGAGGGAGACGACAACGTCGTCGGAGGCCCCGGCGGGGATCCGGAGCTCAAGGGCGGCGACAACGACGACGTCCTCCTCGGCGACGACGGACAGATCACCCGTATCCCGGCGCCCCCGGACACGCCTGACCTCAACCGCTACAACGATACGGTCACGCTTACGCCGGGCTCAGACGAAGGCGCGGACGTCATGTCCGGCGAAGGGGGGAACGACTGGCTCTTCGGCCAGGGCGGCGGAGATACGATGAGTGGCAACGACGGTAATGACGACCTGATCGGCGGCGCGCTCAACGACACCATGCACGGTGGCGAGGGTTTCGACATCATGCTCGGTGATGCAGGCTTCGTCGACCACGACAACACCGCCACAAGCGCCGACGACAGCGCCATCCTTATCACCCCGGCCGGCAGCGTCTGTCCATCGCTTCCCCCGCCTGCCGAACCGTGCGGTGACACTATGAACGGCAACGAGGATGACGACGATATGTTCGGCCAGGAGGGGGCCGACACGATGAACGGCGGCGACGATCAGGACTTCATGCACGGCAACGCCGGCAACGACACCATGAACGGTAACTCCGGCCTCGATATCATGCATGGTAACGCCCACGACGACATCATGCGCGGCAACGAGCACAGCGATGAGATGCGTGGTGGCAGCGGCGCCGACCGCATGACCGGCGGCAGTTCCGGTGTCGAGAGCGATGCGACGCCCGACGACGGCGACTTCATGTTCGGTGAGTCCGGCAATGACGTCATGGCTGGCGACAACGCCAACATCTCCCCGCCAAACGTCGACCTCCTCAACCTCAACCCCATCGGCGGTAACGACTACATGGAGGGCAACGCCGGCAGCGACGACATGTACGGCGGCCCCCTCCGCGATGAGATGCACGGCAATGAGGGCGATGACTACATGGAGGGCAACAACGACATCGACCTCATGACCGGCGACACAGGTGAAGACGACATGATCGGCGGCACGTCCGTCGAAGCGGAACCTCCCGCGGCCGCGGCCGGCGGCGTCCTCGATGAGGGCGACCTCATGACCGGGAACGACGGAGTCGACTTCATCGCCGGCGACAACGCCTCGATCGCACGGCCCGGTGGCGATGACGATCGCAACGACTACAACGGCGCGGTCAAACGCGAGGTTTACCTCTACGACGTCGCCGAGTTCGGCGCTCCCGTTTCCGCAACTCTGAGCGGCGGCGACAATATTGCAGGCGGCGAGGGCGACGACGTCATCTACGGCCAGGGCAACGGCGGCCACGGCGTCGACGACGACGGAGACGGCGCCGTCGACGAAGACGTCGTCGACGGAGTGGACAACGACCGGGACGGCAACGAAGACGGCACCACGCCCGCGCCGGGCACCGGCGACTGCGCCGACGGCGTCGGCAACGAACCCGATCCCGACGGCAAGGACGCCAAGGACCCCCAGTGCCTGCCTCACGTCGACGAAGACGGCGGGGGCGACCTCCTGCACGGCAACAACGGCCACGACTTCATCGAAGGCAACGACGGCGCAGACACGATCTTCGGTGACGCCGACCAGGACGACCTCATCGGCGGCACCGGCCGCACCAGCACGCCCATCTCCGCAAGCGCCGACGACGGCCGCCTCGACGGCGGCGACATCATCAACGGCGGCGCTGGCACGCCCGCGACCGTAGCGAACGATTACGACGTGATGATCGGCGACAACGGCGTCGTCGCCCGCCCGCTCGACAGCAACAACCACTGGCAGGTCAACGACTTCAACGCCGCCGTCGTGCGCGTTATTCACTTCTACGACGTCGGTATGGTCGCGCCGTACGGCTCCGCCGCAGCGGCCGGCACCAGCGGTGTGGATGTCATGGCCGGCGAGGCGAATGACGACCTGATGTACGGTCAGGGCGACAACGACCTCATGACAGGCGGGGACGGCGACGACTACATGGAAGGCAACGCCGGCGCGGACAACCTTGCAGGCCAGGCCGGGAACGACGACATGGCCGGCGGCACCGGACACATCTTCCAGTTCTTCGCCTCCCCCGGCCTCGTGGTCGAAGACCCCTACGACGGTGCCGGCAACAAGACCGGCCGCGATGGCCGCAGGGACGACGGCGAGACCGGCATGGCCGGCGGTGACGGCTTCGACTTCATGATCGGCGACAACGGTGTCATCGATCGCGAGACAGATGACGTCACCGGCGCCTGGCTCTCCAACACCTTCCGCGTCTGCGCGCCACTCTCAGCCTGCAACGGCGTCCAGCACAAGCCCGAAGTCCTCCGCGACGTCCAGTTGCTCGGGGTACCGGTTGATCCGAACACCCATGGTGCCGAGCAGGACATGGCCGGCGGCAACCACGACGACATCATGTACGGCCAGGGCGACAACGACGAGATGAACGGCAACGACGGCGACGACTACATGGAGGGCAACCACGCCGATGACCAGATGTTCGGCGACGACGGCCAGGACGACATGCTCGGCGGCGGCTCGGATGATTCCGACCTCGCCAACCCCGCCGAGCCGGACCTTCTCGACGGTGACGACCGCATGCACGGAGACAGCGATGAGCTGGACGGCGAACCCGAGGGTAGCGGCTCGGACGTGATGATCGGCGACAACGGCCTGATCATCCGCCCGCTCGGCTCTGCGAACGAATGGCAGACCCTGTCGACCAACGAGGCCTTCCTGCGTGTTATCACTCTCTTCGATGTCGAGGGCCCGGGCCCTGCCGTGAGCCTCGACCTGAGCGGCGACGACGATATGTGGGGCAACAGCAACGACGACATAATGTACGGTCAGGGCGGCATGGACGACATGTTCGGTGGCGCCGGCGACGACTACATGGAGGGCAACGCCCATAGCGATGTGATGCACGGCAACATCGGCGAAGACGATATGATCGGCGGCACCGCCCGCACGAAGACCGATGACCCGTCCTCGTTCCAGGCCGATCGCACAGATACCAGCACTAGGACGCGCCCAGGCGTTCCGCTGGGTGCCAACCCGGCCGTGACAGTCCCGCTAGGCGATGAGATGTACGGCGAGGATGGCGCCGACGAGATGCTCGGCGATAACGGGACCATCTTCCGCCCCGTGCAGTCCAACGAGTGGATCACGCTCACCTACTCGCTCCTCGCTGATACCATCGGCGACGTTGAGCCGCGCCACCGAGTCGACGGGTCGAGTTCGCGCATCGACCGCGACGTGGCGACGATCGACTCGAACCACGGCGTCACCGCCGGTAGCGATCTCATGTATGGCGGCAACGGCGACGACCAGATGTACGGTCAGTACGACGACACATCAGGCGCCGTCCAGCCCGCTATCGGCGATGAGATGTACGGTGACAACGGCGAAGATGCCATGGCCGGCGACCAGGGCCTCTTCGAGAACCGCGTGCTCACGGGCTCAAGCCAACATATCGAGCCGAACGCGCCGTTCATCAATGACGACATCTTCATCCCGAATAGCCTCTTCCGTGAGTTCCGGATGGAAGCCGCACAGATACCGCGGGGCGGCAACGACCGCATGCGCGGCGGCACCGAGGGCGACTGGATGCACGGCGGCGCCGGCGACGACGTCGCGAACGGCGACAACGGCAACGACCGCCTGTTCGGTAACAACGGCGCCGACGATCTGTGGGGCGGACGGCATCACGACCACCTCTGGGGCGGCTACGGCTCCGATCAACTCGACGTGCACCCGCGGGTGGCGGAGGATGACGCTAACCCGAATCTGTGCACCCAGATCAGCCAGCCGGACCCGCAGGAGTGGTACACATTCGCCTTCGAAGGCGGCCTCCTCACCACCAGTTGTGACGGCAATTTCGAGAACATCGACTACATCTACGGTGGCTGGGACGCTGACTTCCTGCAGGCGAACGTGGGCGATAACGGCCCGCGGCTGGGCGACCGCTTGATTGACTGGGTGGGGGCTTACAATCTATACATTCTCTGCCCCGCCACCTACGGCGAGTATGTCTCCACCAGGCAGCACAGCCCGTCCATGACGACGTTCCTCCACAAGTTGGCGGAGGGTGACGGCGCCTACCAGCCAGGGCCTACGACGTTCGATCCCTCAGGGTTCAACGACATCGGCTTCGTACACAAGAAGGACCTGAAAAACAACAACAGCCCGCCGGCAGTGGATACGCCGGGCCATTTCAACTGCACGACGGACACCACTACAACGCCCTGAAGCAGCGGGGCGGCCGGTTGGGGAAACCGGCCGCCCCGCCGCGCCCGGCGTCACCCCTTCGAGGGTTACTCCTCGCAGGGAAGGTCGACGCTGACGCCTTCCTGCTGCGCGATTTGCTGGAGCGCCTCGCAGGGCGCCCGCGACTTGACGAGTGCGCTCTTCCTGGCCCCGAAGGCATTTGTGGCTTCGGTGAGACTGTCAGCCGCGCGCACTTCTGCCGCCAGCGCGGATATATCGTCAGAGTCCTTCTCCAGCGCGGCGACGAAGTCTCGGTGGGCTCCGGCTATAGCGTCCGAAGGGTTGAGGGAGCGCACATCGGCGATGAACGGCTGGATGGCCACTTCTAGGCCCGTTGTGGCGTCTTGGATTGCAGGAAGAATTTGTTCCGGGCTCCTTATCTGGCCGCCCGGGTTAGCGCTAGCGGCGACGGCCTGCTCCAACCGTTCGAACGCCGCCTTCAACCGGTCGAAATACTCTTCGGCGGATAGCTGCGGTCCCGGCGTGGAAGCGGGGCTGCCCGCCGCAGGCTCGGAGTTCTCGTTGCTAGAGCCACAGGCCGTTGCCGCGAATATGGCGGTGGCCATGAACAATACGGTCAGCGCTCGCATCGGCGAGGTAGAGGTTATCACAGTGTCCTCCGCGATATCTTGCCTTGACTTCTGTCAAGGGGCGTGCGGTAATGGATTCGCCCAAAACTTTGATACAACTGTATGCTTCTAATGCGACTGACTTTGCTGATGCTCCTCGCCGGTTCGATCGCAGTGCTGAGCGCTGCGTCCAAGGCGTTCGCGGCACCGCCGGGGAATGACGGCTTCCAAGACGTCATCGGCGTGTATGCAGTCCCCTACTCAACTACGCAGTCGACGTTGGAAGCGACGCTACAACTACCGGACGAGCCGCTGTGCGGTGATATCGGCGCAACAGTCTGGTACGCAGTCACAGCACCTGCGAACGGGACCCTCAAGGTGTCAACGGTGGGCTCCGACTTCGATACCGTCCTTGCCGCCCACAGCGGCAGCACTCTCAGCGCTCTTCAATCCCTGGATTGCAACGACGATACGGGTTCCGCAACGACTTCTGCTGTTCAGTTCGATGTCGTTTCCGGTGCCACCTACTACATCCAAGCCGGCGGTTTCCAGAGTCAGGATGGCCAGTTGGCGCTGAGCATCGTGTATGGGACGGCGTCGTCGAACGATGACTTCGGAAGCGCGGAGGTGGTGCCGCAAGCCCTTCCCTACACGGACCCTCGCAACACTGTTGTAGCAACGACGGAGCCGCCGAATGAGCCAGAGGTCGTTTGCTCGCCCAGCGTGCCGATCGGTAGGACCATCTGGTACTCGTATACGCCATCGGCGACCCGTCTTGTCTCGGCGACGACGGCAGGTTCGAACTTTGACACCGTGATTGCGGTCTATACCGGCGATACGTTGACCAGCCTCACGGAGCTAGCCTGCGACGATGACACGGACTTCGATGCGACATCGGCGGTTCAGTTCGTCGCGAGCGCGGGGATACCATACCGGATTCAGGCGGGTGGCTATTTGGGAGATTCGGGAGATGTTGTGTTCAACCTGAGCGTGGACACGTCGGATACTGACGGCGACGGGTTCACGGACGAGAACGAGACTCTTCATATCGGCACAAGCGCGAATGATCCCTGCGGGAACGATGGCTGGCCGGCGGAGCTGGTGGGAAACGACAACCGGCTCAACATCGGCGATTTCACCAGCTTCATCTTCCCCACGCGGCCGGACGGCTCGTTCCACAAGTTCGGCCACCCGGTGCCGGACCCGCAAGACGCCAGTATTGCCCGCTGGAACCTGGACCCGAGCGGTTCGATCAACATCGCTGACCTCAACGCGCTCAACCCCGCCGTCCTCGCGCCGACGGCGCGCCCGCCCATGTTCGGCGGCCAGCCGGCCTTCTTCGCCAACGTGGGTAACGGCATTGGCGGCTGCCCGTGGCCGCCGTAGCCTGACGCAGACTACTGAGATCGCAGTGCGTCACGCAGACCAGACTGTGCCGCAGTGCAGACTGGGGCTTAAGAGCTTTGCGGGCGAGGGAGACGATCGGGCGGCGGGCCTCCGGCTCACAGCCAGGTACTTCGTGAGATGGACGGGGGAAAGACATTCGGCGCTCTCGGCGCCGTTATGACGCTCCTCCTAAGCTGGCTGCTGGCAGTCTCGGTTGGCTTTTGACGTGGTCGTCGGGAGGCTCTATCCTGGTATCAGACAGCCTTGAAGAAGCTGTCCGAGGGACAGAGGGCCGCAGACCTTGGTCGGCGGCCTTCAGTCATTTAGAGCCCACCGCCTGCGGCGTCCTCGCTCGCTGCGCTCGCTGCGGGAAGGGGCTCGCTCCCTACGGAAGCTTCGCCGAGAGGGACAGAGGGCCGCCAGAGCCTTAGTCCCCTGCCTTAGTCAATAGCCGCCTTCGCTCGCGCCCGTGGGCGCTCGCGGACGGCAGGCAGCTGGCAATCGCCTTGATGCACACAATACCGCCAGTTTCATATCTGGCGCGGGAAGATGGCTATGCCCGCCCTGGCAACCCGGAAGGCCTTCCTTATCCTTCATCACCTAAAGAGTTGCAGATGATGATCAACAAGGACGCCAGCCCTCGCCCCCCTTAGGGTGGGCAGGGCCGGCGGTCTGTTGATTGTCGGATGAAGACCGTTTATGCGGTCTCCTCGACAACGACCTCCTCGATAACTTCAAAGCGTAGACCATAGACGGCTGCCCTTGTCCCTCCGGCCCTTTGCTTCTGTATCAGGTAGCCTTCCTTCACCAGCTGCCTGATCCGGCGCCTGGCTGTCGCGTCACTTAGCTTCAGCGCACCCAAAACGTCCTTGATCTCGAAGTCGCCATGCTCTTGGGCGTAGCGTTTGATGTCATCCCTGTCACCGATGTCGAAGTCAGCCACTTCTACTGAGTACTCGTTCGGGGCCTGACTGAAGCTAAGCCAGCAATCTACGGCTTCGGTCGCTTCCTTGTCAGAGGCCCGGAAGCGGACAAGGCTGTCCTGTCTTTCTAGGCTCCAGGCCCCCTCCGACATACCGGCTTTGAGGACGCCCCCCCAACCGCTGATCCGGACGTCCAGTTGGACCGCATCCTCCTTTGGTTTGGACATGTGGTCGACGAGGGCGACGCAGCAGTCATGCGTCGCCGTGACCATCTTTAGCCAGCGGAGCTTTTCCGGGTAGCTATGACCAAAGTCCGAAGTCGGAGCTCCTGCCATGCTGGAGGTGTCCACGACGACGAGAGCCGGCGGCGCATCGAAGCGGTCGTGGATCATCTTCAGTGTGTTGTCGAGCCTGAGTCCAGCGTCGCGGGCCTGTAGGTTGAGCTGGCCGCGGTCAACGAGGACCACCCCGCCGTAACTCTCATGGCCAAGTCGAAAGCGGGAGATCATCCGGAGTCTTCTGACGGCCGTCTTAGCCCCATCGTCAGCACAGACTACGAGCGCCGGTCCTGGGTGCTGGACCTCGAAGCCAAGGAAATCGTCAAGTCCGTTACCGATACAGAGGGCAGCATCGAGGGCGAGCCAGGACTTCCGGGCAGCTGGTAGGCCGTTGATAGAGATGAGGGCTCCCTTCCTTATCAACCCTTCGATCACCCACTGGACCGATGTGTCCAGCTCATGCTGTTCCTCCGGGAACATAAGGGAGAACGGGCCCCCATCATGTGGTTGGTATTTGCGGTCAATACGGTGGCTCGCAGGTATCGAACCGTTCGATTCTGCGCGGCTCGCTACCCCAACAGCGTCGGCCTTGCTCGCCTCCAGGGGTATTTGACGCGGAGTCGGAAGCTTATTATTGTTCTGTTGTAACATCATTTCTCCTTACTGCCCCGACCTCCCTGGCGAGGAGGCGGGGCTTTCTTCACTTGCCGTTCTGGATCATGTCGAGGAGGCGTCGGCAGTCGCTCTCCTCGTAGAGCCTTTGGCCCGTCAACCGATTCCGCCTCGCTGGTGGAATGCGCTGTTCGCGCTCCCAGCGACGAAGGGTAGCCGCGCTGATACCGAGGCGACGGGCAGCGGCGCTGATTCTTATGGGGTTCTGCGTCGAGCTCTGGGTCTTCATACCTTCACCGTACAAGCCGTGCGCAGGGGTGCGCAAAAATGCGGCTCACCGCAGGAGACCCACCCGGGCGCGTCAGCTCATGACTGTTGCCATGCGCTTTCGGTCGTCGTCTGTGGCATTCGTTCTCTTTCCCAAAATCGCCAGTCGGCCGCCGCGGACCCTGCTGGGTCGGGGCTAAGCCGCCTCGGTCGGTGCCCCGGCGTCATCTGGCCAACTCTCGATGAGGCTGATGATCGCGTCCATCAGAAGCGGGCTGACCATAAGACGTCCATTCTCGATCAAAGACAGACGCTGTGGCGAGATGCCGAGCGCTGCAGCTACTTCATACTGAAGAAGACCGGCTTGGACCCTTTGCAGCTTGACCGCCAGGCCAGCGTTGTCTATGCGTTTGACCATTGATCCACCTCCTTTCAAAGTGATCCGTCATCACTGTAGGAGGTAGAGAATTACTTCATCTGCACGTAACGCTGCCGGTAACGCTAACGGCTGCCCGGCTTGGCTTTTTTCCTCATCCGGTATTGGCGCTGCCGCACCCTACCCCCGCCTTTCTTGCATGCTTCCGAGCAGTATCTAGCGTTTCCCTTAGTCTTCTTGAAGACTGAGCGGCACCATGCACACCAGTCGAGCTTCTCGTAATTGGTCAACAGTTGCTGCCAGATTAGGGGCTTCAGGCCCCAGTAGAGGTCGATCGTAGGTCGGCGCTTAACGTGTTCGCGGAACTCTTGCGTGCGATATGCCTTCGACAGGGCCTCCTTAGGCTCGAGGATTGATGAGACCGTGACACCGATGCACTCCAGACGGAAAACCTCGGCACCGAGACTCGGTTGGTGGCGAGCCGTAATCATCTCCCATTCGGTGACGTCCTCCACAAGGAAGTCTTCCCGGTCCTGCAGCCGCTCCTGTGCGAATGCCCGTCCCTCGGGCGTCTCCCACTGCTTCCCGTCTACCCACTCTCGTATATGACGCTTCTCATCGAGGCACTTGCCTTCGCAGTAGCCGTCGCCCGTCTCCTCCTCAGCAAGATATCTGAGGGCGCGTGGGTAAAACTCCCTTAGGTGGTCTCTGACCGTCCGCGGGCGTCTGAAGCGATAGCAGAGGGTATCAGCCACGCCGAGTCCCTCATGGAGTTCTTGCGGGTCGTCATGGGCGTCCATAAGGACCTTCCAGAGATCATCAGTGATCTCCCCTCCGAGCGTCCATCCGTGTTCGTCTACGGGAGTCACCACCACGAACTCCACGATCTCCGGCGGGCTGCTAATCACAGCCGCGGGTTCGTCTGTGTGGAGGGCCGCCTCCTGCTGCGTGAGCGTCATTGCCCACCAGTCGGTAGGAAGCTCTGGCGCAGGAAAAACGACCAACCCCTCGGGGCGGAATTCCCCGATTGCCGCGAAGGGTGCGGCCAGAATCTGAGACCGACCTTGGCGCTCCGTTTCTGACGGGAAGTCAATCTCTGGATGCCTCTCCTGGCATACTCGCAGCCATTCCGGCGGCACGAGATCAGATAACGTGACCGACGCTGACTTCGCGAATCGATCGCGGAGGGAGTCCAGCGCGGCATACCTGATGGGATTGGCCTCCCTGTTCAGTACAGCAAGGTTTGAGAGCCGTCCTGAGAAACCCGAGCGCAGGTCGTCCATGGCCATCGGCTCTGCTTGAGTCTGCTTCCTCACTAAGAGCGGTCCCCACGGGGGAGGGACATCCAAGCCAATCACGGGAGCCTGACGGATACGGCTCAGGATACTCTCAGCCAGCACGCGGTCGGTCTTACGACGCGGGGCTAGGCGTGAAAGGGGCCAACTGGCCGTGATCAATAAGCTCTTGCGCATCATCAACTCTCAAGGGTAGCAACTGATTATCCGTCCAGTCACGGAGAATCGCGGGGCATTGGCGTTACGGGCAGCGTTACCAGCAGAGCCTCGAGGATAGGGGCTGCGATCATGGTCTCGACAAACCAGCCCAACGACGAGAGGAGGATCACCACAGAAATGGCGAAGTACTCGAGACAACTCCGCCGGGAAATTCGATACATACTTCGGTGCCTGCCAGAGTTTGGCATATCTGGAATGAGGGCAGAGGACATGGCAGAGATAGTGTCCGCTATCCCGCCGGATGACTGCGTTGCACAATTTCACAAGGGTCACTCCCTTGAGAAAGTCGACGGAGATATTGCCGACGCCATCTTCATCGGCAAGGTGGAACTAATCCACAAAGAGCTAGATAAGATGTTGGCGCGTGAAGAGGTTTCGTGGAGTGGGGACGGTTCGCCGTCCGACTGGTTGGACTGTCCCACTTGTAACGGGTAGCGATACGCGTGACGGCAATGCGGGGCGTAATGCAGCCTCTCCTCCAGCCCGAAATGGCTCGCACCATAATTCCGGGACGCCCGTCACCCCGCCAAGCCTACGATGAGTCAGAGAAGCGCAACACAGAATCCTCGCTATGTCCGTCCCGAAACGTGACCGCGGCATCCACCTTCGGGCAGCCCGACCCCGCGCACAAGCGGACGCCGTGCTCGCTGCCCTCACGGATAACGGGGGTACGATGACCCAGACCGAAATCAGCAATCTGTTTCGGCGGCACAGGGACGCTTCGCAGCTCGATGACCTTCGCGATCGCCTTGAGCGCTGGGGCAGAATCCGAACCGAGTCGGAACAGACAGGGGGGCGACCGTCGCTGAGGTGGGTGCTCATTCCTTCGCCAATTTCGCTTTCATCGCAGCTGGCCGGTCTCGCTGACTATCTCGGCATCGCTCGAAAAAGGCGCCGAGAATCACTTGGCGTTGCGGGAGAGTCGGCACCTGTACCCTGATCGCTTGGCGAGGAAGTGCCCATGGCTGATGTTTGTCAGTTGCTTGCGGTCGGAACCGCTTCAGGCGAGGGCTGAGCTGAGATGTTGAACCCGACACCGCGAAGCCCAGACGATCACGGCGCCCACGAGCTCGTCGATATCCGCGAGACGGCCAAGGCTGTGATGCAGTGTAGTGGCACCGTTCAGGGTACGAGCCAACTCGGGACCCTCCCGAAGCCGGTAATACGCGCCAGGGTGCTTCCCTGCAAATGTGGCTGCGGTCGAACCCCATCAGCACAGCGGTGGACGCGGAAGTTCTTTTCGGATGCCTGCCGAAAGCGGTTCAGCCGTAACGGCTCAGCAGCCTCGCTCCAGAGGCCGCAGGAAGGGCAAGAACAAGAGCAGGGAAGAAGGACCCCCCGGCACTACCACTCAGATGATGTTCCGGTAACGGATACGGAAGTTCACTGCAGCGGGTGCCTCAAGATGATCGACGGCCTGGCTGGACCCTTCCTGTACGGAGCTACTGTCGCAAATGCATCGAAGAAGGCCTCTGCCCGTGCGAGAACCGGCCTGTATGGCACCGGCTGGATCGCGGCGGTCGCTGAATGATTCTTACCCGCCGAGGAGAGCGTGATCGATCCGCCGATCGAGCACCTTCACGGAGATCCTTCAGCGTCGGCGAATGACAACGAACGCGATGAAGGACCGCTTGCTGCTCACCGTGGACGAAGCTGCACGTACGCTGAGCTTGTCCAGGACGACTCTTTACGAACTGCTCCTGCGAGACGAGATCGAGAGCGTAAAGATTGGTCGCAGCCGGCGAATTCCCTTCGATGCCCTGATCGCCTTCATCGAGCACAAGCGGGGTGAGAGAAGCCAGTGATCCGCGGGTATCATCTATTCGTGAAGAGGCCAGCTCGGGGCGAGAGTTCTAAGGGATACGAATCGTCCGGAACGATCCGATTTTAGCCCTGCAGGGTGAAATAAGGAGGAGCTTGACGATGACGACACGAAGGCGAGGCCATGGCGAGGGTACCATCTACAGGCGGAAGGATGGACGTTGGGTCGCGGAACTTCACATCGGCTATGGCGATGGTCGACGGCGCCGAAAGTCATTCTACGGGTCGTCGCGCTCCGCGGTTGCAAGTGCGCTGGCGGCGGCTATCCGAGATCAGCAAAAGGGATTGCGGCCCCTTCGCGAGGTTGAAAAGGTCAAGGACTTCCTGCGTACGTGGCTTAACGACGCGGCCCGCAGGACGATCCGCGGTACCACGTTCGCCGGCTATGAGCGCCTTATTCGGCTGCATATCGAGCCGATCATTGGCGATCTCCGGCTGGCCCGTCTCACAGCCGATGACCTGGACAAGCTCTACTCGAAGCTGCTCGACAAGGGTCTGGCGCCGAAGACGGTGAGGCTCGTGCATGCTTTACTGCACCGCGCTCTCTCGCATGCGCAGAGGCGTGGTGCCCTCGCTATCAACGCAGCTGATGGCGTCGACCCGCCCAGGGTTGTGCCCTAACGGCAAAGGAGGCGGTTCGACTACTGGAGGCCGCCCGTTCTGACCGCTACTATGCCCTGTACGTGCTAGCACTCACCTGCGGTCTCCGGCAGGCCGAGCTGCTTGGGTTGCGCTGGCGCGATATCGACCTCGACGGCGCCGTGCTGGCGGTGCGCCAGCAGGTCTACCGATTGGCCGGAGGGTGGGTCTATAGCGAGCCGAAGACGGCCTCCGGGCGACGTACTGTCTCGCTTTCGGCCATGAACATCGACGCCCTACGCGAGCACCGTCGATGGCAGTTGGAAGAGCGACTGAAGGCGGGCACCGCCTGGGAGGACCACGATCTCGTGTTCCCCAACCATGCAGGCCGTCCCGTCGAGAAACAGAATCTCATGCGCCGTTCGTTTAGGCCAATCCTCGAGCGAGCCGGCCTACCTCACATGCGGTTTCACGATCTCAGGCACAGCGCTGCCACACTCCTGCTCTCCGAGGGCGTTCACCCCAAGGTCGTGCAGGAACGCCTTGGTCACAGCACGATCGCTGTAACGATGGACGTGTACTCGCACGTGATGCCAACACTCCAGAGAGAGGCGGCTGATCGCCTCGATCGGGTCCTTTCCGCCCGTTAACCCCGGAAGTTTGGCTGTCAGTTTGGCTGTCAAACGGGCCGGAGATGACAATCGGCCTCGCTCGCGAGGCCGATTTCATTCGTAAAATCTGGTGCCGGGGGGCAGAGTCGAACTGCCGACACCGCGGTTTTCAGCCGCGTGCTCTACCACTGAGCTACCCCGGCACTGTGAGCCATTCTAGCAGGCGAAGTGCCCGAAGCTTGAGAGTGGAGCGAGAAGCTCCCTGCTAAAATTCTAGCAGGCCGCCTGAGTTTGTGCGGCCTTCGGAGGCGACATGAAGGTCGGGACGATCAAAGAGACGAAGGTAGAAGAGTACCGGGTGAGCCTGACGCCCTCCGGAGTCAAGGCGCTAACGCAGACGGGCCACGGCGTGTTCGTCGAGCAGGGCGCCGGCGACGGTTCCGGTTTCGGTGACGCGCAGTACGCTGATGCCGGCGCGACGCTCTGCACGACGCCGCAGGAGGTCGCGGACGCCGTCGATCTGCTCATCAAGGTGAAGGAGCCGCTGGAGCCCGAGTTCGCGCTGAT
>Ga0209641_10001107_pt1 | contig 24341 bp, 20 predicted proteins | sample RifCSP16_1_FD_184022 | JGI IMG/M metagenome (GOLD analysis project Ga0209641, IMG submission 184022) | Soil microbial communities from Rifle, Colorado - Rifle CSP2_sed 16_1 (SPAdes) (version 2) | ecosystem: Environmental > Terrestrial > Deep subsurface > Rock core/Sediment | place: Rifle... | reverse complement strand
CCGCCGAGATAGGCGGGGGTGATCTCACCGTTCAGCTCTTTCCAAATGCGTGGATCAACCTTAGCCCGAATGTCCGGCGCGAGTTGAGTCCAGGCCCTCACCCCCGGCCCCTCTCCCGTCGCAGACGACAGGCGAGGGGAGAGGGCGGTGGAGGCAAGAGCCGCGCCGGGCTCAGCGAGAGACGGCGGGCGAGCATTTGCGGCCGGCGACATGCCGGGCATTGCCACGACCGGCAAGGTGACGAGGGCCAGCACAGACAGCACGACAATGCGGAGCAGTGTGCGGGACATCGATCCCTCCGGCGCAAATGTGGCAAGTAGTCTACCCTACAGTATAGTATGGATCGCATGGCGCGCACAAGTGGTGGAACCGATGTGTGCACGCAAATGTTGTCAGTCGTTACAGTACTCGCCAAACCGCGTCCTCGCGGTTGACCGCCCGCGGGGACGCGGGCGGTGAGCCACCTGACATGTTTTGCGTGCACACGAGCCGGCGTCGGCGTGACGGTCAGGTCATCGCCCGGTGGGCTAACGGGCGTCGGAGTCGCAGGCGGCGTCACGGTGGGTGGGGGCGGTGGTGTGGCTGCCGGTGAAGTGACCTGCCTGGGTGCATACAGCGGGTAGGAATCGACGTAGGCCTGAATCGCTTATTGATTGAGTGTGGCGAGGAACAAATAGGGGATGCGGTGGGAGATCGGCGGCGTGTGGTAGAATGGCCGTGGGCGGCGATCGGCCGCCCTGTGCTTTGATTGCAGGCATGAGCCAACTCCTCGAAACGAGCGAAGTCCCGATCACGTCCGAGGCGGCCAGCGATACACTGGCCATCGCCCGGGCTGCGTCGATCATCGCACTGGGCAACGTCGCCAGCCGTATCTTGGGCCTGGCCCGGGAATCGGTGAAGGCCAATTTGTTCGGCTCGACCGGGCTGGTGAGCGCGTATCAGGCCGCCGCGATCGTCCCCACGCTCCTGTTCGACTTGCTGGTCGGCGGCATGGTGTCGTCGGCGCTGGTGCCTGCCTTCAGCGAGGTTGCGCAGAAGGACAGAAACGCGCTGTGGCGGCTGGCCTCGCTGGTGATGACACTGGCCATTGTCGTGCTGACGGCGCTGTGCCTCGTCGTCATCGTCGCCGCGCCGTTCGTCTCCCGGCTGATCAGCGGCGGTTTTGATGCGCCTCTGCTGGCTCAGACGTCGACCCTGCTCAACGTCACGGCAGTTGCCACCATCTTCATCAGCTTGTCGGCGATTGTCAGCGGCCTGCTCCAGGCGCTCAAGCGATTCACGCTGCCCGCCTTCACCGGCGCCGTCTTCAACGCGGCGATCGTCGTCTGCGCCCTGGTGCTGGGATCGCGCTTCGGCATAGCGAGCATGGCCATCGGGTTGCTTGCCGGCGCGATCCTGCAGGTCGTATTCCAACTGCCCGGTCTGCGTGAGGCGCGCTTGCGGCCTGCCTGGGATTTGCGGCACCCGGGCCTGCGCCAGATCGGGAGATTGTATCTGCCCATCGTTCTGGGGCTGGCGATCAACCAACTGGCGATCGTTCTGTCGTACAACCTGGCTTCGCGCGCAAGCGAAGAAGGCATCGCCTGGATGCAATACGCTACCACCCTGATCCAGTTCCCACTCGGCCTGGTGGCCACCGCCGTTTCGATTGCGATTCTGCCGACGCTCTCGCGGCAGGCTTCGCTCGACAGTACCGAAGGCGAAGCAAGTTTCAAGGCGACGCTGGCGCGCGGCCTGCGTCTGGTGATGGTGCTGATCGTGCCGGCGGCGGTCGGGCTGCTGGTGCTCGCGCGGCCGATCGTCGCGCTGCTTTTCGAGCACGGCCAGTTTGCGGCATCCGACACCGACGCAGTGACGCGCGTGCTTCAATTCTACGTGCCGGGCCTGGCCTTCGCCGCGGTCGATCTGCTGCTCGTGTTCGCCTTTTACGCGCGCAAGGATACGCTCACGCCGGCGCTCGTCGGGCTGGTGTGCAACGTCGTCATTTACCTGGCTGCCGCTCTCGCGCCGGGCGTGATACTCGGCCGGCCGCTCGAAGTGGTCGATCTGGCGTTCGCGAATTCCGCGCAGTGGATCTGTCATGCGTTGATTATGCTGTGGCTGCTGGAGCGGCGCATCGGCGGGCTGCGCGGATTTGGGCTGCGTGCGCTGACACTCAAAACGCTGGTCGGATCGGCGGCGATGGGCATCGCCACGTGGATTGTGGTTGCGCTGCTGGGGAGTAGCCGGTATCTGGAGGCATATCCTGGATTCGTCGCCGAAGTCGTCACCGTAGTCGGCCCCGCGCTGGCCGGTGCGGCTGTCTACCTGGGCGTAATGGCGGTTCTGCACGTCGGCCAAATGACTCACTGGGGAGGGTTGATCCGCCGCCGGGTTGCCTGACCGGATTGGGCACGGTATAATCTGACGAAAGGCGAATAACGCCTGATGAAAGCTATCGTCTTTCGTCCTTTGTCTGTTCGTCACGGGTCGGGAGTTTGGCTTGTCGTCCGAGCAAACTCAAGCGTCATTGCCTTCGACGCTGTATACGGAAGATTATTTCCTGACGGCGTGTGAGGGTTACGAGGAATTCGTCGAGAGCCACGGCGAGCACCTGTCGCGCCGCCTGAACGCCGCTTTGGCCGTAGCTTCGGTCGAGCCGGGGATGCGCGTGCTGGACGTGGGCTGTGGCCGGGGTGAGATCCTGCGGCATTGTGCCCGGCTAGGCGCACGCGCCTACGGCATCGACTACGCCGACGTCGCCGCCCGCATGAGCCGTGACGTAGCCAGCGCCGAATTCGAGTCGACCCCGCTGGGCGGGGCGCAAGCAGCCGGGCAGCCAGCGATCGGCGTGTATCGAGCCGACGCCAAGTTCTTACCCTATCCCGATGCCGCGTTCGACCGCGTGCTCATTTTCGACGTCGTCGAGCATTTGTATCCGTGGGAGCTGGATGCGGCGTTGAGAGAGGCGCGGCGCGTGCTCAAGCCGGGAGGCAAGGTTGCCATTCATACTGCGCCGAACCGGTGGTACGACCGATACGCATACCCAGTCGTGCGGCTGGTGCGGACGATGCAGGGCAAGGGCGCGCGGTACCCGGCGAACCCGCGCGCGCTGAACGTTGCCGCCAACGTCGACGTCCACGTCAACGAGCAGGACATGCGCAGCCTGCACCGCAATCTCAAGCAGGCCGGATTTGCCCACGTCAGAGTCTGGCTCGACAGCCCGCCGCAGAACCGGCAGGAGAGCCAGATATTTCGCCTCTTGCGCAGGATGGCGTTCGGCTTACCACCGTTTCGCTGGTTCTTCGAGCGCGAGGTCTTTGCGGTCGGCACCAAGTAGGAATGAGCGCCGGTATGGGAGTGGGACATCGTTCGTATGCCTGATCGACGCAGCGTGGACGATCTGAGTATAGAGGAGCTCGAGCAGATCCTCGCTATTAAGAAGCGCCAGGCGCGCGAAGCGACGATGCGCCGGCTGCAGGGTGAAGGCCGCATCGTCGACGGCGAGTTGGCGAACGAGGTGCTCAGCCGGCCGGCGACCCCCTCCGCTGCGCTACGAGGGCGGGCGAGCGCCGGCGAGGCGCCGGCCGACCCGATCGGATCCCGCTATCGCACGGTCGAGATCGCATCACCTTCGGAGACCCGGCGCCGACGGGTCTTCCCGTGGCGGGCGGTGCGCGATCGATTCCTTCTCCTGATCGAAATCGGCGCGCTGATTGGCCTGGTATTGGTCGTCGTCGGCATCGAGCAGACGCGGCAGGAGCTAAACCGCGACGTGGCCGTTGCGCGAAATATAGGACAACCCTCGGCCGAGCCGACGCCAGTGATCCGCGCCGTGGTGCTGCCGAGCGGCCACAAGCCTCCGACGTCGCCCGGCGGCGCGGCGCCCAACTTCGATGAGATTCCGGCTCATTTGCGCGCCTACGTGCAGTCGGTGACACCACTCCCGATTCCGACGCGTGGTCCCGGACAGCCGACGCGCATTGTGATTCCGGCGCTGGGGGTGGACGCCAATGTCGTGCCGGGAACCGACTGGGAACAGTTGAAGAAGGGCGTTGGGCACTACCTCAACACGGCGAACCCGGGCGAGCGCGGAAACTTGGTGCTGGCTGGGCACAACGATGTCTTCGGCGAGATATTCCGGGATCTGGACAAGCTCAAAGTCGGCGACGAAATCATGGTCTATTCGGTCGATCGGGCTTTCCGCTACATCGTCACCGAAACGCGCATCGTCGAGCCAACGCAGGTGGAGGTCATGGATCCGACGAGCGAGCCGACGGCGACGCTGATTTCGTGTTACCCCTACCTGGTCGATACCCAGCGCATCGTCGTGTTTGCTGCCCTGCAATCGTGATCCTCTCACAAGGAAATTCCCAATGGCGAAGAAAACGACTCGACAACGCAAAGAACTTTCGAGGCAGCGCGCCGTGCAACAGGCGGCTGCGAATGTTACGGCGGGAATTGTGCAGCCCGCTTCGCCAGCGCCTTCCCTGAGCGACGCCGAAGGGTCGACGCCGACGCTGGCCCCGGCCGTTCGCACCGGGGTCGACCCTTCGGCTGCGCTCAGGGCAGGCGTGGGCGAGGAGTATGCCTACGTTCGCTCCGATCTACGGCGTATTGCGATTCTGGCTGCCGCCATTGTCGCGCTCCTCGTCGTGCTCTCGCTTGTGATTGCCTGACCCCGCGCCGCCCTCACCCCTGACCCCTCTCCCCCCGCACACAGCAGGCGAGGGCAGGCCGTCGAAGACGACAGGAGAGGGGGACGGGGGTGAGGTCACACGATGACGTCCTCCAACGGCTCGGCACGCTGGCGGGCGGGCGCGATTCTTGCCAGGCTGACACGCATCGTCACTTGCAGGACGCTCGCGATCCAGAAGTTGCCGCCAGTGAGCGCGAAGAACGTCGCGCTGCCCATCCCGAGCAGGGCGCTGGACACGGAGATGCGGCTCACGCACCCTGAGCGGAGCGCAGCGGAGTCGAAGGGCGCGCGCCGACCGGCCAACAGCGCCTCGGCCGCGGCGAGCGCGATTCCGAGCAGCGCGGCCCGGCCTGCGTCACCCCACAGCACCATCGGCAGCGCGCGATAGAACGACCAGTGCACTTCCGCGTATATCCCGTCGCGAATCGAGTGCGCGACCGACGCGTCGCTGCTTGCGCCCGTGCTTGCCCCCCGCCCAGCGGGGCGCGCAGCGGGGTCGATCTCCAGCGCCTCCGGCGCGCAGCCCCCGGCGCGCCGTATCTGCCATGTCAGCAACCGGACGGTCAGCAGCGTGAGCAAGCCCAGTGCAATCGCCTGGCCGAGTGCGCGCATCCATTCCTCCGCGGTCCATCCCAGAAGGAGGTCGGGCGCTGGCGATCCCTGTAGGCCGACGTCGCTCGGGGCGAAAGCGCCGGTCAGCAGCGCCAGGTATGGCACGCCCAAGAAGTAAACGAACTGCGCGCCTTCCAGCAGCCATGGCCCTGGCGGCGAAGCGCGCAATGCCGCGCCGCTGCGTGAGGCAGCCAGGCGCGCCGCAACGACGTACAATGCGACAGATCCAGCCGTCCAGGCGATGAGCGCGCTCAGGCGGATTCCTCACTTGAGGGGCATGACCAGTGTGACGTGCGTGCCTTCCCCCGGCGCAGAAGCGACGGAGAGGGCGCCCTTGACCAGCGCCGCGCGCTCGGTCATGTTGACCATGCCGAGGCTGCCACGCTGATCATAGGATTTCTGCACGGCCTGCACCTCGAAACCAATCCCGTCGTCGCGGACCTCGGCGGTGAGCTGCGAGGAGTCTTCGTGGAGGTTGATCCAGATGTGGTGCGCCTGGGCATGCTTGCGGGCGTTGCCGACGGCCTCTTCGACGATATAGAAGATCGCGCCTTGGGCGTCTTTACTAACGCGGTCGGTGATCCGGCCAGCCTCCAGGATGATCTCGACCGAATCGTCCGTCTCTCTCAATTTCTGCACGTACTGCTCGAGCGCCGGCACCAGCCCCTGCGTCTCCAGGACGAGCGGTCGCAGCGTGAAGAGCATATACCGGATCTCTTTGGTCGTCCTGCGGGCGAGATCCTCGATCTTTTCGATTTCTTCTTCGGCGCGCGCCGGACTGCGCTTGAGCAGCGTGCGCGTGTAGTTGAGCCGCATGGCGATGGCAGCCACGTTCTGCGTCGGTCCATCATGCAGATCGCGGGCCAGCTTCTTGCGCGCGTCTTCTTCGATGTCGACGATGCGATTCTTCTCTTCTTGAAGCTTCTGGTAAAGTTGTGCGTTCTGAAGGGCGATGATAGCCTGCGAAGCGACGACGGTGAGCAGCTCCAGGTGATCCGGCGTGAACACGTTGGGTTCGGGGCTGCCGAAGACGGCCACACCGTACGATTCAAAGCCGGCGCGCAGGGGCACGACCACGGCCGTCACGCATCGATGCAGCGCGACGAAAGTCGCCAGGTCCGGGTCGCCCTTCGGGTCCTGGCAAATGATAGGCTCGGCCGATTGGAGAGCCTGTGCGATCGTGCCGCTCGGCGCGGCCAGGCGGGCCGCTTCGTCGCGCGCCGTGAGCCGGCGCGAGGCGCTCACCACCAGGCCGTCTTCGGTAAACAGCATGATCATGCTGACGAGGCGCTGCGCCACGGAACCGAATTCGCGCAGTCCCATCGCGCCGACGTCGAGCACCGCCTCCAGAATGCGCTCGTAAGACAGCGTCGCGCTCAGCGTGGAGGCCATCTCGAAGATGGCGCGGGCTTGTTCGCGCCGGGTGCGCAACTGGCGCAGCTCGCCTTCAGCCTCGGTGCGCATGGCCTGCAGCACCAGGTCTTTCACCCGCCCACCGATCGTCCCTGACACGGTCGCCGCCACTCCGAGGATGAGGAGTGTTCCCAGCGCCTGGAGGACTTGCTCTCCGGCCAGGTCCCGGCTGATCATCTTGAGCGCCACGTAGGCGCCCATGATTGCGCCGGCCGTGACGACGTTGAATAGCCAGCCGAAGCGCAAGGCTGACGTGATGATCGGGAAGATCGCGTAGAAGATGAGCGGGCTTGTCATACCCGGATCGAACGAGATTAAGATGATGGCCAGCATCGTGTCAACCGCCAGCGCGATCAACGGCACCGGACGCGGGGACATGTCCACGGCCAGTGACAGGACGATGAGCAAGTTGCAGACACAGGCGACGATGACCGCAGCCAGCTGGAGAGGGGGCAGGCCCGACCCAGTCGCTTGGGCTTGAAGTGCGATCACGGTACCCGCAGTGATCAAGAGGAACCAACGCAGATTGGCGAGCCGACCGTCGATCTGGTAGAGAGGCTTGATCGTGCGCATGTCATCCGCCGCGACCGGAGTGGCTGTGAAGTGGAACGAATCAGCGCATCCGGATGCGCAGCATGGGCGAGTCTGAAAACAAAATGGCCGCAGCGCCCCTACGCTTGGCGCTCCCGCGGCCGCCGAGTGGGCGCGACAGGACTTGAACCTGTGACCCCACGGATGTGAACCGTGTGCTCTAACCGGCTGAGCTACGCGCCCGAGCGGTTTGCATTATAACATTCTCTCGCAGGCTTGGCAACACATATCCACTGGTTGTGTGCACGCAAATGTTGTCAGTCGTTACAGTGCTCGCCAAACCGCGTCCTCGCGGTTGGCCGCCCGCGGGGACGCGGGCGGTGAGCCACCTGACATGTTTTGCGTGCACACCACTGGTGATAATCCACTTTGACAACAATGCGCGCCTATGGTAAACTCGCTGCCAGTCAATCGAAGACTTGCGATGCTCTTATCCAGAGAGGCGGAGGGACCGGCCCTGTGAAGCCTCGGCAACCAGTCTGGATGTTAGAGAATCGAGGTTAGAGGTTGGAGCGCATGGCCTCCAACCGCCAACCTCCAATCTCCAACTTCCAAACCCGGTGCCAACTCCGGCAGACGTGAGTTCTGGAAGATGAGAGGTCGACGGTGATGCACATCACTCTGCCTCTTCTGCGTCGCGAAGAGGCAGGTTTTTTTGAGCCGCAGGTCTGAGAAATCTACTCTCAGGGGGAATTCCCGTGACCAATTCGTTTATGCGGTCGCCGCAGTTGTACTTCACGTCGGAGTCGGTGAGCGAGGGCCATCCCGACAAGATGTGCGACCAGATCTCTGACGCCGTTCTCGACGCCATGCTGAGCCAGGATTCGCGATCGCGCGTCGCGTGCGAGGTGTCGGCGACGACCGGCTTGATCGTCGTGATGGGCGAGGTGACCACTCAGGCTCACCTCGAGGTTCAGGATGTCGTGCGGCAGACGGTAGCTGACATCGGCTATACCGACGCCGCATACGGTTTCGACGCGCGCACCTGCGGTGTGGTCGTATCGCTTAAGGGCCAGTCGCCCGACATCGCCATGGGCGTCGATCGGGCCGCCGAGGCCAAGAGCGGCGAGATGACCGATTCGGAGATCGAGGCGGTCGGCGCAGGCGACCAGGGTATGATGATCGGCTTCGCCTGCGACGAAACGCCGGAATTGATGCCTCTTCCCATTGCCCTGGCTCACCGGCTTGTCAAGCGCCTGAGCCAGGCCCGCCGGAATGGCGAGATCGGGTGGCTCCGCCCCGACGCCAAGTCGCAGGTGACCGTCGAATATTCGTATGGGAAACCGAAGCGCGTGGATACGGTGCTCGTTTCGACGCAGCACGACGAGCGCGTGACGCATAAGCAGATTCGCGACGACGTGATCGAGCGAGTCATTCGGGAAGTCATTCCCGCCGATTTGCTCGATGCCAGAACCAAATACTACGTCAATCCCACCGGCCGGTTCGTCATCGGCGGCCCAATGGGTGACGCCGGCCTGACCGGCCGCAAGATCATCGTCGACACATACGGCGGCATGGCTCGCCATGGCGGCGGCGCGTTTTCGGGCAAGGATCCGACGAAGGTCGATCGCTCGGCGGCGTACTACGCTCGCTACGCAGCAAAGAATTTGGTCGCCGCCGGAGTGGCTGACCGGCTGGAGATCCAGGTATCGTACGCCATCGGAATGGCTCGCCCGCTGTCCATCATGGTCGAGACATTTGGCACCGGCAGGGTGCCGGAGGAGAAGATTCTGAGCATCCTTCGCGCCCACTTTGATTTCCGGCCGGGCGCAATCATCCAGAATCTCAATCTGCGCCGCCCCATCTATCGGCCGACCGCAGCCTATGGCCACTTCGGGCGCCACGATATTGAAGCGCCCTGGGAAGTGACGGACAAGGCCGACGCCATTCGGGCCGAAGCCGGATTGGAGCCGGCCCTCGTCGCCGCATAGTACCGCGCTCCCAGACGGCTCGAAGCCCGCTCGGCGACTACTGTCAGTGTGCCCCGAATCGGTCGGTTCGGGGCACAAGTGTTATGCGTCTGTTATGAAAGGCGGGGCCTCTGTTATGAGCCTTTTACAAATTGCTGGCATACTCCAAACATATCCGGCTCCTCAGAGTCCCAACTCGTAAAAGCCGGACGGCGTCACCGCCCCGCCAAGTTAAGCGATTATGCTGACATACCATGGGCGGCACCGGTGAGACTCTACTCCCCCGTGGGCCTCACCGGTTTGAAAGTCCCGCCTCCCCCCGGGCGGGACTTTGCTTTTGTCATACAATAAATTGAGCCTCAACAGGAAACTGTTGAGGCTCAATTCGCCTGCGTCCTGGGCTACACAGCGCGGACGTCAGCGGCGTGCAGGCCCTTTGGGCCTTCCAGCACGGTGAACTCCACCTGCTGGCCTTCGTTGAGGTTGCGGAATCCCTCACCCTGAATGGCCGAATAGTGGACGAAGACGTCCGGTCCGTTCGGCTGGGTGATGAACCCGTAACCCTTCGTCCGGCTGAACCACTTCACCGTGCCTGTGATGCGCTCGCTCATGAGCTTGGACTCCTTTCGTCCCCACGAAGTTTCTGTAGGGCAGAGCGCCCATCACGACGACCGCCGGCATACACCGCGCATTCGCCGTTGTGCTGCTTGCTGCCGACTACGTGGCTGAGTTTACCACCGGGGATTCATGCTGTCAAATTTAGCCGATACTCGCGCCAACCACTTTCCAATTCCCCCATGCTCCCCACAGTCATCCGTAGAAGGCGTGCCGCGCAAGCGGATCCTTACAGGACCGATTCGATCAGGAGGCAGGCGGCTCTGTGGCTGTTCGAGAGTTCCACATAAGGCGGGTCGATTTGGCGGCATTGCTCGATCGCGACCGGGCAGCGCGGATGGAAGCGGCAGCCGCCCGGCAGGTCGATCGGGTTGGGTGTCTCACCCTGTAGGATGATGCGCTCGCGACGCAGGCGCGGATTCGGGACGGGCACGACCGACAGCAGCGCCTTCGTGTAGGGATGCTGCGGATTGCTCAGCACGTCGCGCGCCGGGCCGATTTCGACGATGCGGCCGAGGTACATCACCGCGATGCGGTCGGCGAAGTACGCCACGGTGCCGAGGTCGTGTGTGATGAACAGCACCGAGATGCCGCGCGTCTGGCGCAGCTCGGTCAGCAGATTCAGGATTTCGGCGCGGATCGAAACGTCGAGCATCGACACCGGCTCGTCGGCCAGCAGCACGGTCGGCTCAAGCACCAGGGCGGCGGCGATCACGACGCGCTGTCGCTGCCCACCCGACAGTTCGTGCGGCAGCCGGTTGAAATACGACTCGGCGGGCTTAAGTCCGGCATCTTTCAACGCGCGCTTAACCCGATCGATCCTGTCTTCCCGGCTGCGCGCCAGGTGATGGACATTCAGCGGCTCGGCCACGATCTCAAACACCGTCATGCGCGGATTCAGCGACTCGTACGGGTCTTGAAAGACCATCTGGATCTGCCGCCGCATCTGCTTGAGATCGAACGTCGCGACATCCTGGCCGCAGAAGTGGATCGTGCCGCCGCTTGGCTGTTCCAGGCCCATCAACAGCTTGGCCGTGGTCGTCTTGCCGCAGCCGCTTTCGCCCACCAGCGCCAAGATTTCGCCCGGCTGCACCTGGAACGAAATATCGTCTACCGCGTGAACGCTGTGAGCCGATCGTCTGCGGAATGAGGCCAGCAGTCCACGTGAGATCGGGAAGTGCTTACGCAGACGAGTTATTTCAAGCACGGGAGTGGGGTTCATGGCAACGAAGTGGTAGGATGAATCGGTAATTGCTCAGTGACCAAATGGCACGCAACCCAATGACCCGGCTTCACTTCGCGCAGCGGCGGATCGGCCGTGACACACTTGCCGATTCGTACCGGGCAGCGCGGCTCGAAGCGGCAGCCGGCCGGCAGCGCATGCAGGCGCGGCGGATAGCCTGGGATCGCCACGAGTTTGCCTTCGGGCTGCGTCAGATCGGGAAAGGCTGCGAGCAGCAGTCGAGTATAGGGATGCAGCGGCTCATTGTAAATGGCGTCCACGTCGGCATATTCGGCCACCTTGCCGCCATACATCACCAGCACCCGATCGCACATCTCGGCCACCACGGCTAGGTCATGCGTGATCAGGATGACGGCCAGCCCGAGTTCGCGCTGAAGCTTCTGCAGCAGGTCAAGGATCTGAGCTTGGATCATCACGTCCAGCGCGGTGGTCGGTTCGTCGGCGATGACCACATCGGGCGTGCAGGCCAGAGCCATCGCGATCATTGCCCGCTGGCGCATGCCGCCCGAATACTGGTGTGGATATTGATCCTGGCGCGACGAGGCAATGCCAACCATGTCCAGCAATTGGCGGACGCGCTGATCGAGCGCGTGGTTGTCGAGCCGCCCACCCACCAGGCCGTGGCGCCGGATCGATTCGGCGATCTGATCGCCCACCGTCCGCACCGGATTAAGTGCGTTCATCGCGCCTTGAAAGATCAAACTGATCTTACTCCAGCGCACCCGCTGCATCTCGGAGTCGGGCAGGCGCAAAAGATCGCGTCCTTCCAGCAGGACTTGACCCTTGACAATCCGGCCATTAGGTGGCAGCAGTCGCATCAACGCGAGCATCGTCGTCGTCTTGCCGCAGCCGCTCTCGCCGACCAAGCCCAGGGACTGGCCGCGATCCAGGGTGAACGAGACATCTTCGACGGCGTGCATTACGCCGTCGTCGGTCAGGAAGTGGGTGGACAGGTTTTTGACTTCGAGTAACGGCGCAGGCGAGGACATATTATCGATCCGCCAGTCGAGCGCGATCGAGGCAGGGTCATTTCCCAGACGGCGCGGGTTGAATTTCATTCGGAATCGCTACCATTTTGTCTGTGCTGGACAGGTGATGCGCCTTCAAGCGTGGATTGAAGATTTCTTCCAGCACGTTGCCGAGCAGGGTGCAGGCCAGCACCACCCACACGATCCCCAGGCCGGGCAGCACCAGCGCCCACCACGCCCCGGCGCTCATCGCGCTGCGGGTGAAAGCGAAGTTGAGCATGCTCCCCCAACTGATGACTGTCGGATCGCCCAGCCCCAGGAAAGCCAATGATGACTCGGCCAGGATCGACAGCGAGATGATCAGCACGGTGTTCGCCAGCAGCAGCGGCAGGACGAGCGGCAGGATATGGTGCCAGATGATATGCAGATTGCCGGCGCCAATCGCCCGCGCGCGCGTGACGAATTGTCGCTCTTTGACCGACAGCACTTGCGAGCGAACCAGCCGGGCGGTGCTGCTCCAGCCGAGCAGGCCGATGACGAGAATGATGTTGATCAGGCTTTGGCCCAGCAGCGCCACCAGCACAATCGCCAGCGGCAGAAACGGGATGACCAAAAAGATATCGTTGATCCGCATCAGGAAGTTGCCCAGCCGCCCGCCGTAAAATCCGGCGATCAGGCCAACTGCTCCGCCGACGAACAGCGAGATCAGCGAAGCGGCAAACCCGACGATCAACGAGACGCGCGAACCATAGATGAACGCCGACAGCACGTCTTTGCCGGCGTCGTCGGTGCCGAAGGGGTGAGCCGCGCTGGGCGGCGCGTAAATATCTTCGACCTTGACCCTGACGCGGGCATAAGGATCGGTCGGCGCGATCAGCGGCGCGAACACGGCGATCACGATCGCCGCCGCCAGCATGATCAAGCCCAGTAAGCCCAGGCGGTTGTGGCGGAACGCACGCCAGAAATTCTTGAAGCCGCCGCGCCAACGCGAGAATCGGTTCATGGGACTACTCCGCCTTCACGCGCGGATCGAGATAGGTGTACAGCAAGTCCATCAACAGGTTGGCGAAGATGACGCTGATCGTCACGACCAGAAACGCCCCTTGCAGCACGGGGTAATCTTTGCGCGCCACCGCCTCGACGATCGCCAGGCCGACGCCCGGCCACGAAAAGACCCGCTCTAACTCGACCGCGCCCGAAACCGTAAAGCCCAGGTTCAACAGCACCAGCGTCACCATCGGCAGCATGGCATTCTTCAGCGCGTGGTCTTTCAGAATTTGAAAGTTCGTCAGGCCCTTGGCTTTGGCGGTGAGGATATAGTCTTCCGAGAGAACCTCCAACACGGAGGCGCGCATGACGATCATGTACTGGCCCAGCAGCACGATGGCATACGTCAGCGAGGGCAGCAGCCAGTGCCGGGCAACGTCAGCCAGTTCTTCTCCGAAATTGGCGTACGTCAGGCCGGTCGTGCGCATCCCATTGACCGGCAATCCGAATGCGCTGCTGCCGAGCATAAACATCAGGATACCGAGCCAAAACGTAGGCAACGACCAGGCCGTCAGAGAAAAGATCAAGGCCGAAGTGTCGAGCCGGGTCTTTCGCTTCCAACCGGCCACCAAACCCAATAAGGAACCCAGGATGATGGCGAAAAGTTCCGCGCCCAGCAGCAAGATCACGGTGTTGCCGATCCGCTCGCGCAGGATGTCGGCGACTGGGCGCTTCTGATCGTAAGAGATGCCCAGATCGCCTTTGAACAGGTTGCCGATGTAGATGAAGAGCTGGGTGTCGAATGGGTTGACGGCGCACAGGCTGGCCTCGAATACCATCTGCCCTTTGAAGCAATTGATCACCGGCTTATCCAGCCCGAAGCGTATACGCTGGGCCTCGATCATTTCCGGCCGGACGCGCGGGTCTTTGAGGCCGGCCTTGGCCGGATCGCCGGGAATGACGCGAAAGAGGAAAAAGTTGATGAGGAGGACAATGAAGATGGTCAGGAGCGATCCGGCCACCTTGCGTAACACATAGCCGCGTCGTCCCATGTTCATGTTCCCTTTGGAGGACAGCGCCAGAGCTAGCGCTCCGCCGCGAACAACAAGGTATTCCCCCTCTCCTAGCGACATCCGTTTAGTCGTTAGGAGAGGGGGTTAGCGGATGAGGCGGCCTACCGCACCGGCTCCACGTTCGACAGCGAGAGCGGATCGTCCAGCGACAACAGGCCGCCCTCTACGTAAACGTAACCGGTGAACTTGTCGCTGCGGTAAGCCATCACATTGTTCTGGTAATACGGAATGATATACGGCACATCCTCGAGCGCGATCTTCTGCATCTCCCAGATGATCGCTTTGCGCGCTTCGTGATCGACCGCCGTCGACTGGTCCACAAAGAGCTGATCGTAGACCGGGTTGGAGTAGCCTGTCTCGGAGAAACCGTTGTCGATATTATCGGTCCTCAGCACGTCTAGCAGCCAGGCCGGGTCAGGATCGGCGCCCCAGCCCCACAGGAGCACGTCGTAGTCGAAGGCCGGGCAGCAAGCCGCCGTGACCGTGTCGGGTTCCAGCACCTGGACGTCGATGGCGACGCCGACTTCGGCCCACATCGCCTTGAGCAAGTCGCCTTCACGGGCACCGGTCACGATGTCCGAGGGAATCAGGAAGCGGAACTGGAGCGGCTGGCTGCCGTCAGGCATCTCGCGCACGCCGTCGCCGTCGGTGTCCTTGTAGCCGGCGTCGTCCAGCATCTTGTTTGCCAGATCGACATCGTAGGCGTAGTCTTCGAGCTCGCTGTTGAACCAATCACCCAGCGAGCGCGGCACCAGGCTCAGACCGGGCGTGCCCAGACCAAGCAGGGCTACGTCGATAATCTGCTGCTTGTCGGTGGCGTGCGCCAGCGCCTGCCGCACGACCTTGTCTTTGATCGCTGGATGGCCGGAGCATACGCCACCCTCCGCTGGGCATTTGTCGTCCGGCACGACGTTGAAGATGATGTCGCGCAGGCTGCGGCTGCCGCCTACCTGCACCGTGATATTGGCCTCCTGCTTCAGCGAGGCAATCGTCGTCTGCGGCACGTCGGTGATCAGATCGGCCTGGCCTTCGCGCAGCGCCTGCACCAGCGCGTCCGAGCTTTCATAGGTCTGGAAGATGACCCGGTCGATCTTGGGCGGATTGAGATAATGATCGGTGTTGGCCGCCAGCTCGATCGACTGGTCGCGCACGTAATTGACCACTTTGAACGGGCCGGTACCGATCATCTCCAGGTTTTCAAACTTGATCGCCTCGTCGAAGGCGATACCTTCCCAGACGTGCTTGGGCAGCGCATACAGGAACAGCACCTGGGATTCCATGTTGCCGATGGGCGCGCCCAGCGTGATCACCAAGGTGGAATCGTCGGTCGCTTCGACCTTTTCGAAATTCAGCGTGTAAGTATTAAGATACGGGAACTCCTCGTGATCCTTGTAGAACTGGATGGTGAAGGCCATATCCTCGGCGGTGAAATCGGTGCCGTCGTGGAACTTCACACCCTCACGCAGGTGGAAAGTCCACACTGTGCCATCGTCCGACACCTCCCAGCTCTCGGCCAGTTCGGGATAATACTTGCCGCTCAAATCGAGGCCGATCAGGGTGTCGTACGTCAGCTCGTAGATCGTGTACGCTTCGCTGAGCAAACCGGCCGCCGGGTTGAGCGAGTCCGGCGCGCCGGACCATCCGATGCGCAGGATGGCCGGCTCTGGTGTGGCGGGCGGCGGCTCGGTGCGCGGCGGCGGTTGTGTCGCCTGGGGCGCAGGCGGCTGAGTCGGCGCGGGTGTCTGGGCTGGTCCGCAGGCAGAAACGATCAATGCCAGAGCCAGCACGAGCGTCAAGTACCACTTACGGGTAGACATGTGACTCCTCCTTGTTGTGTGTTGACCTGTACGGTCGTGTGTAGTGAGCGCCATGCGCGGGCTTGCATGGCCGGATCGACACATAGTATAAATTTAATAGGCGTTCGCTGCAACTTTCACGGCGCAGTGCTCCGCACGTCTTACACCAGGAAATGCCTGGCCGGACGCTCCTCGACTAAGATACGTCGGTCGATCTTGAAAGGTTCAATAGGGCTGCGCGTCGATCCCTCGATCGCCAGCTCGCCGAGTATCTTCCCGAAAAGAGAGGCGAACTTGAAGCCGTGCGCCGCGCCGAGCGCGACCAGCACGTGCGGATGGCCGGGCAGGCAATCGATCACGAAATCGCGGTCGGGCGGCATCGTGTACAGGCACGTCTTGGTCGTGATGACCGGGCCGAGCGCGGTAGGGATGTGCTTCGCGAGGAAGTCTTCGACGCGCTTGAAGGCGGCCTGGTTGACTTCGAATGTGCGCGTGTCGGGCGTGACCTCTTCGCCGCCGACGTCCTGCGCGGCCTTGGGGCCTGGCTCGCCGTAGGCAGGGAAGCCGTAGAAGCACGGATCGTCCATCCAGATCCAGATCGGAAAGCGATCAGGCGCGAAATCGGCGGCGCGCGGCGAAGCAAAGTAGGTGACCTGCTCTTGTGTGATCGTCAGCGGCACGCTTCGCGTCATCTCGAAGTGCGCGAGCAGTTGATTCGTCCAGGCGTCGACGGCGAGGATCGCTTTTCGGCAGCGATATGTCTCGCCGCCCGCGATGACCTCGATCTCGCCGCCGGCATCGCGCATCGACGTGACGGGCGTGTTGTCGCGAAGCGTCGCCCGGTATTCGCGCGCCATGCGAATGTGCGCCGCGTTGCACTTCGCTGCCGGCGCGATGCCACCGTCGGGTTGATACAGGCCGTGGATGTCGTCGGTCAGGCGGAACTGCGGCCAGCGGCGCGAAGTCGAGACCGCCGGTCTTGACAATCAGTTTTTCGCCTGCGTCCTTCTCCAGCGCCTCCCACGCAGCGTATGCCTGCTTCGCCAGCTCGACGTACTCCGGCGTGTGGTACGAGAGCCGGATGATGCACGAATGGTCCTGCGAAGCGCCGCGCGCGTGGCCGATCTCGAATTGCTCCAGTCCGAGCACGTCTCCGCCTGCGTGCCGTGACAGCCAGTAAGCCGCGCCACTGCCGATGCCGCCAAGCCCGATGACGATGTAATCGTAGTCACGTCTCATGCCATTTCGTGAGCAAGGCGGCGCCATGCTTCGAGCAACTCCTTCTCTCGTTCCGGCCTCAGCCCCGCGCGCCACTCGTGCGTCGTTGATCGAGTCGTCTCCCATTCGAGCGTCACGCGGATCGTCTCTTCGAGCGGGCGGAAGGTCAATCCTGCGGCTATGGCCTTGCGGCAATCGAACGCGAAGAAGCCCGCCGCATCGGGATCGGATTCGGGGATCCACAGCGGCACTTCGCTCCACGGTTGAACGGCCGAATCGATCAGGAATTGGTCTTCAACCCAGACGAAGTGGGCATGGCTGTCGCTGGCGATTTTGCTCGTCTCCAGTAGTGTCCCCATGCTCAAGTGGTAGTCCGGCCCGTCGGCATTGTACACGCCGGTGTGGTTTTGTTCAACGGCATGGATCATCCACTCCGCCAGGTCGCGCACATCGATGAACTGGATTTGCCGGTCAGGCCGGCCGGGCGCCAGCACGTCGCCGCCGCGCGCCACTCGCGCGGGCCAGTAGGTGAAACGATCGGTTGGATCGTGCGGACCGACGACCAGGCCGGGACGCACATTGAGCACACGGCCAGGCATCACGCGCTCGGCGGCCTGCTCGCACAGCGCCTTGAGCGGCCCGTACGTCTCGCCGGTGATCTCCTCAACCGTCTCGTCCTGGAGCCTGCCTACCGGCGCGGATTCGTCAGTGCCCGGCTGGCGCGTGGCGGCGTAAACAGAAAGACTTGAGACGAAGGTGTAGTAGCTCACCGCGTCGGCCAGCAGTTCGGCGGACGCGCGCACGACGCGGGGAACGTAGCCGCACGTGTCGACGACGGCGTCCCACCTTCGACCGCGCAGCGCGTCGAGATTGCCGTCACGGTCGCCGCGCAGCTTCTCGACGTCTGGGAATAAGTCGGGATGGTGCTGGCCCCGATTGAACAGCGTGACTTCATGCCCGCGCGCACGCGCCGCTTCGACAAGATGGCGACCGAGAAAGACGGTTCCGCCGAGAATCAGTATGTTCACCCAGAGACCTCCTGCCAGACAGGCTGCGAATTCACCACGAAGGCGCCAAGACACGAAGATACTTGGTGTCTTCGCGTCTTCGTGGTAAGAGCCTGTCCGAAAATCCCGGAGTGCCGGGCTTTAGCCCGCTTTGGTCATGCAGACTGAAGTCTGCACTCCACTTTTCGGATAGGCTCTAAGTCTGTCTACATCCTTTCAGGCGCCCTGATGCCGAGCAGCGCCAATCCATTCTTGAGACATTGTGCGGTCGCACTCACAAGGTGAAGCCGCGCCGCACGCAGCTCGGGCGACGGCGCGTTGAGCACCGGGCAGTCGCGATAGAACGCCGAGAACTGCCGGGCCGCGCCGTACAGCCAGTCGGCGACGATCGACGGCGCGCACGCATCGGCGGCGCCGCGAACGCGCAGCGGCAATAAGGCAAGCGCCTTGACCATCCCGACCTCGGCTGAGTGAACGAGCGACCGTGCGTCGACCGCGCCCGGCAGGCTGCCTGCCCGCCGCAGGATCGAGCGGCAGCGCGTGTGCATGTATTGCAAGTAGGTCGCGCTGTTGCCGTCGAGCGAGAACATGGCATCCCAATCGAGCGTGATGTTGCGCTTTGGGTCCTGATACAGGTCGTTGTAGATCGCCGCGCCGATGCCCACCGCTTCGGCAATCGCTTCGCGCTCCGCCGGGGCGAGGGCGGCCTCGCGCGCTCCCGCCTTCTGCTCGACCAGCTCCCGCGCCCTCTGCACCGCCTCGCCGAGCAGCGTTTCCAGGTGCACCATGTTGCCTCTGCGAGTCGAGAGCGGCTGTCTCTCGCCGTCATACACCGTGCCGAAGATGACGTGGGCCAGCTCGACGCCCGGCGGCGCATAGCCCATGGCTCTGGCCGTGGCGAAGAGCTGCTGGAAGTGAAGCTCTTGCGGCTTGCCGACGACGTAGATGATCTTCGCCGGATGGTACGTGTCTTGCCGGAACTTGATCGTGGCGAGGTCGCGCGTGTGGTACAGCGTGCCGCCGTCGGAGCGCTGCAGCAGAAACGTCGGCAGCCCGGCGACGTCGACGATGACGGCGCCGCCCGCGTCGCGCCGCGCCGCGCCGCTCGACAGCGCGTCGTCGATCACCTGCTGCGTCATGTGCGCGTAAAAGCTCTCGCCGTGCTCCGTGTCGAACCGAACGCCGAGCCGGTCGTAGTTGCGCTGGTTGACCTGCTTCATCAGATCCACACAGCGCTGCCATATCTCGTGCGCAGCCGGGTCGCCCTGTTCGAGCCGCAGCGACCAACGGCGCGCTTCGTCGTCGAGCGCGGGGTCGCGCTCCGTCGCCTTCGCGAAATCGGCGTACAGTTGCTCGAACCGCGCGAGCAGCTCCTCGCCCTCTCCCTGAGGTAAGCCGCGCCGGTCGATCGCGGCGAGCAGCACGCCGAACTGTTTGCCCCAGTCGCCCAGGTGGTTGTCGCCGACGACGGTGTATCCCTGCGCGCGAAAAATGTTCACCAGCGCCTGGCCGATGATCGTTGAGCGGATGTGCCCGGCGTGCATGCGCTTGGCGATGTTCGGCGACGAGTTATCGATCACGACGGTGCGGCCCGCACCTCGATCGTCAGACCCGTAGCCATCAGTGTGCCTGACAATCTCGCCCAGGACTTGGGCGGCCAGCGCCCGGTCCTCGACGCGGAAATTGACGAACCCGCCGCTGGCCTCGGCAGTACCGACGAGCGAATTCACCTGGATCGATTCCCTCATTTCAGTTGCAACCTGCTGCGCCAGGCGGAGCGGGCTGTCATGACGTCGCCTTGCGGTCCTGAAGCAAGGCAGCGCGAGATCAGCCTGCACGCCGCGCGCCGTCGGCGGGCCAAGCTCGATCTCCTCAGGCTCGACCAGCCCGGTGTTCAGCAATGCGTGTGCGATTTCGGTTCGGAACCGATCGAAGGCATATTGCATGGTAGTGGGTTATCGCTTATGCAACCAGTCCCACAGCGTCTGACCGTCGTTGAAGCCGAGCGGCACGAAGACTTGCAGCGTGTAGATGAACAGGTTTTCCAAAAAGGCGAACAGCGCTAGCCACCAGACGAGGGTACTGTGTGCATCACGAAGCGCGAACAGAATGATCGCTGCAAGGAAGGTCATCGCTGCCCCCCACAGCGGCCCGCCTAGCGCCCGGCGGATGTGAATGCTCGCCGGCAGCTCCGGTTCGTCGGGCGGGTAGAGTGAGATAGCCAAGATATACCACACGCCGAATCGTACGCCGATCATTGGGTAGCCGGTGCGGCGCGCAGCCCACGCGTGACCCAGGTGATGGATCAGCTCGAAGAGCCATTGCAGCGCCGTGGCCGCCAGCCCGAAGAGTATCGCCTCGCCTGCCGGGAGCTGCATCAGCCACAGTGCGATTCCAGTCAACGTTGCCCACAGGCCGAGTGTGCCGACGATTACGGAGGGCATGACACGTATCTCCAGCCCGGCCAGCCGGCCGAGCCTGTATTCAGTCATCACACACGACCCCGTTCATATCAGCGCCGCGAAACCGGCCACGAGACCTTGCCCCTCAATCCAGCCGCGCCACTCTGAATCGCGCTCACGCCGGTATCGCCAGATCAGAAAAGCACTGTAGAGGCCGGTCAGTAGAAAGGGTAGGGGAACTATCAAGAGCGGCAGCAAGGCTCCGATAAGAACTAAGATAAGGCCCACGCGCCGCGCGGCAGGCTCGCCTAGCACAACGGGAAGCGACAGCGTGCCACTCGTGCGGTCGCCATCGACGTCGCGCAAATCGTTCAGAAGGATTTGTACCATGATCAAGGCGCAGGCAGCGCACGCCAGCATCCAAGTATCTCGTTGCCAGACCCGGCCGTAGGCTGCAGCGGGCGTGATGACGATGACCAGCACCCACAGGACGGCGACAAATGGCGTTTTCATGCCCGGCAGGTGTTTCCATCCCACCCGGCGACCCTGCCAGGGAAGCCAGCGCACGGTGTACGTGAGCGCGAAGCCGAGACCCGTGAGCAGGGGCAGCACGGCGGTAGGGCGCAGCGTCAGCAAGCTGACAGCCCCGAATGAGCCGACCCATATTATTCGCTTGAGAAGCGGCGTATGCCGCTGCACCCAAGCGGTTCGCTCCGGCATCGTAGCGAGGTCGGTCAGATGTTCTTTTTCGTCCAGGCGATCGCGTGTGTAAAAGACGAGTGCTAAAATAAAGCCCAGGCCGATCAGGCTGAAGTCCATCGGCAGAGCCAGTGCGCGAAGGCTAACGACCACCCAGCCGGCAGCGCTGCTCGCGATGAGGATATTTGTCCAGATGAGCGTGCGCCCGATCACGCCTTTATCCCACTGGAACCGGCGCCTGCGACGCGCTCCTTCGACTTCCTCTTCGACTCGCTTCGCTCGCTCAGAGTCCGCTCAGGATGCGCGCCGCGCTGAGGTATGGCTGCGCGCCACGCGATCGCCGTGACGGGACAGATTTTCTCGCAGGCCATGCAGGCGATGTCACACGGCGTGTCCACAGCAATTGTATCGAACGGCGTCGTGAAGCCGGCCGCCTGAGGGCACACGGCTACGCACGCTCCGCATCGAATGCACGCGTTCCAGTCCACGGAGAAGACGACCGGATGTGGCTTGGGCATCAGTCCCTTTGATAGCGTGAGCAGTTACACTTTGCGGAACTCTGAGCCGGGACGGAAATAACCGGCCAGCGTTTGATACAGCATCTGATCTCGGCGCGCGATGTCCTTCTGCCGGAAGATGGTTGTCTTCACCTGGTGCAGCTTGCCCATCGCATGGCCGAACTCCTTCAGCCACCGCTGCTGGTAGCCGCCGAGCGCGGCGGCGACCGGCCGCTCACCGGCGGGCAACAAGTCGGCCAGAAATTGTCCGGCAATTACGCCACTGCGCAGCGCGGTATGGATGCCGCCGCCCGTGATCGGGTTGACATGGCGCGCGGCATCGCCGACCAGGATGATGTGATCGGCGTACGGCCGTTTGAGCGGAGCAGCCAGCGGCACGCCCCCACCTTGCACTTCCAGAACGCGGCAAGCCTTGAGCCGCTCGGCGAGAAAGGAGTGACGCATAAAATGATCCAGGTGCCAGCGCGCATCTTTGTCCGTCAGCGTGCGAATCACCCCCAGCCCGACTTCGGCGTAGCCGCGCCCTTTGGGGAAGATCCAGGCATAGCCGCCGGGCGCCCACTCGTGGCCGGTGATGATCTCCAACAGGCCGTTGCACTCGACGCCATCGACGATGAGCTGCAGGCACGAAGCCAGCTCGCTGAGCCTGATGTGCGTGGACAGGTTAGCCCACTTGCCTACCTGCGATTGCACGCCATCGGCCCCGACGATGACGCGCGCACGCACCGTCATCGGCTGCCCGAAGCGCTTGAGGCGCACTTCGGTGAAGCCGTTTTCCTGTGGACAGTGGCCGAGCGCTTCGGTCTTCAGCCAGACGTCTGCGCCGGCGCGCTCGGCCAGCATCGCCAGGTGACGATCGAAGCGTCGGCGATCGACGACGTAGCCCAGGGGCGCCTGGCCGTATTCGTCGGGTTTCAAGGCGCGGTAGTCGACGGTCGTGACGTTGCCTTGCGCATCGTAGACGGCGAAGCCGTAGATGTCGCTGGCGACGAAGTCGTCGATAGGAGTGATGTCTGCATCGTGCAGGGCGTGGGCGCTAACCGCGCCCGAGCACTGGATCGGCGCGCCCAGCTCCTGCTTCTTGTCGACCAGCAGCACGCGTAGGCCGCGCTGCGTGGCTGCACGAGCCGTGCTGGCTCCCGCCGGCCCCGACCCGACCACGACTACATCATAATCGACCGACTCAGGCACATGGCCCTCCTTAGCCTATTTTCCGCAGTCGCTATGAACTGCGTTCACCACCACACATGAAAATTGCTCGCGGCGGATGATCCATCCGCCGTCCCCAGCCGCCGGATGGATCATCCGGCGGAAGTGTGATCTCGCACCCGGCAAATACCGAATGTTGGAACGGCAGTTGCACTGCTGTTCACGCATCACGCCTGCGCTCGCGCTGCAGGCGCGGGCGTTTCACGTTTCACGCGTCACATTTCTTTGTGCCCGTAATACTCGAACGCCGACATTGGCTTGCCGGTCTTCGATTTCCATTCACGCTCTTCAGCAGGCAGCTTGCCGAGCGCTTTCGCCATGGCCTTGACGTGCGCGGCGACGGAACCGCAGCACGAGCCGATGTAGCTCACGCCCATGTCGCGCCTGTATAGCGAAGTCGGCCATCGCCTGGCGCGGCAGTTGTAGTGGGTCGAGCGAATATGGGAATTCCGGCATCGACGTGAAATCGGGATGCTCGTCGGTTGTGCGATACGCGACCGGCTGTGCGGCAACGTACCCCGGGACGGCTTCGCGGATTTGCCTTAGAAGGAGCAACGTCTGCTCTGGCCCGCGCAGGCAATTGACGCCGACGATGTCGGCTCCGGCGCCGGCCAGCTTCTTCGCGCACTCGGCGGGCGCGTCGCCTTCGTAGGAGCGCGCATTTTCCTCGAACGACATCGTCACCATGGCGGGCACGCCCGATTTCTTGATGCGCTCGACGGCGATCAGCGCCTCGCCGAGCCACGAGAACGTTTCGCCGATGATAAAGTCGACCCCGCCTTCGGCCATCATGACATCGATCTGCCGGTCGAGCAGCGCGCGGACGTGCTCGCCCGATCGGGGATCGCCGGGGTCATAGGCCCACGTCAGGCTGATGTTGCCCGCCACGAGCGCGTCACCCTCGGCGGCAACCTGCTTTGCGATCTTGACGGCGGCGCGGTTGATGTCATCGACCCTGCCCGCTAGGCCGACGGTGGCGAGCTTGTCTTCGCTCGCATAGAAGGTGAGCGTCTGCAGCACTTCGGCCCCGGCGTGCATGAACTCGCGGTGCAACTGTGCCAGCGCTTCGGGATGCGTGAGGCTCACCTCGGGTGTGAACGGCCCGGCCTGCACGTAGCCGCGCTTCTCCAGTTCGAGCAGGTAGCCGCCGTCGCCCAACACGACGCCTTCGGCCAGTCGTTCGAGGATGCCTTTGGGCATGGGTTTTCTCCTCTGATTGCGTGACGTGAGACCTCACCCCCACCCCCGGCCCCTCCCCCTCTCCTGGGCTGCAAGCCCAGGAGAGGGGGAGGGGGGTGAGGTCTACTTGCCCCTGGTGTACCAGATTGATCCTGGAGTATCGTAATTCAGCCCTTCGCCCCAGACCGCGTGCGTCGTTCCCCGATCGTCGATGTCGATCTCG
>Ga0209641_10001106_pt1 | contig 24343 bp, 20 predicted proteins | sample RifCSP16_1_FD_184022 | JGI IMG/M metagenome (GOLD analysis project Ga0209641, IMG submission 184022) | Soil microbial communities from Rifle, Colorado - Rifle CSP2_sed 16_1 (SPAdes) (version 2) | ecosystem: Environmental > Terrestrial > Deep subsurface > Rock core/Sediment | place: Rifle... | reverse complement strand
TGGAGAAACAATTTTAACCATATCACCATTTGATAGCCCTTCATTTGCGGCGTCATCTTCATTCATTTCCACAGTGTTTTCAGGGATAACCTCCAAGGCCCATCGATAGCCAATTGTTCGAGACTGAGTATGAAGCCCACTTTTGTATGCAACAACAACGTACTTGTAGTCTTTATCCAAGTCATCGAAAACGTTTCCATCCATATCTTGAACAGGTATATACTGTGCCGTGCCCGAGAACGAATGCTCCCCTGTTTTCCAGTGATTGAGGGCACCGAAATCCTCCACCCAGAAGCGGAAAATATTTTTCGTTCCATACTTATGTTGACCTTGTGGCTCGAAACCCGATTCGGTTTCTTCAAAAACTCCTCCGCGGGCTATTATATAACAGACTTTCCTCCACTGGTTATCGGTGAGAATAGACTTTGCGTAGCTTACGAAGGACGCAGGGTAATTATCTTCAACGAACTTGACTTCTTCATCTTCTGCAGGTTGAGTTAGATGTTCGGTATTTTTGGCGAGGTTAACTATAGCTCTTAAGTAATAGTCTTCAGCTCTTTTCATTTCTGTGTCGCCTATTTTCAAGAAACCCGCACAACTGGGCTTTTCATAAACATCGGCGAGTCGTTTGCTGACATCGATGGCAAAGGTCTCAGCGCATATTGGTCTACCGTCTGGAGCATAATCCACAAGAGGCTCTATTGCAGGCACTCTGACTGCTACCCATTTAGCTAGTCCTGGCGGATAAGGCTCCATTATGCCATATATGCCTTCTAAACCTGTAATGTCAGGAACAATGTAATCGGCGTACATGCTGGTTTCACTAATGATTGTATCGATTGCTATGTGTAATGGGACCCTTTTTATGTCCTTAAGAACTTCGATGTATTTGTGCCCGGCGGGCAATGAAAAGATGGGATTTCCAAAATATGTTACCAGTATTTTGCATGCGTATGGATGTTGATCTTTGATGCTTTCAAAAGTTTGAGTCCAAAGGCCGCCATAAGTTTTGGGGAACCAAGGTTTAGTAGCTGGATACTTTTGACCCTCAGGTTTATTGGCGTACTCTTGGGTGTCCTCATACTTGAATTTCTCTCGAGATATTGTTCCTTTTTTGGGCGATAATGCGTTTGGGAACGTTTCGAGACCGTATATGCCTGAAGTCCATTTGAAGGACGCGGATGGAAGATAGCCACCCCGCCAGTTGATGTTACCAATTAACATGTGAAGATTAATCATAGCCATTACAGCGTAGACGCCATTGGGCTGAACCCCAAAAACTCTGTAGACGAGAATGCCTGCAGCCTTGCCGTAGCTCGTGAATTCTTTAGCGAGCCACGCTATGTCGTCCTCATTTATCCCACACACCTGAGCCCATCCAGCCACTGTTTTTTCGAAGGCCTTTTCTTTAAATAATCTCAGGGATGTTTTGACCTTTATGCCTCCAACGGTTCCTCCTCCATCACTATTTTCCCAGGGAAAAAGTTCTCCATGGTCTACTTCGTCGAAGATTTTTGGTTCTTTACCGTTCCACACGACATATTTGTCGTTCTTTGGAAATCCTAAATCAGTAAGATGCTTTGACCGCAAGTGTTTATGATAGTCCTTGTGATTGGGATCAGTTATCACTAAGTAGGTGGCATTTGTCCATGCTTTTTCACCATCTTTATTCGCTGAAGTTTCAGTGGTGTTCTCCAAGAAGAACTTGTTGTACCGGTTATTTTCTATTATCCACCTAATCATGCTCATCAGAAGGGCACCGTCTGTACCAGGTTTAACAGGAATCCATTTTGAAGCGTTTGTCACGGCGTTTCCGGCTCTAGGATCAACTACAACTAGCTTAAGGTCACCACCTGCAATTTTTTCCGGAAGTATTGCGCCGACTGGAACTATGGCTGGTTGTCCGGCTGAGTATGGGTCGCCGAAAGCGATTATAAACTTGGCGTTTTTGGCGTCTACCCGCATCTGATTTACATAGTCGTCACTGGTTACAGTTCGAGTTTGACCCTCAAACTTATCTTTGCCGATTAGGGTAATAGCCTTATGCGCTGTTTGAACCCCATTCGCACAAATGTCGTCATGAGCAATGAAATTTACAGACCCCAAAGCGCCTGCGAGCCATCTTGCATTTAAAAAGTCGACACGCCCAGGTTGGCCACGACCACGCAGAACTACGATTTGGTTGGCTTTCGGAGCATCTGATGCTTTGAGAATCACTTCGTTTTCGCTAGCTGGCGTAGTCATATCAGTTGCCACGTCCTTGAAACCTTCGATTTCGCTTTCCTCACCAACATCGCTGTATATTGCTCCGCCGTCAACCACTTCGGTAACAAGTTGCTCCCAGCTAATGGGCTTCCATTTCATTGAGCCTCTCGGACCTGCTCTTTTTAATGGAACTCTGACTCGATACGGGTCATAGGTGGTATCAATGCCTGCGTTTGCACCTTTTAAACAAATTTTTCCTGAATAATTAAGAGAATCTTTTACGGGCGTGTCATAAGGGATTGGCTCCCACGCATTGTTGTTTGGGTGATACGGATTGCCCTCAACCCTGATAACGCGTCCTGTATTTGCTTCGACCCGAACTCTGATACCACATCGGGCATTGCAGCCTAAGCAAAGACTATAAACAAATTTCTCCTGTTCAGACGTAGTTTGAGCCTTGGCCGGCCGAAAAACTTCATTAATTAAGCCTTTACTTGCACTAGCTAACAAGACAACGGCTCCTGTCGCAACCGCTCCTTTAATTAATTCTCTTCGCTTTATTTTCATTTATTATTCCTCCTTATGCACAAAGATTGAATCAGGCGCTTTCTTCCCACGCTCAGCTAATGTGTCTGACAATCCTACATAGAAGGTCATTGGCTTAGTACCGAGGTATGATTTAAGCCTCTGAGTGGGAACTGTGTCAATTATTTTGTTGACCTCGCTGTTTGGGTCCTGCAAGTCACCGAAAATGCGTGCGCCTCCCACACAAGCTTCGACGCATGCAGGTTTGAGCCCCTGTTCAATTCTATGGAAACACCCGTGACACTTGACAACAAAACCTTGCTTGGCTTGAGCCTTTCCGCCGCCAACGATCCGCCATGTTTCGGGCCAAGCGCCACTAGGCTCGTTCCATAGAAAGCTTCTCACTTCGTAAGGACATGCAGCTATGCAGTATCTACAACCTATACAGCGGTTAACATCTTGCATAACTATGCCATCTTGCTCGCGCTTGAAGGTAGCGTTAACTGGACAAACTGGAACACATGGCGGATTATCGCAGTGGTTGCAAATCCGTGGAAGGAAAGTTAACTTGGTGTTTGGGTACTTCCCTTCTTCATGAGTTTCAACCCATGTATACTGTATTCCCAAAGGAACGCCGTTTTCAGATTTGCATGCCGCAAAGCAGGCTTGGCATCCAATGCAGCGCCTTAAGTCAACAACCATGGCCCATTCCTTAATGGGAGATGGTTGTTCATCTAGCTCGCCCTTGGCTAGCGATATGCTTGACCTTGGTACACTAGCTATCACGGCTGCACCTACGGTAGCTCCAGTAGTCAGTGTCAGAAACGTTCGTCGGGACATGTTTGAAGTTGGCGATTCTTTCATCCCTTGCTCTTCTTCGTATGCCTCAGCTAGGGAAAGCTTATGTGCCTTTGTCTTAAAAATCGTGAACAGATTTCCATGTTCAAGGCGGGGAAGCACCTTCAGTCCAATGGAGAAAAGAAGTGCTCCTAGCGCGAACAAGCCGATTGTGATTTGCCATTCGACTAGAGTTGGCGAATATGTAGCAGTTTCGCCAAGTGGCGAAATTGAAAGAGACGGGGTTGAAACAAAGAACCTTTTCGCCCAAATTCCAGCCATAGCTATTAATGACACGATGCTTAAGACTGTTAAGGAGTTCCTAGTTTTTGAATAAACAAGAGGCACAAAAACGGCGAAAAAGAGAGCAATTTCGATTAAGATAACAGTTGCGTAAGGTCCGGCTAAGGCATTAGAAAACACAGAGAGCAAATCAGGAGTAGTGTTGTACGTTGCCGTGACAACTTCAGCAAAAATGAAAAATAGATCAACTGGTATTGCTACAACAAGCGCTTTTTTGAGCACGGAAAATAGTTCTGATGGAATTTTCAGCGCACCGAATTTCGAAGCTAATACTGCGACAAACGCTAGCAGCGCAATGCCGGAAATAAGAGCCGAAGATAGGAATATCGGTGCCAAAAGCGCTGTGTTCCAAAGTGGACGCGCTATCACGACTCCGAATACCCACGCTGTAACTGAGTGTTCAATGGTCGCCAATACTATTTCAGAGGTAGCAAAGAAAGCAGCGATTCTTTTTCCTCCTCGTTCGATTGAAAAAATCAGTGTGAATATAATGCGCAACGCAAGGGAAATCGTGACAAGGATAAAGTCCCAAACAAACATTGACGTTGGATCGCCATATAGAATTACATTGAAAATCCGATCAGGTCGACCTATATCTACGACTATTAAAAACATGGCTGGCAAAATGCTAGCGATGGCAAGAAGTCCTCCCATTTTCATTAGAGGCCTAAATTTTTCTTCATTTGAGATGTAACCTATGTTGATTACCACCATGACACCTACACTTGCCCCCAATAGAAAAACGAAACTTGCGATATAAATTCCCCAAAATACGATATCACCCATGCCTGTGACAGCAAGCCCTTGGGTATACTGGATATTCCAAGCGTAAGCTCCGATGCCAACTAGAGCAGCCAAAACTGCTATCCAAACGTAAAATTTGATATTTTTCTTCATACTCTTTCCCCAACTAAGGTCAGTGTGTTAAAGAGATAGGAATCCATCTAAATAAGTTATATTTATAATTTTTTGCTATAAAATCAAATTTGGTATCGAAAAACTCGATTTTTTAATAAAGCAAGTTGGTAAGGACAGGGAAAGGCGAGATGCAAAAATCAAGGGAAAAAATCAATTGATATTTTTTCTAGGAGAAACACTTTTATTGCTTTGGCTCTAGCATTTTAGCTGTCGCTAAATCTTTCCTTTTATTGACGTTAAAAAGGGTAAGCAGGTCTCCATCAAATTTTTGCAGTTTATCTATGTTCACATAAATCACGTTACTAAGCCGCTTAATTATGTCGATTACAAGGACTCGTTGTTTTGAAGCGCAGCTTCAGCAGCCGCCAATGAAGACGGAACACAATACACTGCATGCAAAGGCTCTGTATTCCCATTAGGCCATTTTGGAATTGCAGCATCAAACCCCTCAGCTCTGCGGAACAAGTATTCCAAAACTTCACTATTGATAAAAGGTAAATCGCAGGGTAATACCGAAGTATATTTTGAGCGAAGGTTCTTTAATCCAATTGATATGCCAGCGAGTGGTCCGTGGTCGTTTATGACGTCCTTTAGTATCTTAATTGAAGGCGGCAGAATTTTTGCGTATTTACAAGTTTGATAATGTTTTCCTATAACTACATTGACTTCATCCGATACTGTCATTGCCTTTTTCACTACATTAAGGAGCAATGGGGTTCTCCTAAATCTGGTAAAGGTTTTGTTTCTACCCATCCTTCTGCTTTTTCCGCCTGCCAAAATAATAGCCCCACGTAGTTCCTTTTGGGGAGGTTTAAAAGGGAAAGATGATCCTGGCTCAAGGTAATATTACCCTCTTTAGAGGGTTTTTTCCGTTTCTTGAAGCGTTCGAAATTCTTGATAACATAAAAGAGAAGAATACCTCCAACCAGCGCAATGACGTAACCGTAGTAGCCGTACCTAAAAACAATTGTAGTTAAACCAACAAGCAAGGCGATTAAAAAGTCGGTCTTCTGCGGAATGATTCCCTTAACAGTTTTGACCAATTCTATACCGGAAAAAAGAAGTAATACTCCAAGAATTGAAAAGGGAATTAAACTCAGTATTTGGTATATGGCGTCACCATAGAAAATACTGAGCAAAGTGAAAGCTGTACCAATAATAATCATGGCACCTCCGGTTCGTGCACCAAATCTGTAGTGTCCAGCCATACCACCAGCCCCGTGACAGACCGGTATACCGCCCAACGCGACTGAAAATAGATTCATAAAACCGTGACTGATTGAAAGACGTCTCGTTGAAACTTGTTTTTTCTTACCGAAGAAATCTCGAGAAAGTTCAGAAGTCGCGAGGATTGCATTGCTCAATGTAAGGGGGATCTGGGGAATTGCAAGCAATAATGCACCTTGAGTGATATCAGAAACCGTCGGTACCGAAAACTGTGGAAGACCTATTTCAATACCTGTGGTAAAGATTCCAAAGGGGAAGTTATTGTAAATCATAGAAAATGAAATCCCGAGGGGTAAAAGAAGCAACGCTGGAGGAAGTCTCTTGCCATTAATCAAGATTAAAACAATAGCTACGCCAACTATCGAAAGAATCCATCCGAATAAGCCATCCCCCAGCATAAATTGCATTGCCAAAAGCAGTAGATTCAATCCTAGACCGAATTGAATTCCCTTAATAACGGCTTTTGGCGTGATCCTGCTGATTAAGCTAATCGCGTTTGTAAGGGCAAGCATGATATAAAAAACTCCAACGAAAAGACCAGCACCTAAAAGATAAGAAGGCGATAGGTTTTCGGTTATCATAATAGTTGCAATAAATTTCATTGGTTGAACAGAAACTGGAAGCCCAAAGAATAAACCAGAGTAAATATAAAGAAGACCAAAAGATAAGAAAAGTCCCTTTGCATTGACTTTATTAATTATTATCATTGCCGTGACAAGTGGAACCAAAGTCCCCAGATCGCCAAATGCCCCCGCGAGTTCATGCCGATTGAACTTCCACTTGTCGGACCTCATAAATAATGGCTCGTATATTTCGCAAATAATGATTTTTCTGCAAAATATTAATATTTGGGTAATAATGATAACATTATCATAATAACCCGCTAACCAAAAAAATGCTGTCGCATGAGTGACTGTGATGATTAACCTCGGATGGCAAGAAATCTTATTAATTTTGGGGTTGTTTCTCTTTGTGGTTGGTCCCAAAAAATTGCCAGAAATAGCAAAAAAATTGGCAAGGATATGGAATGAGATCAATAGAGCAAGCACAGACGTTATGAAAATTGTTACTTCTTCAGCAGCAGAAAGCATTGAAACGAAACAAGGGAACAAGGCAGCGACTAGTGCAATGAAAAATCAAACGAGCGAACTGGAAAAAGAAACTCTTAAATCTCCGATTGATGAGATTAACATGAAAAATATAGACAGAATGGAGGAATAGACGAAAGTGGCTATATTAGGTTGGCCTGAGTTGGTTCTTGTCCTAGGAATTCTGTTGCTGGTCTTTGGCGGATCAAAAATAAAGGACTTGGCAAAAGGTCTAGGTGAAAGCATACGAGAATTCAAGAAAGCGTCTTCTAGTGAAGCGTCTAAAAAAGACGAAGAAGAAGAGCGAGAAACCATAGCAAAAGCTGCCCAGAAAATGGGGATAAATACTGAAGGGAAGAGTCTAAAACAGATTTTAGGCGAGATGAAACAAGCGTCATAGATGTGAAAGAGCCATCTGACAAGACTTCAATATAAGCGAGATAAGCATAGTGGAGGGAGGCGTTATAGCGAGAGAGCTTACATTATGGGAACATTTGAATGAACTCGTCCGTCGCCTTCGCGTTATATTCATTGCAGTTGTTATTTCTTCGCTGTTTATGATGATTTTTCCCGTATCACTTGATATAATACCGAATTCCGTCAATCCGTGGTACCCGACTCCAACCACTTTTGTTATCCGAAAGTTGCAACAAGATTTTCTTCCAGCAGGAGTAACGGTTATTCCCATAAGTTTGTTTGCTCCCATAGAAGTTTACATTGTTGTTTCTCTTATGCTTGGAATCTTAGTCAGCCTTCCAGTCATAGCATATGAGCTTTATAGATTTATTTATCCCGCGTTGCATGAAAATGAAAAAAAGTTAATCAACATTTTTATTTTATCGTTTCTTGTGTTGTTTGCAGCAGGTTTCTCCATAGGCTATTTTTTTGTGACGCCGGCTTCTATAAGGGTGCTTTTATTATTCAGTCAATTCGTTGGTCTTCCAAGCATTTATGGTTTCACTGAGATTCTTTGGCTTGTAGTGGGTAGTCTGCTTGTTTGCGGTTTCATTCTTACGTTACCAATCTATGTTAACCTTTTAGTCAGAGCAGGAATATTGAAGACACAAACTGTGACAAAAAATAGAAGATACATATATCCATTAATTATAATCGGGATTGCTCTTATAGATCCTGATCCAACGGTGATCACGGAAACACTAATCGGTCTTCCCCTTATTATTTTAATTGAAGTAAGTATAATAATATCAAAGCGATTTGAGAAAACACGCTTAAAATAAAAACCCACTATTTTATATCATTGGATGCATTTTAAAGAAGAGACACTGGTCCTGTGATAAGATGCTTAGACCCATGTTTGCCCGTGTGGCGCAAACTTATGACCTCGCTAACAAACTTCTGACCTTCGGGTTTGACAACCAATGGCGTAAAGCTTGCGCAAAAGAATCCGCTTGTGGACATTTTGTCATCGACCTCTGCTGTGGAACTGGCGATCTTTCGTTATGTCTCTATCCCACTCTTGGTTCCGAAGCACTTCTAGTAGGGCTTGACTTTAGCAAAGAAATGATGAGAAAAGCAGCTGAAAAGAAAAACAAGATTGAACAGACGCAAAAAAACAGCATAACTACACATGGCAGCAACGGAAAAAGCAAATCTAATTTCACGTTAATGATAGCCGACGCCGCCAATCTTCCACTAAAAAATGAGTGCGTTGACGACATACGCATCTCATTCTCATTCCGCAACCTCATTTACAAGAACCCAAAAGCCGTCACCTACCTAAAAGAGGCTAGCATGGCTCTGAAAAAAACAGGAAAGCTCACATGTATCGAAACCAGCCAACCAAGAAATCACCTTGTCAGAGGCTTCTTCCATTTTTACTGTTTGACGATTGTACCTCTTATTGGCGGGATCATCTCTGGAAATAAAGCGCCTTACACATACCTTGGAAAATCTGCGACAAACTTTCCATTGCCGCAGGATGTTCTGATGATGTTGAAAAAGGCTGGCTTCGAAAAAGCTAAATTCAAACCGTTATTTCTCGGCGTTGTCGGATTGTATGTTGCTAAGAAGTAAGCAAGTTACACATCCAAAAGATTACTATACCCTTGGCGGGCTTAGTTATCGTTTCTGCTTAATTTCTCCATCCCATCGGAACGTAAAAACTAGTTTCGTGTGAGAATTACGGTGTTTATTTCAGTGGTGTGAATTCGAAGGCCAGGTTTCCGTCGGGAAAAACTTTTGCCTGAAGCTTGACTTTCATGCCGATTTTGATGTGTGGCGGTTTAAGCCCATTTAACCATGCTAAGACTTTGACGCCTTCCTTTAGCCTTCCAATTGCCACGATATAGGGATCGGATTCACAGAAGGTTACGGGTCTAGCGACTATTTGCGTGAAGGTTTCAATCTCCGCCTCGTCGCCAAGTCTTACCCACTCTATTTCAGAAGATAGACATTCGCCGCAGTCAATAACGGGAGGAAAATACAGCTTTCCACATTTAACACATTTTGTTCCGTATATTTTTCCTTCTTTTAGCCCTTCCCAAAACTTCAACGTTTTGCTTATGGGCATATTATGTATGATTTTCATTTCCCTTGACTTAATTGAAGGTGTATCCCTCATGGTTTCACCTGTTCAGAATTGTTACATAACAGTAATGCCCTGTTCCACCAACATTATGGGCAAGTGCAAGATAGTTATTCAAAGGAACCTGTCGATTCTTGTCAACAGCCTCTTCTCTAAGTTGTTTGGTTAATTCGTAAATCATAGCGCAGCCTGTAGCACCTATAGGATGACCTTTAGCCTTTAGACCTCCGTCTACATTCACGGGTATTTTGCCACCAATCTCTGTCTGCCCTTCTCGGATAAGCTTGGCGCCTTCTCCCTTGTCGCAAAGTCCAATGTCTTCATAGGCTAATATCTCTCCGATGGTGAAACAGTCATGAACTTCCGCCACCTCAACCTGGTTTGGCGTAATCCCAGCCATTTTGTAGGCTTTCTGAGATGCTAAAACGCTTGCTTCCAAACCTAGGTAGTTAGGTCTCCTGCTAAGGTTTGCTGTTCCACTAGAATAGCCTATTCCAGCAATCCAAACGGGTGCGTCAACACCCAACTCCCTCACCTTCTCCTCAGACGCCAAAATAATGGCTGAAGCACCATCCGACAGGGGGCAACAATCAAAAACCTTTAAGGGTGAGGCAACCACGGCGGAAGATAAGACATCGCTAACCGTTATCCGATTACCTAAATGCGCAATCGGGTTCATAGATGCGTACTTGTGGCTTTTAACAGCTACCAAGGCTAAATCTTCTTCTTTTGTACCGAACCGCTTCATATGCGCATTTGCATAAAGCGCATAATACGCAGGGAACGTCACCCCAAAATTGTGAAACTCCCAGAAATAACATCCCGCCCTTCCAATAGATTCCATAACTGTCAGTGAATCGACCTCCCGCATTTTCTCAACGCCTAAAGCCAGGGTAACCTCAGCTTGCCCACTAGCTATCGCCCAATAAGCCATCACGAAAGCAGCACTGCCGCTAGCACAGGCCGCTTCGCAGCGAGCGAGCCCTGCTTTTGTTAACCCGCAATATTCAGCTGCAACAACAGCTGGCAATAACTCCTCGTACCATATGCCTGCTCCAACAGAAGCGAACGATACAAAATCGATATCTTTCGGGCTTATCTTAGCGTCTTCAACTGAAGGCTTCACGGCTTCAAAAGCCAGTTCTGCCAAGTTTACATCATTTCTTACGCCGAATTTTGAACTGCCTACGCCAATGATTGCTACTTTTTTCATGATCACTCTGCACCATTTATGAAATAGTTACCAGAGAGAGGTAACGTCGATTAAATACCTTTAAGCTCTGCCTTCCTTCGCAACAAGAAGGTGTCTACGCCCTTTTTAAAATCATCCGTGGATAATATTAATCCAAGCAAGCTAGTTTCCAGGCGCAAGCCTGTCTCCATCGGCGCCTGCGTTCCAAAGTTCAATGCATGTTTAACATATTTTAAAGCAATTGGCGACATGCCGCAAAGATTAGAAGCCAACATTCGTACCTCCTTTCGAAGCATGCTGGAACGAACGACCTTGTTCACCAGACTCATCTTCAAGGCTTCATCTGCCTTAAGTCTCGCGCCAAGCATGACTATTTCTTTAGCCTTTGCCAGTCCAACCAATCGCACGAGTCTTTGAGTGCCACCCCAAGCAGGTATTAATCCCAAAGTTATTTCTGGGCTGCCCATTTCACCGTGTTCCGCAATTAGGCGAATGTCGCAGGCTATTGCGAGTTCTAAGCCGCCGCCGAGAGCCAAGCCATTGATTGCCGCTATAACTGGTTTTGACATTTCTTCAATTTTCCCGAAGACTTTCTGTCCTTTTCTTGAGAATTCTTCAGCTTTTGCGGGAGTCATTTTGGAGAATATGGTTAAGTCGGCTCCTGTGCTGAAGGCTTTATCGCCTTCTCCAGTTATGATAACGCAGCGAACATCAACATCTTTTTCAAGCACATCCAAAACGTCGTCGAGTTCTTCAATCAACACGTCATCAATTGCGTTTAGTCGATGTGGCCTGTTGAGGGTCACCCAAGATATGTTTTGGTCTTTTTCAACATTGAGGTTTTTGTATACTTTGACCATTGGTCATCGGTACATCCATTTTGTATATGATACGTCATTTTTATGGGTAAATTAGATGTTGTTTGCCAACAAATATTTTAGAATCGTCAGCTTCTGAATCTCGCTTGTTCCCTCATAAATTTCAGTTACTTTAGCATCCCGGTGATATCTTTCCACGCGGTAGTCACCAAGATACCCATATCCTCCCAACGCCTGGACAGCGAAATCCGTAGTTTCAGTTGCAATTACGCTTGCATACTGCTTTGCCATTGCTGTTGCCATGGGGTCAATTTTCCCCGCGTCGATGAGCCACGCTGCACGATAAGTTAGCCACCTTGCTGCTTCAATTTTGGTTCTGATTTCCGCGAGTCTACATCCAATAAGTTCATGGTGCAGAATGGGTTTTCCGAAGGAGGTGCGAAGTTTGGAATGATTGAAGGCTATTTCCCATGCACCCTGGGCCATACCTAATGCTTGGGCGGCTACTCTCACACGGGTTTTATCGAAGAATTCCATGGAATGATAAAAGCCTCTATTCAATTCACCTACAATGTTAGCGTCAGTTATTTTCATATTGTTGAAGCGTATCATGCCTGTTTCAGAGCAGCGTATGCCCATTTTATTGTGAAGCTTTACAGTCTTTATTCCAGCAGTACCTTTGTCTACGACAAATAAGGTTTCGCCGCGATAGGTAGGTTTGACGAAAGTGTCTGTTTGGGCTAAAAACAAAATAAAGTCGGCTGTCGTCGCGTTTGTTATGAGAGTTTTTGTGCCATTCACCAACCATTCTCTATCGCGCCTGGTGGCTGTTGTTTCCATTTTGGTTAAATCGCTTCCACTGACATTTGGTTCTGTGAATGCTGCGGCTGACACGTAATCTCCTTTGCAGACTGGCGGCAAATACCTGTCTTTCTGTTCTTTTGTGCCGTGCACAAGAATGAATTCGCTACCGAAGTTGCCGTTAGAGATGGCTACGCCGAGTGAAGAGTCGACGCGGCACATTTCCTCGAAAACAAGACACGTTTCCAGTTGTCCTAATCCTCGCCCGCCAAAATCTTTGGGGAAAGATACGCTTGTGAAGCCTAATACCGCGGCTTTTTTGTAAAGGTTAAGCGGGAACTCTTCCTTCTTGTCTAGTTCTAGCGCTAACTTTGGTTTGAACTCCTTTTGGCAAAATTCCCTAATATCACGTACAATGTTTGTTTGCTCTTCTGTGAGGTCAATATTCATTTTAGTAGAAGCCCCTCCCAGCTTTTTTACCTGTCCAACCTTTGTTAACGTATTCTACCAATAGTGGGCAGGGGTTGTAGATTTCCATATTGGACTTGGCGAACAGGCTCTTCAGCCTATTAACCACAGTGTCCAAACCAGCGCTATCGCCGTATTCGCAAGGTCCAGAAGGCCAATAAGTACCAAGCTTCATTCCAGTATCGATGTCTTTAGAACTTGCTGCACCATCGTAGATGAGCCAGGCCGCTTCGTTGATGGCTACAGCCCACGACCTCTCGACGTCGTATTCATTCAGCAGATCATGGGGGATTTTTGGTCTGCCATTCGTCCAATCATAGAAACCGACACCCGTTTTTTGCCCAAATTTAAAATCTTTCACGAGGGGTTCAATAACTTTTGTACAGAGTTTGAAGCGTTCATTGTAAGCTTCATAGAGATTCTTTTCCACTTCGTAAACTATATCCAATCCAGCAAAATCCGCGAGTTCGAACCACCCCATTGGAAATCCGCCTTTATATTTTACTGAAGCATCTATGCCTTCTTTTGTTGCTTCGCCGCGCTGATAAGTCCAGAAGGCTTCAAGTAAAACAGCGCAGAGTATTCGGTTTACAATGAAACCACGCACATCTTTCTGCACCATAATGGGAGTTTTTCCGAGTTTATTGGCCAATGAAAGTAGTGTGTCGATGGTTTCTTGGCTGGTTCCTTCACCTCGGATAACTTCCACCAGCGCCATTTGCTGTGGCGGATTAAAAAAATGCATTCCAGCTATTTTGTCTGGACGTTGGGTGACCTTGCTCATCTTTGTTACGCTCAGAGTTGAAGTATTAGACACAAAAATAGCGTGTGAAGGCGCAACCGAATCAAGGGTAGCGAATACCTTACATTTCAAATCCAAGTTTTCTGGGACTGCTTCAATCGCAAAGTCTAAATCTTTGCCTGCTTTCTCGCAACTAGTTGTGAGGCTTATCCGTTTAAGGGTTGCATCTGAGTATTCTTTGCTGATCTTTTTCTTTTCGACGAACTTGTTAAGACTCCACCTAATTTTTTCTTTGCTTTGCCCAAGATGACCTTCATTTAAGCCCACCATAATAACTTCGTATCCAGCCAAAGCTAAAATTTGAGCAACGCCATGACCAATAGTTCCTGAACCAATAACGGCCGTTCTTCTAAGTTTTTCGAAGCCGGTCATGGTTTTTCCTCAGAACCAAGAAACTGATTAATGGAACCATAGATAAACTTTTGGAGAATGCCCTGTCAAGTTGCTAAAGTTGCACTCGTAGACGTATGCTGAATTCCCCTTTCGAAGAAATGATTGACAATCTAATGTGCAATAAATCAAACTCACAAATGAATTAGTTTTGTGGCTAGCAGATTTTTAGACGCGTACCTGAATCACTGCCAACTCGTTTGCATGAAGCGACTCAAAGAAACATTTGTTAACAACACTTTTAAGGAAGCCGCAGCACACTTTTAAAATTAATGAAAGATGTGAATTAACAATGATATTTTTGAAGGAAGATTTTTCATCAGGAAAGTTTGAGACAGGAAGCTTAGGCAGTGAAAAACCATGGTTCTACTATGAGGTACCAGGTTTTCAGGCTAAGGACCCTGCCTCTAAGATATCCGTTAAGAGCAACAAACTGACAGTAGACATACCAAAATACACTCTCACAACCGTTGGAGTTCACGATCACGTTAAATTCCTGTTTTTCCGGAACGTCATGAACAAGGAGACAGGTTTTCCGGGGTTCAAGGTTCCTGAAAGAGGTTCACTCTATTGTGAAACCAAAGCTTCTTTCAAACCCTTTGGCACTGAAAAGAACCCTTTCGACGTGCCCTCAGATGACTATAGACTTTCCAGCGCTATATCGGTCAACATAGACTACGACACTTTCATAGTCTACGATTTCGTTGTAGCGAAAACTAAAATCTATGCTCTATACGAACGGTTGCCATTTGACTCAAAAGTGAAAGACCCTGCCGCCTTCTTCACCTACGCGATGCCTGTGAAGGATATAGAGCCGGGTTCAGAACACAAACTCAAAACGGTTTATGATAAGTCAAAATACAAGTTAACATGGTACGTCGATGATAAGAAAGCCTTCTCACTTGACGAGTTTGGGCGAAGACTGAGTAAAGACTTCGATGGTTGTTGTGTATTCAATGACCAATGTGGCTCAGGAGATCCGGAAAAGTTACCCCTTGTCCAGTCAAACCAGCGGGTCTACGGCATGGGCTTATTCACGCTTCTTGATGCGGGAGCCCGCCAAAACAAAGAATTGGTCGACATTTACGATCCGAAAGTTCCGAACGAGAAAAACCTGTTCGGTCAAGGCGGCAAATTCACGATTTCCGATTTTGAAGTAGGAACAGTTTAGAACTGACTTCAACGAATTTGCCAGGAAAAGTTTCAATTTAGGAGTGTTAAAAATCGTTTGGCTAAAGGTTATTTACAAGTTCCCAACTAAGGAACAGTCTACGTAATCTGGTGCTTGTGCTTTTGCGCGGCAAGAAACTTTTTTCCGCGATTCTTTTTTCTTTCCGCCATTTTCTGTATGCTTTCCAAAGCATCGATTGGTTCGGTTTCTTCTAAGTAGCCCTGTCGAATTGCTAGATTTATCAACCTTTGGGCTGCCTGAGTACGCACTAAGACTGTTGTGTAACCTTCAGGAGAACCTATGCCGCCAACTGATATGTCAGCACTGTAGTTGGAAAAGTCAGTACATGCTAGGCAGGCGGGTCGCACGATTGGACGAAGGTCATCCAAATCAATACTTTGAACCGTTCCATCCTTTAGTTTTACTATAAAATTGTCTTTGAGGTTGATTTTTTCAATCTGATCAAGACTGGCACCAATCTTCTTAGCAAGAAACTTTACACCATCGTTATGCATTAAAAAGTTCTCAAAACAGAATAGACCTATAGTAAAGTTCACGATATGACTGGGTACAATGTGTAGAAGCTGCATTTTTCGAATTGTAGATATTTGGCATGGAGTACCTACAACGGCAAGCTTGGCCAGGTCTAGCCGGTTAGATTTTTTGAGAGCATTAAAAACAGAAGCGTATGTTGTCAGATTGCTCAGGTCCCTGACGCTTTTTGACTGGGCGAGACTTGAACCTGCGCACTTGAGCAAGTCGCCGAAATCCATGGCTAGCATGGGTTCGTTATTCCATATGCTCTCTTTCCTGGAGAGTACAGCGCCTTCGATTCTTCGGCTGTCCAACATAAACTCGAGAAGGCCAGTCACCGCCCCACCGTCACAGCATACTTCAGCAATTTCGCTGTTTGTGGTTCGGACACTTCTCACTGCCACATAGGAACCTACAGGGTCTTTGTACTGGAATCTTGTCTTTAGAGCCTTGTCTAAATCATTTGTTCTTGGGCAGATAAGGTAGCATATCCCGTCTTCAAGGCAGTTCTCCTCGTCGCAGTATACGGGTTTATCGTTTTCGATAGAAAGCACGTTTAACTCATTGGCGGTGCAAAAACTTACGCAACCATAACAGGCTGCACAGTTGCCTGGTTCGATGACTTCTTTGTTTAGTGTACGAAAGGATAGTCTCTCACGGGTCATTTAATAACGATCTCTTTAGCTAGGGGCATAAGTCGGAGAGGGGACACGATGTTCTTGTTTAGCCCCAACTCCTTTTTATCTATTCCGAAGGCTAAGCCCATCAATTGGGTAAAGTATAGGATTGGAAGGTCTATTTTTGTCTTGAAGATTGATTCTATATCTCTCTGCCTAGCGTCCAAGTTAAATTGACAGAGTGGGCAGGCAGTTATCATTACGTTGGCACCGGCGTTTTTTGCGTCGAGGAGAATCTTTTTGGAAAGTTCTAGCATCACTTTTTCGTCAGTTAAGGCCATAGATGCTCCACAGCACTTTGTCTTGCTGTAATAGTCAACTTTGGAAGCTCCGAGAGCTTCTGCAAGTTCGTCCATGCGAACAGGGTGTTCTGGATCGTCAAAATGAGTCAAATCGACAGGTCTTACTAGTAGGCATCCATAGTATGATGCTACGTTCATAGATTTCAATGGAACTTTAACTTTTGATTTTATTTTTTCGAGACCGACATCTGTAAGGATAACTTCAAGAAGGTTTCTTACTTTGACGTTGCCGCTGTAACTAAGTCCAATGGCGTTAAGCGCGTCGGCGACCTTTGCCTTGAGTTCACTATTCTCGTTTAAAAGCTTGTTCGTTCGAGCCAAAGTAAAATAACAGGCGCTACATATTGTCACGACGTCGGTTTGCATTTTCTCAGCTAATGCCAAGTTTCTAGCTGCGAGCGTTACAGAATAATCTGGTTCATAAGAGTATACTGCGTCTATGGCTCCGCAACAATTCCAGTCGGGGATCTCCACGAGTTCTATGTCTAAAGCTTTGCAAACAGCTTTAGTTGAGAGTTCGTATTCTTTTGCGGACGAATGGACGGAACATCCTGGGAAGAAAGCGTATTTCACTGTTTTTTACCTCCTTCAACGATTTTTCTGCGCATGGTTTCCAAGTCTGCGGAATGTTCAATTCTTTTTGGGCGCAGACTTATCTTGCCTTTCTTGGCGAGTCTAATTCCAAGAGAAGCATTGTGCATTAAGCCCTTGGGGTCCGATTTCTTGATTGTTTTCGACAGAAGGATTGCTTCATTAAGCCGTCCATACTTGGAAACAATGTCAGAGAACCCTTTGTGGAACTTTGGTTTTGTTTTACTTTTGGCTAGATTTTCTTTCAAGGAGAGGTTTTTCAAAGTCATCATTAACGTCGTGATTTCTATGCCGCGGGGGCAACGTGAAGCGCAGGTATAGCAACTGGAGCATTTCCATATCGTGTAGCTTGATAATACTTCGTCTCGCATGCCTAAATTAATCATTTTCATGATTTGCATAGGAGAGTAGTCCATAGAAAATCGGGTAGGGCAGCCGCCTGCACAGACTCCGCATTGGATGCAATCGAGAATTTTTTCGCCTCCAGGCAGTTTCTCGATTTCATGGACAAAGTCCAGCCGAGACTTTTTTGGAGCCGCTGATTCGGTTGCACTCTTAACTTCCTTACACTCTGGATTAGGGATGCTGGTTTCACTTTGCAAGCATTTCACCAACTACATTTTTTTTTATTGCTTCACGCTTCTCTGGCTTTATGGGACCCATCTTTTTGATACGTTCAATGAAAGAGTCGAAGAGAGCGAAGATTTTTTCGTACTGCGGTAGGGTCGTAGAAATTGACTGAATTCTAAGAGATTCAATCCCAACCTTGGAAAGTTCCTTCTTCATTTGGATTACGCGTTCTCTCAGCTTATCTTCTTTGAAGAGACTATCATCACCTTCTATGAGAAGGACACCGTCCGCTCCATTGGCAAAAGCGTGGAGCAAATGTTGAGTCCCTAATCGCCCCGCGCTTGGAACACCGATAAGTCTGATCTCAGAACCGTATTGACGCCTGTTTTGCCCGCCTAGGTCTGCTGAGGCATAAGCTGTCTTTTTCTCAATGAACGCAATTATTTTTGGAGATGATTCGCCTTCTGCGCTTACTGCATCTATTTGGGAGATCAGCTGGGATTCGGTCATATTCTTCAGGTCGATTGCGCCGTTGGGGCATGTTGGGACGCAAACTCCGCAACCTATGCAAGATATCGGGTCTATGGTAACTTTGTCTTTGCCCATTTTAATTGCGTTGGTTGGACATTGGTTTACGCAGACACCGCAGAGATTGCATTTTTCAGGAATTACGTACGCCACTTCGGGTGAGACAGAAATTTCACCTTTTCCTAGGAAAGTGGCGATCTTTGACCCTGTCGCCATTGATTCCATAGTGGTTTCTCTAATGTCTTTTGGACCTTGAGCGGTCCCAGCTATGTATATTCCTTCTCGCTTGGTTTCAACGCCTCTCAGTTTATGGTGGACTTCTAAGAAGAAATTGTCAGGTCCTAGGTCGATTCCAAGCATCTCGCTGAGTTCTTTAGTTCCTGAGTTGGGAATTAGGGCTGGACTCAGCACGACCAAATCGAAGTTTTCTTCAATTTGTTTTCCAAGAATTGTGTCTTCTACCTTGACGGTAAGACCCTTGCCGTTAGGTATGACCTCAGCTACTCTTCCCCTTACGAAAACCACGTTGTGCTCTCTGGCTTTGGCGTAGAATTCTTCGTAACCTTTTCCGTGAGCTCTCATGTCAGTGTAGAAAATCCATGATTCGGCTCCAGGAATTGACTTGTCAATCAAAAGGGAGTGCTTCACGGCGTTCATGCAGCCAATTTTGCAGCAATATTTGACGCCGTTTTCGGTGGTTGAACGGCTTCCGACACAGAGAATGAATGCGACTTTCTTAGGAACTTCGCCATTCGACGGTCTATGGAGACCTTGCAGCATGAGCCTTTCAAACTGGATGCTTGTCACCACATCGGGATGAAGACCATAACTGTAGTTAGTGAACAATTTTGGATCGACCAGATTGTAGCCTGTGCTGACTACTATACCGCCAACTTTAAGGTCAACGAACTCCTCTTTCTGCTCGAAGTTTATGGCCCCGCCTTTGCAGAATTTCTCGCAAATGCGGCAAACTCCTCGGGTGAGATATAGACAGTAATCTTTGTCTATAGCGTAAGCGTTGGGGATTGCTTGCTTAAATGGTATAGAGATGGCTTTCTCGGACACAAGATTTTCTTCAAACTTGCTTGGTTTCTTGACTGGGCATTTAACAGCGCACTCGCCACAAGCGGTGCACTTTCCAAGGTCAACGTACCGCGGTTTCATTTTGATTTTTACTTCATAGTTTCCGGGTGTCCCTTTGACGCTGACTGGTTCAGCGTTAGTGAAAATTTTGATATTTGGATGCTGGGCTACTGAAACCATTTTCGGCGTTAGAATACATGCTGAGCAGTCGAAAGTAGGGAAAGTTTTGCTCAGTTGCGCCATACGACCGCCTATGCTTGGATTTCGCTCAACCAAGTAAACCTGATAACCCTTGTCGGCTAACTCAAGGGCAGAATATATCCCAGCGATGCCTCCGCCGACTATTAAGGCACTTTCAGTCACTTTCATACTTTGGGAAGTTAGAGGTTCCAGATACCGCGCTCGTTGTACGGCACCATGCATTAGGGCTATAGCCTTACTTGTTGCTTTTTCCTTATCGTCATGGACCCAGCTGCAGTGTTCTCTGATGTTTACCATGTCTAAAAGGTATGGGTTAAGTCCAGCTGACTTGGCTGCTTGCCTGAAAGTGTCTAAATGCATCCTTGGAGAGCAAGAAGCTACAATCACTCGGTTAAGCTTGTTTTTCTCAATGGCTTTTTTGATCATTTCTTGGCCAGGATTACTGCAAACGTATTCGAAAGTTTCAGCAACACCAACGTTTTCGAGGGACTTAACCGCTTCTTTAACTCGGGCTACGTCCACCGTATCACTGATGTTTCCGCCACAATGACAAATAAATACTCCAATTCGCGTTCTTTCCGACATTCTTACACCAACTTTTTAACTTGGCTTGTGGGGTATTAAGAGACAAACGGCTGATTAGTGACTTAAAAACATTGTCTTCATAATTATTATTTTTATAACATGTATTCTTCATATTAACGTTCCAAGAATCCTGCACTCGCTACTGCACGTCTACCATTCCGAGTGCTATTTTCATGACAAGTTAGATGCTTCCTTTGACAGTTTTTGGTTGTTAGACGCGGGTCAAATTAAAGTTAATAAGCGATTCAGGCGGACTATTCAATTCAACAAAAACAGTAGCAAAAAAGAAAAACTTTTTTATTTCAAGACTCTATGTGCACTAGATCTGAATGCCGAAATGGGCCCACGAAATCATTCTTGAGAACATCCCTCCATTCAGCTGGCTTCCAAGAGGCTATAACGTCCTCCTGCAGATAATTCTAATGGAGGTAGTAGGGACTCTGTTAGCCATTTTCCTGTCTTTGCCGCCTTCCTCAATCGTGTTAGGCTCTTTAGCGATAGCAGTAATTTCTCTTTGGAGCTTCCTCATCTATCACATAGGGGTGACCATTCACAGGTTGGAACCGCCTTCTGCTCCCCTTGAACGAAAAGTTATCGAAAATTATCAGGAATCCCTTTTTAGCCGACGACATTACGAATTGTACGTGGGCATCACGGTTCTCGCTTTCCTACTTTTTTATCTCTTCCTTTTTGACCCTAGTCTTGTCAGCAATTGGCTCGGGGGAAAAATTTCCCCAGCGCCTCTTTTTCTGGTGGGTCTGATCCTTTGGGATCTTTCGTACAGACTAGGCATAGGCTTGTGGTCCGCTGTTATTGCCTTTCGGCGCTCAACGAATTTTCTGCTTGTTTCTGGGATGCGGACAAAAATGCGTTACACTGCTTATCGGGAACTGAAGACTCTCAAGCGCATGGACTCGATAAACCTCGTCTTTGGCTTTGTCACCCTGCTGCTTTACCCTCTCTTCAGGTTTGATTTGGTACTTTTCGCGGGTCTCGTAACCTATTCGTCTGCAATCCTGTTTTTCTCAGCCGCCTCGCTTATCGTAATGTCGCGTATCCCGGGGCTACCCACCGAAGTCCTTTGGCTTCTGGAGGAGGGAAAAGTGGGTTTCGTTGGAACTTCCGACAAAAGAATGCAGCCTCATTTAACACCAGTTATCTTCGTTTTCGTTGGAAACACACTGTTCTTCATTGTGTCAAAAATTTCTAAGAAACTTGAAAACATACGTGAAAATAACAAGATTGCCTTTCTCATCGATATCCGTGACGAAAACAATCTCTACAACAACCGCGCTGTTCTGTTTACAGGCAAAGCAAAAGTGTACAATCTTCTTGATGCTGCCTTAGGACTAGTCAAACTAGTTAGGGTTAGAAGCGCATTCTACAAAAAGTATCCAACATACATGCATGCATATAAAAAAGAAAAACAAAACTTACCTCTAGCTTGGAGAACTACCCTCTTTGTAAGCCGCATACTAGTTGAGGTGGAGATGGAGAAAATTGTGTATTGGCGAGAAGCCAGATCCATTAAGCTTCCTTTAGGTGAATGACATGGAAAAGAGGCAACTACCTCCCGAGATGGTGGAAGTTCTGACTACTAGTCATTTCGCTTATTTGTGCACAACTAATCGAGGTAATCAACCACACATAACGCCGATGTTTTTCGTTTTTGATGGGAAAACTAATGACATTTATGTAACGGCATCTTCCGAATCCAAGAAAATGAAGAACATCCATGATAATCCAAAGATTTCTTTAACAGTAGACATCCGTGACGCAACCAATCCATTTAACAACAGAGGAGTAATGGTTCAGGGCAAGGCTGTTGTTCATTACGCGATTGATTCCTTGTCTTTACTCGATGATGAGAACCTATTGCAGGTATATGCAACCTTCAAAAATAAGTATCCAGTTCTCAAAAAAGTACAATCTTCTGTCCTTGATGAATACAAGAAGTTTTCAGAAACTTTGATGAATATATCTCCCAAGAGAATGGTGTACTGGAGAGGAACCAATTTCATATCCGTCAACTTCGATGGGCACAAGTAAGTCCTCAAATTGATTTAGGATACATTAAGGAAAAAGCTTCAGGCTTGGGTTTTTCGCAGTTCTTCTTCTTTTGTGGCACTCACCTGAGGACTTTGCCAACGGAGTTTGAGGCAATTCCTCTCTGAACCCGACTTCTCTTGCTATTTTATAGCGGCGTTTTTCTTGCTACAGGGAAAGGGCTAATTTGATTGATTTAACTTTTCCAGACTCGTTAAAAGAATATAAGAGCAGATGGTGTCTTTCCAGTTGGTGTGTGCATGGACACTCGTTTCCTGGAGGAAGAACGAGACACTTTCATCAGGCAAAGAGTTTTCCTTGACGATTTTGTATTGCCCGACTACGACGTTTTCAATATAAGAAACATCAAATCGTTGGTCGGCAAAATTTACGGAGTTAACTCGCTTAAATCAGCAGGTTTTCCTGACGGTTTCGTGGATGATTTTGGGGGCGTTCAGAAAGTCTTTCTCGTAGTAATGGATGGGTTAGGATACAACCGGCTCTTGGCACATGTTAAACGATATGATGGCGCCTTTTCCGAGTTAATTACGAAAGGCGTCATGAAGCCGGTGACAAGCCCGTTTCCAGCAACCCCTTCTACCTCGCTAACGAGCATTTTCACTGGCTTAACGCCGTCTGAGCATGGAGTGATCGGGTATCAAATGTTCAGCCAAGAGTACGGCTGCGTGTTTAACACGTTGGATATGAAACCAGTTTACGGTTACAGCTCGGAAGTTGAGATTGCCAGAGACCTGTCGAGGAAAATAAAGCCTTGGATGCCCATGTTGCAGGAGCACGGCATAAGAACGTTGATTGCTACGAAGGGTTCCATAATAGGGAGCGGATTATCCAGAATAGTACATGCGGACCAAGAGTTGACGCCCTACATATTGGAGTCTGAGATGCTTGCGAAATGCAGAAGAGCGATTGAGCAGCAGTGTCCCGTTTTTCTCGTTCTTTACTACAGTGGAATTGACACATTAGAGCATAGATACGGTCCAAACTCTGAAGAGGTGACGAGCGAGATTCAATCGTTTGAGTTTCTGCTCAAAAACTTTTCAACAAACTCTCCAACGTTACGAAGAAGGAGACGCTGATTATGCTTACGTCGGACCATGGCGTTTGCGAAACCCAGAGAACACATTACGTCAAGGATCATCCTGAAGTTGCTAGCAGGCTTCAGTTGCCTCCGGTTGGCGACAGCAGATGTGGCTTCTTATTCGCTAAGCGAGGGGAAAAGGAGAATCTCAAGAGCGCTTTCGAAAGAAGACTCGACGGTTTCAAACTGGTGGAATCCAGCGACTTGATTGACGGTGGAGCCTTTGGGCGAACCATAGATTCAATGTCGCTTAAGTCTGTAGTTGGCGATTTCGCAGCCTTAAGCAAGGGTCCAAACGCGCTTTCGTATCCGTATTTCGAAGATGACAGGAACCGAGAACAACACGGGGGACATGGTGGCATGACGGCGGAAGAGGTTGTGGTGCCGTTATTGTCAATGAGACTGTCGAAGGCGTAAGCGCGGGAATTCGAGAGTGTGTTTATTTTAGGGCAGCCGCTTCTTTCAAAAGGCGCGTGATTTCAGCTTCGTCAATCTTTTTCATCGAGACTATCTTGACGTGCCGAACATCTTTTCCCTGTCTCTTACCCTGCAGAACTTATCATCAAGCTTCGTGTCGACGAGCAAGCTCAAGTCCACATGATCTTTGTAAAGGTTGACTCTGGCGAAAACCTTGTTGTTCAGAACGTACGTGATGACGCCGCGCCTAACCGTCTCCGAGACATCGGGCAGCGTGGTTTTGACGATGACCCGGAGTTTTTGCGCAATCTCTTTCTGTTCGGGCTCAAACTTGCCCAAGACTTCATCGATTGTTTTAGGTTTTGACTTTACTATGAGCAGAAAGTAACTCCTACCCACTCTTATCCGCTTCCAGCTACG
>Ga0209641_10001105_pt1 | contig 24344 bp, 23 predicted proteins | sample RifCSP16_1_FD_184022 | JGI IMG/M metagenome (GOLD analysis project Ga0209641, IMG submission 184022) | Soil microbial communities from Rifle, Colorado - Rifle CSP2_sed 16_1 (SPAdes) (version 2) | ecosystem: Environmental > Terrestrial > Deep subsurface > Rock core/Sediment | place: Rifle... | reverse complement strand
GAACCTGCGCGATGCCTTCGGAGACTTCCTCGGCGGTGCCATCAAGTTCGCACAGCAGAATCGCCGCCGCCCCGGTCGGGTAGCCGGCCTTGGCGTAATCCTCGGCGGCGCGGATGGCGAGGTTGTCCATCATCTCGAGCCCCGCCGGCACGAAACCGCTGGCGATGATCGCGGCGACGGCATCGCCGGCCTTTTCGATTTCGTCGAAGACCGCGAGCACTACCTGTGCGCGTTCCGGCTTGGGCAGGAGCTTCACCGTGATCTCGACGATAACGCCGAGCATGCCTTCCGAGCCGGTCATGAGCGCCAGCAGGTCGTAGCCGGGACTGTCGAGCGTTTTGCCGCCGAGCGTGATGAGATCGCCATCCATGGTCATGAACTTGATGCCCAGCACGTTGTGCACCGTGAGGCCGTATTTCAGGCAATGCACGCCGCCGGCGTTCTCGGCGACGTTGCCGCCGATGGAGCAGGCGAGCTGCGAGGAAGGATCGGGTGCGTAGTAAAGGCCGTGTGGTGCGGCGGCGTCGGTGATAGCGAGATTGCGCACGCCGGGCTCGACCGTGGCGGTGCGGTTGGCCGGGTCGATTTCGAGGATGCGGTTGAATTTCGCGAGCGAGAGCAGCACACCATCCGCGAGCGGCAGTGCGCCGCCGGACAGCCCGGTGCCGGCGCCGCGCGCGACCACGGGAATATTCTGCTCGGAGCACAAGCGCAGGAGCCGGCTTACCTGTTCGACCGTCTCCGGCAGCGCCACAATCCAGGGCAGCCGGCGGTACGCCGACAGTCCGTCGCACTCATACGGATGCAGGTCTTCCGCGTCCGTCAGCACCGCCTCGCGCGGCAGGAATTCGCGCAGCCGGGCTGCGAAGCTGTGACGCACCGCGTCCTGGCCGGGGGTTCGTTTGGGTAATGCTGTGGTCATAAGATGTAGGGCGCGTCCCACGCGCCATTTTTGTCGATCGGTGCGGCCGCTCCTGCGCATCCATGCGCTCGCGGCATTCGTGCATCCATGCACAGCACAGGCGCACCCTATTGGATTAATCAGACTTTCACTAGGTTAAACGCATCGCATGCGCCCGTAAACAGCGCGGGCTACAATCGGAAAATAACCATGCCACATTCAGTGTCTTCACCCAAACCCTTCCGCGGCCGTTTCGCACCATCGCCCACCGGGCCGCTGCATTTCGGCTCGATGGTCGCCGCGGTCGGCAGTTTTCTCCAGGCGAAATCGCGCGGCGGCGAATGGCTGGTGCGCATGGAGGATCTCGACCCGCCGCGCGAAGTGCCGGGCGCGGCCGATGACATCCTGCACACACTGGAAGTCTTCGGCCTGCATTGGGACGGTGAGGTGGTGTATCAGAGCCGTCGCCATGCTGTATACGAAGCAGCAATGAAAATGCTCGAACGGCTCGATGCGATCTACCCCTGTGCGTGCAGCCGGCGCGAGATCGCCGATTCGAGCCTGAAAGGCGTGGACGGTCTGGTTTACCCCGGCATCTGCCGCACCGGCATCGTCGAAGGCCGTGCACCGCGCGCCTGGCGCGTGAAAGTGGACGGGCAAGAGATCGAATTTGTCGATGCCATTCAGGGTCGCACGATCCGCGATATGGCGGCGGATTTTGGCGACTCCGTCGTGCGGCGCGCGGACGGATACTTCGCGTATCAGCTGGCGGTGGTGGTGGACGACGCCGAGCAGGGCATCACCGAGATCGTGCGCGGCGCGGACCTGATCGAATCCACGCCGCGGCAGATTCATCTGCAACGCCTGCTCGGGCTGCCCACGCCGGATTATCTGCATCTCCCGGTGGCGCTCAGCAAGCAGCGTGAAAAACTGAGCAAGCAGACCTTCGCCACGCCGGCGGACATCGCCCGTCCGGTACCGATGTTGTACCAAGTGCTGCGCTTTCTGGGTCAGGAACCGCCGCCGGCGTTGGCCGAGAGCAACCTTGATGATTTCTGGCGCTGGGCCGTGGCGCATTGGCGCGTGGAGCGCATTCCGCGTGTGCCGGGTGTTGTCGTGGAAACACCCGGCGGATTGGGTGACGCATGACGGCCTATAAGCCTCAAACCCACCCGCGTTGACTTGCAGGGGGTGTCGGATCGGTTAATACTGCATACTTCGTGTTCGAGGCGGACGCGCTGATACGGTGCACCGTTTCCTGTTGTGTACGTGCTCCGCGCCGGTTAAAACGGCGTTATGCGACATCAACGAAGGCGGCATAATCTATGCCAAAAAGAGGAACGTTAATAGCCGTCGCTGGTATAGCTGCCTCGTTTGTTGGTCTCGCTGGCGTGATTATTTTTCTATTGGCAAACAAAATTGTAAGTTTCGTGATGGCGATGCTAATGCTTGTTGCTTTGTTTGGACTGTATATCGGATTCGGAATTCTAATTACTATCTATCGCTTTGTTGATAAGCTGGAATGAGTGTTTTAACACAGTAAAAAAGGTGTCGGAGTGATTTTTAATTAATCACTACGACACTTTTTAGTTCATCCAGCAAGCAGACCTTCGCCGCGCCGCTTGAAGACACCCGCCCGCTGCCAGCCTTGCTTCGGGCTTTGGAGTTTCTGTGTCAGGATGTTTTACCAGAACTGGCCGATGGCAGTGTCGCAGATTTCTGGCGTTGGGCCGTGACGAATTGGGACTTGGCACGCGTCCCGTGCGTGCCGGGAGTTGTTGTGGAATCCTCCCAGTAGTGGCTCAGTATGGGAAATGGATGTTACGCCGCGCGTTTCGTGTGCGGCCACGGCTTGATCTTGGCCAGGGTCTTGGCCAACGCGTCCTTGGCCAGCTCGGTGTCGTAGTCTGCTTGCAGGCGCAACCACCAGCCGTCCGACAGTCCGAAGAAGCGACAGGAAAATTAGGGTCAGATCACAGTTTTCATAAGCGAGTATTGTGATCTGACCCCAGTTTAGTCCTCCAATTGGTCATGAGTATTACTGGAAGCCAGATAAGAAGCGCTGAACCCTGGCGTCCTTGTAAGTTCAAGTACGTCATGTGAAAGTGCCTAACACGCGCTTCGAGACGGACTCGCTACGTCGGCGCTTCGCGCCGTTTCCGCTCGCTGCTCAAGCTTTTCGTTAGATGCTTAAGGAAGGGAGAGGCTCGTGGAAATGAAATACTGGCTGTACGGCTTGATCTTTTCCGTCGTGGTCGGCGGCGTCGTCACCGCGCTTTTTCTTTATGCGTTGCGCGGTGTGCTCGGGCTGGGTGATAAGCCGAAACTGAAAGAAAAAGGCATTAAGAGAGTTCCGCCGTGGTTTACAGGCGCGGTAGAACGCTTCGTGTTCACAGTGCTTATTGCAGCGGGGGTAGCTGGCGTTACCACGGCCATGATGGGCTGGCTCGCCCTAAAACTGGCGACTAACTGGAACAGTAACCACTGGAAAAATAATCCAAAAGCCCATCCATTTGCATTCACGGCACTTCTTGCAGGCTTGGTCTCTATGTTTTTCGCAGCACTTGGTGGTTTGGTCTGTACCGGAAACTTATGGGCGAGCTATATCGCGAGCATCTAACCTAGCGGTTCGAGGCAGACGCGCGCAACCTTATCGTTAGAGTGAAAGGAGAGTTTATGAAAGCCAGTTTTTTCTTGGTCTTGATGTTTCTGTCTTTTGGTGCATTTGCACAGTCTGACAACGCTTTTAGCGCTCTCGATCAAGATTACGAAAAAATAAATGAGCTTCGAGTTCAGCTCTACGTAGCAGCTTATAAAGAGTTTGGGGGCAAAATCAAAACCGCAGCGATTCTCGAAGCCTGTGGCAAAGAGGATCTCGCGACAGTCGTTATGCCAAGCGACAAAGAACTAATGCGTTTCTTGTCAAAAAAAATAATTCAAGCGGGAACGCAGCCAAGTCCTGCCGCAGAGGTACTCAATAGACACAATCAAGAAATGATGTTCCATCTGTTAAAGATTTCTTACTTTCAACTCGTGATGTTCCAAGATGGTTATCAAGAGGCCGTCAAAACACTAAAGCCACAAGCGCCTTTGGTATGTGTTGCTGCTGAAGAATTGGCAAAGAAAATGCCTCCGAAGAGTCAGTGAAAATGCACTCTAACTCTGTGTTGGAGGCAGGCGCGGTGAGACATCGCGCTGTTTCCTGTCAGGTTCGTGCCTCGCGCCACTCAACACGGCGTTGAACGTCCGTTCTTGGGCCGATAGCGAGTATTCTATCTGAGACACACTAAACACCCCGCCCGGTGGAATTCAACCCACTTCACAGGTAAACTGCGCCTCCTGCCTTGATACGGCGGCGCTGTGCCGCCATCTTATTCTCCCATGCAAACCGCGCGCGATATTTTTTCCTACCGCAAGTTCTGGGCCAAGCGCTTCGGTTCGGCGTCGTTCCTGCCCATGTCGCGTGCGGAGATGGACGAGCTCGGCTGGGATTCCTGCGACATCATATTAGTCACCGGCGACGCCTACGTGGACCTGCCGAGCTTCGGCATGGCCATCATCGGGCGCGTGCTCGAGGCGCAGGGTTTCCGCGTCGGGATTATTGCGCACCCGGATTGGCGCAGTGCCGAGCCGTTCAAGGCCCTGGGCCGGCCGAATCTGTTCTTCGGCATCAGCGCCGGCAACATGGATTCCATGGTCAACCGTTACACCGCCGACCGCAAGATCCGCTCGGACGATGCCTATACCCCTGGCGGCGCCGCGGGCCGGCGCCCGGACCGCTCGGTGATCGTGTACGCTCAGCGGGCGCGCGAGGCTTATAGCGACGTACCTATTATTATCGGCGGCATCGAGGCCAGTCTGCGGCGCATCGCGCATTACGATTACTGGTCCGACAAGGTGCGCCGCTCGATCCTGCTGGATGCCAAGGCCGATCTGCTGGTGTACGGCAACGCCGAGCGCCAGGTCGTCGAGATCGCGCATCGCCTCGCGGCCAAGGAGCCGATTGCCAGCATTACCGACGTTCGCGGCACCGCCTTCGTGCGTGCGGCGCTGCCGGAGGGCTGGAGCGAAATCGATTCCACGCATCTCGACACGCCCGGCGCGCTGAATCCACCGGTGAATCCCTACGCGACTGAGGAGGAAATGCGGACTTCCCCTCACCCCCGCCCTCTCCCGGAGGGAGAGGGGGATTCAATTATTAACGTGGTGCAGTTGCACAAGCGCGCGCCGAAGCTGGACCGCGAGAAAACCGTGGTTCGACTGCCAGCGTTCGAAGCGGTGGCCAACGATCACATCCTGTATGCCCATGCCTCGCGCGCGATGCATGTCGAAACCAACCCCGGCAATGCCCGCGCTTTGGTGCAGCGCCACGGCGAGCGCGACGTCTGGCTCAACCCGCCGCCGTTGCCGCTGGCGACGAAAGAAATGGACGGCATCTACGAACTGCCGTACCAGCGGCTGCCGCACCCGGCCTACGGCAAGGAAAAAATCCCGGCCTACGAGATGATCCGTTTCTCGATCGCGATCCAGCGCGGCTGTTTCGGCGGCTGCACCTTCTGCTCCATCACCGAGCACGAGGGGCGCATCATCCAGAACCGTTCGGAGGATTCTGTGATTCGCGAGATCGAAACCATCCGCGACACCGTGCCCGGCTTCACCGGCGTGATCTCCGACCTCGGCGGGCCGACGGCCAACATGTACCGCCTGGCCTGCAAGAGCAAGGAGATCGAATCGGCCTGTCGCTTGCCCTCGTGCGTGTATCCCGATATCTGCCAGAATCTCAACACCGACCATTCGCCCCTCGTTAAGCTCTACCGCCGCGCGCGCGAATTACCGGGCGTTAAAAAGGTGTTGATCGGCAGCGGCGTGCGCTACGACCTCGCCATTCAGTCGCCCGCGTACGTTAAAGAACTGGTGCAACACCACGTCGGCGGCTATCTCAAGATTGCCCCCGAACATTCACGCGAGGGTCCGCTCTCCAAGATGATGAAGCCCGGCATGGGTGCGTACTACAAGTTCAAGGAGCTGTTCGACAAATATTCGAGAGAGGCGGGGAAGGAGCAGTATCTGATTCCCTATTTCATCGCCGCGCATCCGGGCACGACCGACGAGGACATGCTCGAACTCGCCCTGTGGCTGAAGCAGAACGGTTTTCGCGCCGATCAGGTGCAGGCGTTCCTGCCGAGCCCGATGGCGACCGCGACCGCCATGTACCACTCCGGCAAGAATCCGCTGCGCAAGGTGAGCCGGAGCAGCGAGCCGGTGTACATCCCCAAGGGTCTGAAGCAGCGCCGGCTGCACAAGGCCTTCCTGCGTTACCACGACGCCAACAACTGGCCGATGCTGCACGCCGCGCTGCGGCGCATGGGCCGCACCGATCTCATCGGTTCCGGCAAGCATCAGTTGATTCCGACTTACCAGCCGGCGATGCACAGGGATGTGCAAGTGTCGCGGGAGGCAGGACGCCGCGAGCGACCCGGCACCGGCCAGGTCCACGAAGGCCGCCGCGGCGGCAAACCGTTCGCGACGCAACACACCGGTCTGCCGCGCTTCGCGCCAAAGAAATCCGGCCAGCGCTCACATCACGGCCAGCGACCGGGCAAGACACTCCATCCCGGCAGCCCCACCGGCGCGGGTAAGCGGCGCTGAGTAAAGAATCCCCTAAGGAAACTCTGATTTATTAGTTTTCAACGCAGAGACGCAAAGACGCAAAGATTTTTTCAGTTATTTTCCCGAGCTTTTTCTTTGCGCCTTTGCGTCCTCGGCTCCGCAACCGGTACATCCCTGTACCGCTTCTGCGCCTTGGCGTCAAAAAATCATAATTAATCAGACCTTCCCTAACAAAAAGAAATTAACCGCCAAGAACGCCAAGTTTTTTATTGTTGAAAACAGTCTTTCTTGGCGACCTTGATGCGCGCCGTCCTTGGCGCGCACCCCTTCGGGGCGCACCGAGGTGCGCCCAATTTTGCTCCCGGCAAAATTGTGGCGCCTTGGCGGTTCAAAATCATATTCATTTTCAAGCCGTACATTTCGAAGCGCTGGCGTGTTACGATGCACGTCCAGCATGACCAAACAATTTCAAATCCCTCTCCCCACCGGGGAGAGGGTAGGGTGAGGGGCGAAGCGCTGCGTTATTGTCTCGACATCTCACCCTCACCCCGGCCCCTTTCCTGCTGCGCTTCCTGCTACGCAGGAAAGTCCAGGGCAACCTTCCCTGGTTGCCCGCTTGCCGGGCGATCGGTCCACAGGACCGATCGCACTTCACCGGCTCGCCCCTCAAGGGATGGGGGGTTTGAGCTTTCAGTTATTCTCCGGCAGATTAAAACGAGATGATCCTGCACATCGACATGGATGCGTTTTACGCCTCCATTGAAGAGCGGGATCGTCCGGGCCTGCGCGGCAAGCCGATGGTCGTCGGCGGCAATCCCGACAAGCGCGGGGTGGTCGCGGCGGCGAATTACACCGCGCGACGTTATGGCATCCACAGCGCCATGCCGACGTCACAGGCCAAGCGCCTCTGTCCCAATCTGATCGTCCTGCCGCCGCGCCATTCCTATTACGCCCAGGTCTCGCAGCAGATCCGCGACATTTTCCATCGCTACACGCCGCTCGTTGAACCGTTGTCGCTCGACGAGGCGTTTCTGGACGTGAAGCACAGTCATCTTCTGTTCGGCGAACCCGCCGATATCGGGCGGCGCATCAAGCGCGAAATCCAGGATGAACTCAAGCTCACCGCCTCGGTTGGCGTGGCGCACAACAAGTTTCTTGCCAAGGTGGCCAGTGAGGCAGGGAAGCCTGACGGAATTCTCGAAGTTAACCCCGCCGGCGTGCAGGTCTTTCTCGACAAGCTCCCGGTGTCGAAGCTCTGGGGCGTGGGCAAGGTCGGCAACCGGCGTTTGCAGAATCTCGGCATACACACCATCGGCGATCTGCGCGCACAGACGCCGGAGATGTTGGAGGATTTGTTCGGCAGTTGGGGAGGGACGCTGTGGGAACTGGCGCACGGGAAGGACAATCGCCAGGTGGTGCCGGACCACAAGGCCAAATCCCTCTCGCACGAGACCACGTTCGCGGAGGACATTACCGATGTCGAGGCGCTGCGCAGTTGGCTGCTCGACATGACGCGTCAGGTGGCCATGCGCCTGCGGCGCAACCGTCTGCGCGGGCGAATCGTGCACGTGAAAATCCGCTTCGCCGATTTCCGCACCATCACGCGCTCGCGCACGTTTCCGCAGTCCACGGACGTTACACAGGAGTTGTGGGACACCGGTCTGGCGTTGCTGATGCAAAACCTTCCCCTGCGGCATCGCGAGGTGCGCCTGCTCGGTTTCTGCGTGAGCGGCTTCGATCCGGCCGGTCCTTGCCAGGCCGACCTGTTCGATGAGGCGGCCCGATCCAGGCAGGTTCGCCTCGATACCGTCAGCGACTGGATACAGGCGCGCTTCGGATCGGCGGCGCTGACGCGCGCCGCCGAGCTGGTCCACTCCGCGGAGTAACCCCGCTACCGGCTGATCAGGCCGCGCGCCGTCTTTCGATCTTGAATGCCTGTTGCAATTGTGCGCGGAGGTCTGGCGTGTCCTGGTGACTGTGGACAATGATCGCGTGCTGTACCGCGACCTCCAACAGTTCCTGCTCATCGTCGGCAAAAATCGCCACCGTGCATCTTATATCGCCGGGAAAATCCCGACAGTCTATGAATTTCCTGATCATAACTCCTCCATTTTATTGTTTCGAGTTTCACTTCAAGGAAAAGACCGGCAAATACAGGCCCGCCATTCTTTATGTGCAGGACCTGTTCCCAAGCTTAAACCTCAAGAAAAATGTGTCAAGCAACACATCTTCACACGCTGAACATTCTTTGAACTTCAGGATTTAGACGCGGATGGGGAGTCCTGCATTCCGTGTTCAGGAAAATCGCGCCAGCGTCAGGCCTTTCAGGTCGATATCCGTCGGGCGTCCCGAGACGATATCCGCCAGGATTTTTCCCGAGCCGCAGGCCATGGTCCAGCCGAGGGTCCCGTGGCCGGTGTTGAGAAACAGATTTTTGTAAGTCGTGGCGCCCAATATGGGTGGATTGTCCGGTGTCATCGGCCGCAGCCCGCACCAAGATAGTGCATCTGCCTGGTTTACGGCATCCGGGAATAAATCGGCCATTACATGCTTGATGGCACCGAGCCGCGCTGGCCGCAAGGACAGGTCGTAACCCGCAAGTTCCGCGGTGCCGGCGCCGCGCAGCTTGTCGCCCAGGCGCGTGATCACGATTTTGTATGTGGCGTCCGTGACGCTGCTGGACGGGGCTGCCGCGGCATCCGTGAGCGGGAGGGTGACGGAATAGCCTTTGACGGGATAGACCGGCAACCGGATGCCGAGCGGTCGCAGCAGCAGAGGGGAATAGCTCCCGCAGGCCAGCACGTAGGCATCCGCCGTTAACTCCCCCTTGTCGGTCACCACGCGCGTGAGGCGGTCACCGTTCGCTTCCAGCCGTTCAATGCGGGTATCAAAAGAAAATGTAACGCATCGAGACATGGCGAGATTGGCCAGCAACTGGGTAAACTGAAAACAGTCGCCCGATTCGTCGCCGGGGAAATGCAGGCCGCCGACGATTTTTTCCTGTGACGGTCGCAGCGCGGATTCCTGAGCGACACAGCCGGCGCGATCGAGAATGTGGCAATCGATGCCCCAGCGTTTGAGCAGCGTGATATCCCGCCCGGCCTCATCCAGTTCACGCGCGGTGCGAAATAATTCGAGCACGCCGGTCAGATGCTCGTCGTAATGTATACCTGTTTCGCGCCGCAAACCCACCAGGCATTCATGGCTGTAACGCGAAACACGCAGCATGCGCTCTTTATTGAGGGCGTAACGTTCAGGCGTGCAGTTGGCGAGCATACTGAACAGCCAGGTCCACAGCGCCGGATCGAGACGCGGACGCAGCACCAGCGGCGAATGCGGGCGCAGCATCCATTTCAGCGCCTTGAGTGGGATGCCGGGCGCGGCCCACGGGTTGCCCGCGCCCCACGAAATCTGGCCGCCGTTGGCAAAGCTTGTTTCCAGACCGGGCCCCGCCTGCCGGTCCACGACCGTGACCTCGTGGCCGGCACCATGGAGGTACCAGGCGCTGGTGACACCGATGACCCCGCCACCAAGAACAAGAACTTTCATACGAAGCCGGTATTTGGGTAAGGGGCGGGCTTTTTACTCATGCCACGTGGTGAAGTTAGCCACCGGCTCGCGCGCGGTGCGGTAGTTATTCACTGGTGCTTGAGGGTCGGGATAACCGAGCGACATGCCGCAGACGAGAGCACGGGTATGGAGGACATTGAGAATGGTGCGAACGATGTCGGGATATTCCGCGATCGAGGCCTGTGGACAGGTGGCCAGACCGTGGCCGAGCGCGGCGAGCATGACGTTTTCGATGAACATCCCCATGTCCACCCACGAGCCTTTCTCGAGCGATCGGTCGAGGAAGAACAGCAGTCCCACCGGGGCGCCGAAGAAGGAGTAGTTGTTGTTCCAGGCCTTCAGGCGGGCGTCCTTGTCGTCACGCCCGATTTTCATTGCCCGATAGAGCGCCAGTCCGCAGGCCACGCGCCGCGACTTGTAGGGTTCGTTCCACTGTTTGGGGTAATAGGCGTAGTCCGGATTTTCCGGGCGCCCCGCGATGCGTTCCGCCAGCAGTGCCGTGCTGATTTTTTGCTTGGTTTCGCTTGTCACCACCACGACCTGCCACGGTTGAGCATTGGTGCCGGAAGGCGCCCAGCGCGCGGCGTCCAGAATCGCTTCCACCGTGGCGCGGTCAACCGGCTTGTCGAGGTAGGCGCGCGTGGAGGCGCGGCGGTGTATGGCTTCAAGGACTTCCATTGGCATGCTCCCGAAACAGAGGGTCGATGCCGTAATGTACCCTGATTAGGTGTTCAGAAGAATTCCCGGTTTGCCGCGTGTGAGCACCGACGGCGAAAAGGGAAAAGGGATGCTGCCGAAAGCCGTAACCGGATTCCGGCCAGCCGACGGGCCGATGACCGACGCGGATTGTCCGGGGCTAACTCTGTGAAGCGCGAGCCGTGACGATGTGCGGAACTCGGCGTTCGGCTTTTTGCAGCCATTGATGAATTCGTTTGGCATCGCCGTAGCGGCTGTATTTGCCCCACGAGTTGAGCAATACGATCGTGAGCGGCCGGTCGGAGATGGTGGCCTGCATGATCAGGCAGTTGCCGGCGGCAGCGGTGTAGCCGGTTTTGCTGAGGCCGATTTCCCAGCTGTCACGATGCACCAGGCGGTTGGTGTTACGAAAGGCGATCTGACGACCCGTGACCCGGTCGCTGATGCGAAACGCGGCGGCGGTTGTCATGACCTGAAACAATGAATGTTTTTGCGTTTCGTTGACGAGTCGTGCGAGGTCGCTGGCCGTCGACACATTGCCGTTATCCAGGCCGCTCGCGTCCGCGAAGCGCGTCTGCGTCATTCCGAGTTCCCGGGCCTTGGCGTTCATCGCCGCTAACATGGCCTCGTCGCCGCCGGGATAAGTGCGCGCCAGCGCCGCCGCGGCGCGGTTGTCGGAGGCGCCGAGCGCCGCACGCATCAGATCGTAGCGCGTGAACACCGCGCCAAAGGGCAGACGCGAGCGCGTGCCACGCAGCCGGTCGCGGTCGGCGCGGTGATCTCGAGGGGTTCATCGGGGATCAGCCCCGACTCGATAATGACCAGCGCCGTCATGAGTTTGGTCAGCGAGGCAATGGGGCGCTGACGTTGGATGTTGCGCCCGTAGAGCATGACGCCATCGCGGTCATCCACGACCATCGCCACGCCGGATTGCAGCGCGAGCCGTTCCGGTTGACCGTACTGGATGATTTCAGCTGCCGAGATGTACGAGGCGGCCGCCTTGTTTTCAGACGGCGGGGCGACGTTGGCATCCGAGGTGGCGAACATCGTGGTGAGAGTCAGCACGGCGACAGTCGCCAGACTGACCAGAATCTCTGTCAGTTTAATTGAATCGATGACTTGTTCCTCCCTGTTTCTTTTCGTGGCCACCACTTTATATTAGTAGGCGATCGGCCGGACGCAACCTTAACCCGGCGTGAAAGGTCTTGTGAAGCGTTGACATGGAGCGTATTTCCAGCCCGGGCTACCACTCATCGGTGGAGCACCCCACCATTCATCCGGTTTCGCCTCGGAGGCTGGGTACACCGCCGCTTGCTATGGGGGGCGGGGGTTTAATAAGCTGTCAGGGCCTTTCGGAACGATTACTGACAAGGAGCAACATCCATGGCATATACCTATCATGAACTGAAGGAAATGACCGTAGCGCAGATGCGCGAGATCGCCAAGGACATCGAGCACGAGGCGGTCAAGGGCGCGACCCAGATGAACAAGGACCATCTGCTCAAGGCCCTGTGCACGGCGCTCGGCATTGAAATGCATGAGCACCATGAAGTGGTCGGCATCGACAAGTCGGCCATCAAAACCAAAATTCGGGCGTTGAGAAAAAAACGTGACGAGATTCTGGCGTCCAATGACCGCAAGGAACTCGGCAGTGTCCTGCGCCAGATTCACAGCTTTAAGCGCACCATCCGCCGCGCGACGGTTTAAAGTCAGGTCCGGGCAGGTCAGGGCCAGCGGGACTAATTCCAAAGTCCCGCCGGCGATCTGAATGCAGACAAAAAAGAACCCGGTACGCGGGGCCGGGTTCTTCAGTTGAAATGAACCGGGGATGGTTCAGACTTCTTCGATCTTGACGGTGTGCCGCTTGGCGGCTTCCGCCTTCGGGAGCGTCAACTCCAGCATGCCGTCCTTGAACGTCGCCTTGGCTTTGGCGTCATCCACCAGGCAAGGCAGAGGAACGGTGCGGAGAAAATCCTCGCACCGGATTTCATGCCGGTAATACTCTCCCTCTTCTTCGCCTTCCTTTTCTTCCGCTTCCGCGCACCCGCGCAGGGTCACGGTGTCCGCCGTGCAGGAGATTTCAATGTCGTCCTTGCCGAAACCCGGCACGGCCGCCCGCACAACAAGCTCCGCTTCCCGATCGATGATATCGACTTGCGGTATTGCTCCACCCCAGAACGGCCGTTCTGCATATAACGGCCGCATCCAGGACAACGGGAGCATCCTTTCCGCCAACTGCTCCATTTCCTCGAATACACCGCGCGGGCGCATCGTTTCCCCGACCCTTGTTTCATGCACTCTCTTGATGGGAACGGTTGTTACCATGATGCACCTCCTTTTCGATGAGATAATGTCGGCTGTACTGTCAGACTCCGCCGGCATTCCTATCATCGAACAACAATAACCATACAGACAAATAAAATAATTTCATTGATCCCCATCAACTAACAGGCCTAGCAACGTTTTTTATTTCATATAAGAAAAATCTATGATTCACACACGCCTGATGCGAAAACATTGGTGAATCTTCGGATTGCGCTCGAAATCCTGCGGGATGGTCTTGCGGGTGATGTCTTCGATCATGAGCGACGCCAGCGCCTCGCGGTCGAGTTTGAAACGGCGGAGGTTGGTGGAAAAGATCAGAATGCCGTCCGGTTCCAGCAGCGCGGCGGTGTCCGAGATAAGCGCCGCCTGATCTCGCTGTATATCGAGCGTGTCCTCCATGCGTTTGGAGCGCGAGAAGGTCGGCGGGTCGAGAAAAATCAACCCATAGCGCCGCTGACGATTCTCCTTGAGCCACGTCAGCACATCGGCCTGGACAAGCTCGTGGTTTCCGGCGTTCAAACCGTTTAATTCAAAATTGCGCTGCGCCCAATCGAGATAGGTGTATGACATGTCCACGGTCGTGGTGGAAACGGCCCCGCCGAGCGCCGCATGCACCGTGGCGGTGCCGGTGTAGCCGAAGAGGTTGAGAAAGCGTTTCCCGCTCGCCAGTTGCCCCAGCAGCGTGCGCGTGGCACGGTGGTCGAGAAAAAGTCCGGTGTCGAGATAATCGGTGAAGTTCACCAGGAAGCGGCACGGCCCCTCGCGCACCTCGTGAAATGCGCCGGTCTCGTCGAGCTTTTCGTATTGCCCGCCGCCTTTCTGGCGACGACGCACCTTGAGGAACATCTGCTCGCGCGGGATTTCCAGTATCAGGGGTATCACACCCAAGGCGTGTTGCAGTCGCTGCCTTGCCTTGTCTGGATCGATCGTGTCTGGAGCCTCGTATTCCTGCACGTGCACGTAGCGCCTGGGGGACTCATGATTCAATCCCCTCCCCCTTGATGGGGGAGGGTTAGGGTGGGGGTGAGGGTGCGCGAGCCCTTGATGCTGTTCACCCCCATCCTTCCCTTCCCCCGTGGAGGGGGAAGGAAAATTTTGCAGGGAGCGTGTTTTCTCGATGGTTTCGTATACATCAATGGCGAGGTTGTACTCGTGCAAGTCGGCGTCGTACAGGCGATAGGCGAAGATTTCCTGGCGTCGCGCCCAGCGGCCGAAATGTTGCAAGTCCTTGCGCAGGCGGTTGGCGAACATCTCCGCGCTCGAGCCGGGACGGATCTCGAATGGTTTCGGCGCGCGCCCGCCCACCACATTTTCCGGCGTGATTTCAAAGTGCAGCAGCTTGCACTCGATGGCGCCGTTGTAGAGCGTGTGCATTTTGCCGGCGCGCAATCCCATCACTTTTCCCAATTCAGGGTTGCCTGTAAACACCACCCCGCGCCAGCCGGGGAAACATTTTTTGAACTGTGTGCCGATTTCTGTGTACAACGTCGGTAACTCGGAACTCGGGCCCAGGCGTTCTCCGTAGGGCGGGTTGGCCACCACGAGCCCGGTCGGCGTTTCCTCCGGGCTACAGTCGGCCAGCTCACGTTGTTGCGCAACGATAAGATTGCCCAGCCCCGCGCGTTTGATGTTGTCGCGCGCGGCCCGGATTGCCAGCAGGTCGCGGTCGAAACCGTGAATCTGAGGCAGGTGCGCAAGCCCGGTTTCGCGCCGCTGGTGCGCTTCGTCAAGGAGTTCCGCCCATGCCGCGGCATCATGTTTTTTCCAGCGGAGAAAGCCGAAGTACTCGCGCGCCAGCCCGGGTGCAATGTCGGCGGCGATCAGCGCGCCTTCGATCGGCAGCGTGCCTGAACCGCACATGAGATCCACCAGCATTCCGCCTTGCTTGGCGATGGCGGGCCAGTTGGCGCGCAGCAGGATCGCGGCGGCGAGGTTTTCCTTGAGCGGCGCCTGCACCGTTTGTGCCCGGTAACCGCGCCGGTGCAGGGATTCGCCCGAGAGGTCGAGGCTGACCGTGGCTTGGTCGCGCAACAGATAGACATTGACGCGGATATCGGGCTGGGCCGTGTCCACCGAAGGACGCGCGCCGAATTCCTCGCGCAACTGGTCTACGATGGCATCCTTCACCTTCAGGGCACCGTAATGCGAGTGGGTGATGGCCGATTGCGAGGTGGTGAAATCCACGGCTAGTGTTCCCTCAGCGGCAAGATGTTCCTTCCAGGCGATGGTTTGCGCGCCTGCGTATAGCTCTTCCGGCGTGGGCGCCGGGAAACTTGTCAGCGGCAGCAGGATGCGGTTGGCGAGCCGCGACCACAGGCAGGCGCGGTAGCCGATGGTGAGCGTACCCTCGAACGCCACCCCGGCGCGGGTTTCCTTCACGCCCTCGGCGCCGAGCGCACGCAACTCGTCGGCGAGCAGAGATTCAATGCCTTTGGGACAGGTGGCGAAAAAATTGAGCGGGGAAGTCATGGAATAGGGCGTCATGTTACGTGCCCCGTCGTTTCCGGTAAATGAAAATGGTTGTTGCCCCGGTAGTCGGGTGTGATAATCATTATCAACTTTCCCCTCTCCCCTTGAGGGAGAGGTAGGGTGAGGGGAAACCTTAAAAATGTTGATTCATGTTTGAGATCAGTAGTGTCCGGTTAAATTTGGGATGACTTTTATAAAACTCAATAACGACGCGGCTTCCATGGATTGTCAAGGTGTCTCCGACTTCAACGACGCTTCGACCGTCGGTTCTATGACGAACAATGAGTTACACGCTCAAAATTCCCATTTTCGCATTTAACCGGACACTACTGGTTTGAGATGACTTGTAACTGTCCATGACGCGAATCGGCCTCGACCCGGAAACGAAAGTCGTCAGCGAATGTTTTGCGCTGATCTACGCGCCGCGGCGCACCCGCGACCGGTTTCCGGAGAATTGCGTGACCGTCATGGATTCCGAAGCCGTTGCACTCGAAGGGGCCGATCCCGACAAAAATCTTTACCCCGCCCGCGTCATTGGGCCATCGCGATCTTCCGAGGGGTTCCGGCTTTATTATTTGGTGGGCTGGCTGGACGAGGAAAGATAAGTTATCGAAACAAGAAGGGCTTCCCGATGGAAGCCCTTCTTGGTTGCTGATTAGAAGATATAGTGATTTACGCTTCGAGCGCGTCCTTCATCACATCCAGCGCCTTCATCTCAATCTGGCGGATGCGCTCGGCGGAGATGCCGTATTCGTCGGCCAGTTCGTGCAGCGTCGGTTTGTTTTCATCTAGCCAGCGGCGCTGAATGATGTCGCGCGAGCGTGCATCGAGCGAGGTCAGTGCGGTGCGCAGTTGCGTCTGACGCGTATCTTCTTGATCGGACTTTGTTGCCAGCACTTCCGGGTTGTAGCGCATGTCCTGCAGATAGCCGGCCGGCGCGACATGATAATTGTCGTCATCGGCATCGTTGTCGGCGTCAAACGCGACGTCGGCGTGGCTCATGCGGCCTTCCATTTCCTGCACCGTTTCCCGTGACACGTCCAGTTTCTCCGAAAGCCGCTCGACCTCGCCGCGTGTCATCCAACCGAGCCGCTCGCGGGATTTACGCAGGTTGAAAAAGAGTTTGCGCTGCGACTTAGTGGTCGCCACCTTGACGATGCGCCAGTTGCGCAGGACGTAATCGTAGATTTCGGCCTTGATCCAGTGCACGGCGAATGACATCAGGCGCACCTTGCGCGCCGGGTCGTAATGCTTGACCGCCTTCATGAGGCCGATATTGCCTTCCTGGATCAGGTCCGCCTGCGGCAGGCCGTAGCCGGAGAAGCCGCGCGCGATGCGCGCGACGTTGCGAAGATTGGACATTACCAGCCGCCGGGCCGCCTCGAGATCATTGTGCTTGTGGTAGCGCCGCGCGAGCTTGCGCTCCTCGCTCACGCTGAGGACCGGTAAAGCGTTGACGGCCCGCAAATAGGCCGACAGCCCCTTTTCGGGGTAGAGATTGATGGGCAATGTCAGTGCCTGGGTCATGTCTGGGAATCTCCTGCTGCTCATCCTTCCGTCGTTTCTTGGGTAAAATATATTCTAGCACTCGACACATGTGAGTGCCAAACAGCGGAAAAGTTCGCTTGTTTCTATTGTTTATGGGTTGACTGCAGGGAGTTTCAAGGGGTCAGCGGGGTTCTATGGCCCGCAAATGCCGGCCAACCGCCAGCCGAGAGCCGAGCCAGCCCAGCAGCCCCCCTGTCCCGATCAGGGTCAGGGTCGCCATAAAACCCATGTTCTCGACCACGAACAAGCTTCCATAAAGGCTGGCAAGGCGGTGTACCGGGCTAGACAGGAGCAGCAGGCCAAGCCCGACCAGCAACCAGGCCAGGATGCCGCCCAGCAGGCCCTGTAACATGCCGGCATAGAGAAAGGGCCGGCGGATGAAGGCATTGGTGCCGCCGATCAGTTTGATGATCTCGATTTCGTCACGCCGGTTGAGGACCGCGAGGCGGATGGTATTCCCGATAATGAGCAGGACGGCCACCGCCAGCCCCGCCGCCAGGATCAGCACGCCCTGCCGGGCCAGATCGAGCATGGCATACAGCCGGCGGACCCATTCGAGGTCGAGTTGCGCAAGCTCGACTTCGTTGTAACGGCGCAGGTCCTTCAGCAGCGACTGCAGGGCGTCGGGGTGGCTGTGCGTGGCGGCTGGATGCACGACCAGCACCGGCGGCAGCGGGTTGCGGTCGAGCGCACCCAGCGCCTCGCCGAAACCAGACAGTTTCTTGAACTCGGCCAGTGCCGCCTCGCGCGAGACGTAATCCACCCAGGAAACTGCCGGCAACTTCCGGATTTTCTCGGAGAGTTTTTCGATGGCCGGATCGGAGAGATCCCGTTTCAGGAACAGCGAGATCTGACCATTGTCCTCCCAGCCGCGCGCCAGGCGCTGCACATTCTCGATGGCGATATAAAGCCCGGCCGGCAGCGCCAGCGTGATGCCGATCACGGCGACGGTCAGGAAGGTGGCCACCGGCGCGCGCGCGAGCTGCCCGAGGGTGTAAAAGAAGACCTGCGCGTGACGCAGAAAATAATTCCTGATCACGGTCTGGCCCCCGTGTCGCGCGCGAGCTCGCCGTGATTCAGTTCAATGACGCGCCGGCGTCCACGATCGATGAGATGCAGGTCGTGGGTCGCGATCAGCACCGTCACGCCGTGGTGATGAAAATCGAGAAACAGGTCCAGAATTTCATCGGAGAGCTTGCTGTCGAGATTGCCGGTCGGCTCGTCGGCGAGCAGAAGCGGGGGCTTGTTGACGACGGCGCGCGCGATGCCGACGCGCTGTTGCTCGCCGCCGGAAAGCGTCACCGGGAGCATGCGTTCCTTGTCGAGCAGTCCGACCATCTCGAGCGCGGCGCGCACGCGCCGGGGAATTTCGTACTGGTCGGTGCCGGTGACGATCAGGGGCAGCGCCACGTTGTCGTAGACGGTGCGGTCGAACAGCAGCTTGTGGTCCTGGAACACCACGCCGATCTCGCGCCGGAAATAGGGGATGCGCCGGCGCGGAAGCCGGGTCAGGTTCTTGCCGTTGACGGCGGCCTCGCCGCGCGTCGGGCGTTCGATGGCCGTGATGAGTCTGAGCAGCGTGCTCTTGCCCGCCCCGGAATGCCCGGTAATGAAGGCCATTTCGCCGGCTTCGATGCGCAGATTGATGTCGCGCAAGGCATCGAAGCCGCCGGGATAACGCTTGAAGACGTGGGCAAACTCAATCATGAAAAATCAGTGGCAAGTATCGAGTAACAAGTAGCAAGTAGTATACAAAGCGGCAATCATTTTAACTTGCTACTTGCCACTTGAAACTTGCTACTCGGTTTCAGGCAGTATCGCATCCACATATTCCTCGGCATTAAACTCGCGTAAATCATCCATGCCTTCGCCCACCCCGATGTAGCGGATCGGCAGGCCGGTCTGGCGCGCCATGGCGATCAGGATGCCGCCCTTGGCGGTGCCATCGAGCTTGGTCAGCGCGAGACCGGTCACTCCCACGGCTTCACGGAAATGTTTGAGTTGCGACAACGCGTTCTGCCCGGTGCCGGCATCGAGCACCAGCAGCACCTCGTGCGGGGCCTCGGGATTGCTTTTGTTGATCACGCGCCTGATTTTTTTCAGCTCGTCCATCAGGCCGGCCTGTGTGTGTTGGCGTCCGGCGGTGTCCACGATCAGGACGTCGCTGTTTCGCGCGGACGCGGCATGCATGGCGTCGTGCACCACGGCCGCCGCATCGGCCCCGGTATGCTGGGCGATCACGGGGATATCGAGGCGCCCAGCCCAGGTCTTGAGCTGTTCAATCGCTGCGGCGCGGAAGGTGTCGGCCGCCGCCAGCGTCACCGTGTGTCCGGCTTTTTTGAGACGGCCGGCGAGCTTGGCGATGGTGGTGGTTTTGCCCACGCCATTGACGCCCACCACCATGATGACAAACGGCCTGGCCGGGGTGATCGCCAGCGGCCGGCCACAGGGTTGAATAATAGAAAGTATGCCCTGCCGCAGGGCGCGATACACGGCGCGCGTGTCGCTCAGCTGTTTGCGCGCGACTTGTTCCGTGATGTTCTGCATCAGGTGCCGGGTGGTTTCCACCCCCACGTCGGCGGACAGCAGCAGCGTTTCCAGCTCCTCGAAAAGTGAGTCGTCGAGCGCACGGTTCCCGAGCAGCAGATCGGAAAGCCCCCGGGTGAAACCGCGCTGGGCGGCGGCGAGTTTGTCGCGCAGACGCCCCAGCAGACCGGTGGGGCGGTTTTTTTCTGTCTGGCCTGAAGGGTGAGACGGGCTCAAGAGATGATCCTGAATGGAAACTTTTTCGGTTGAGCGGCTCTAAGCTGTGGCACAATATTATAAGAGAATAATCCGGGAAACCCCATGTCGCATAAATTTTCGTGGCTCTTGCTTCTGAGCCTGTGGCTGACGGCGTGCAGTCAGACGCATGAAACCACGCTGGATAATGGCCTGCGCGTCATCGTGCACGAAGACCACCGCTCCCCGGTGGTGGTATCGCAAATCTGGTACCAGGTCGGCAGCCAGGACGAGCCCGAGGGCCGCACCGGCATTTCACACGTGCTCGAGCACATGATGTTCAAGGGCACGGCCAAGCACGGACCCAATGAGTTTTCGCGCATCATCGCCGAGAACGGCGGGCGCGAAAACGCCTTCACCAGTTACGACTACACCGCCTATTTCCAGCAGCTGGAAAAATCGCGTCTCCCGATCGCCTTCGAACTCGAAGCCGATCGCATGCAGAACCTGGTGCTGACCGAGGCCGAGTCCAGCAAGGAGATCAAGGTGGTGATGGAGGAGCGCCGGCTGCGCACCGAGGATCAGCCCGAGGCGCTGGTCGGTGAAAAGTTCATGACCACCGCCTACGCAGTGCATCCGTACAAGCATCCGGTCATTGGCTGGATGGCGGATCTGCAATCCATGACGGTCAAGGACCTGCGCGACTGGTATGGCCGCTATTACACCCCGGCCAACGCCATTCTGGTCGTGACGGGCGACGTGCAACCGAAAGAGGTGTTCGCGCTGGCGCAGAAACATTTCGGGCCGGTTCCCACGCGCTCACCGGTGAAGACTGCTGAAGCAGTCGAACCGCCGCAAAAAAGCGAGCGTCGCGCACGCGCCGCGCTGCCGGCGGAGGTGCCGTATCTTCTGCTGGGTTATCACGCTCCGGTGCATGCGTCGGCCGGTCGTAATGAAGTCGCCGAATGGGAGCCCTATGCGCTGAGCATACTCGGCGGCGTGCTCGACGGCGGGCAGGCGGCGCGCTTCGAGCGTGAGCTGGTGCGCGACAAGAAAATCGCCTCCAGCATCGACCTGGATTATTCGGCGGTGTCGCGTTCTCCCTCCATGCTGCTCATCGAGGCCACGCCGGCCAACGGGCACACAACGGCAGAACTGGAAAAGGCCATCCGCGCCCAGATTGAGCGCATCCGGAACGAGCCGGTCTCCACCGAGGAATTGAAACGCGTGAAGGCGCAGGTGGTGGCGGGCAATGTCTACTCGCGCGATTCGGTGTTCTATCAGGCGATGCAGATCGGCCGCCTCGCGGCGGTCGGGCTCGACTGGCGCCTGCTCGATGACTACGTGAAAAATCTCAACGCCGTGAACGCGGAGCAGGTGCAGACGGTCGCGCGCAAGTATCTGGTGGACACGAACCTCACGGTGGCCGTGCTCGACCCGCAGCCGATGGCCAAGGGCAAGCCGCGTTCCGCCCCGCGCATGGGAGGCGGACATGTCCGCTAGGATTCTGCTGCTGATCGGTCTTTTGCTGGCGTCAGCCAACGCCCTTGCGGGTCCGAAAATCCAGCACTGGATGCTATCCAACGGCGCGCGCGTCTATTTTGTCGAAAGCCGTGAGCTGCCCATGCTCCAGGTGCGCGTGGTGTTCGACGCCGGTTCCAGCCGCGATCCCGTGGAAAAGGCCGGCGTAGCCAATCTGACGGCCGCCATGCTGGATGAAGGCACGAACGGCCTGACCGCGGATGACATTGCCAGCCGATTCGAAGGCGTGGGCGCAGAATTCGGCGCCGGTATCGACCGCGACATGGCCAGCGTGAATTTGCGCAGCCTGTCGGATTCCGCGCTGCTGGATCCGGCGCTCGACCTGTTTGCGCGGGTTCTGGCCGCGCCCGCGTATCCCGCGGAGAATCTCGAGCGCCAGCGGGCGCAGGCGCTGGTGTCTCTGCAAAAGGACGCGCAATCGCCCGGTGCGATCGCCGAGAAGGCGTTTTATCGCGAGATGTACGGCCAGCACCCTTATGCCAGCGATCCACCGGGGAGCGAGCAAAGCCTGAAGGCGATCACGCGTGGGGACCTGCTCGCCTTTCATCGGCGTCACTATGTCGGCGCCAATGCCTGGGTGGTGATCGTCGGTGACGCGAGCAAACGCCGGGCGCGCAACATCGCCGAGCGCGTTATCGGCAAACTGCCGGCCGGAAAGGCGCCGCCCCCCCTGCCACCGGTGCGCACGCTCTACTCCGGCTGGCAGAAGCGGATAAATTTCCCTGCCACCCAGACCCACATCAATATGGGACATCCGGGAGTGCGGCGTGGCGATCCGGATTATTTTCCGCTGTACGTGGGCAACTACATCCTCGGGGGCGGCGGACTGGTGTCGCGTCTGTCGGCGGAGGTGCGCGAGAAGCATGGCCTGTCGTACAGCGTCTACAGTTATTTCCTGCCGCTGCGCATGCCCGGGCCGCTGTTCATCGGCCTGCAGACTAAAAACGCGCAACGCGATCAGGCGCTCAAGCTGGTGCGTCAGGTGATATCGGATTATGTCGCCAAAGGCCCGACGGATGCGGAGCTGGAAGCCGCGAAGAAACACATCACCGGCAGTTTCCCGTTGCGGCTCGACAGCAACGGCAAGATCGCCGAGAACCTCGCCGTGATCGGCTTCTACGGACTGCCGCTCACCTACCTGGATGATTTCATTCCGCGCGTCGAGGCCGTGACCGCCGCGCAAATCCGCCAGGCCTTCCGGCGGCGCGTGCATCCCGAGCACATGGTAACGGTGACCGTCGGTGGCGGACGCTGAGCGGAAACGCCCGCGCCGTACACCGGCCGTGCGCACTCCCGGATCGAAGCCATCTTCCCCCAAATCACCGTCATCCTATCCGCGCAAGCTTCGCATCATCGGCGGACGCTGGCGCGGGCGGCGCCTGGATGTATCCGAATCGGAGGGCTTGCGTCCCACGCCCGATCGCGTGCGCGAAACGCTTTTTAACTGGTTGCAACCTTACATCGCGGGTGCAAGCTGTCTCGACCTGTTCACCGGGACCGGTGCGTTGTGCCTGGAGGCGCTCTCGCGCGGCGCGGCGGACGTGGTCATGGTGGAAAAGGCACCGCGCGTAGCGGAGCGACTGCGCCAGCATGTGGAACGGCTGGAGGCCACGGGAGCCGAGGTGGTGTTGGCCGACGCCGTTGAATTTTTGCAGCGAAGCCCGCGGGCGTTTGATATCGTCTTTCTCGATCCGCCTTTTAAAAGCAATCTCATTGCGGACTGTGCCGCGCTGGTGGAGGCACGCGGGTGGATCAAGCCCGGCGGGCTGATTTATGTCGAGGCGCCGAGCCGGCTTGAGAACCTGGAGTTGCCGGCGACATGGGAACTGATTCGCAGCAAAAAGGCCGGGCAGGTGGGGTATCATCTGGCGCGAAAGACCGCATGAGCGCAGGGTGTTCTTGATTTTCGTCAATGAGGCGGCTATTGCCAATGATAGGATTTATTCCATTCCGAGGGGCTGAATGAAAGTCATCGCGCTGTACCCCGGCACGTTTGACCCGATCACCAACGGCCATACGGATCTGGTGCGGCGGGCGGCGCGCCTGTTCGACGAGGTGATCATTGCGGTGGCGGCCAATCCACAGAAGAAGCTCCTGTTCAATCTCGCGGAACGCGTGGAGCTGGCGCGCGCGGTGCTGGCGGATGTCAAAGGCGTGAGGGTCACCGGCTTCGACAATCTTCTGGTCGACTGCGTGCGCCAGCACGGCGCCAATGTGATACTGCGTGGCTTGCGGGCGGCGTCGGATTTCGAATACGAATTCCAGCTCGCGGGCATGAACCGGCGCCTGGCGCCGGAAGTGGAAACCGTGTTCATGACGCCGTCGGAGCAGGAGATGTTCATCTCCGCCTCGCTCGTGAAGGAGATCGCCCTGTTGGGCGGCAACGTGTCGGAATTCGTGGACGCGCGCGTGGCGGCTGCGATGGCGGCCAAAATACGTTAATATGCCAGGGCTTTAACCCGACTTATATTGCAGGTATTTTCATGTCTTTGCTGATTACCGACGAGTGCATCAATTGCGACGTGTGCGAGCCCGAGTGCCCGAACGGCGCGATCACGCAGGGTGAGGAAATCTACCAGATCAACGCCGAGCTCTGCACCGAATGCGTCGGCCACTACGAGACCTCGCAATGCGTCGACGTCTGTCCCGTGGATTGCATCATCCTCGATCCCAATCATCCGGAAACCAAAGCGCAGTTACAGCTGAAATATCAGGCGCTGATTCGGCAGACCGCGTGACCGGAAAATTTCCGGCATAAAAAGGCGGCCGTGGCCGCCTTTTTTATTTTTGAGTGTGATTGAAATTGAATCGCCTCCGGCGATTTATGTATAAAAAACGCGGGGTGCTCCGCCCCCTGCACCCCCGGGTTACTTTCTCTTGTCCGGCCAAGAGAAAGTAACCAAAGAGAAGGCCGCCCGGATGGTGCGCATATCCTGCGCTTCGCGCCTTTGCCGTGCAGGTC
>Ga0209641_10001103_pt1 | contig 24351 bp, 24 predicted proteins | sample RifCSP16_1_FD_184022 | JGI IMG/M metagenome (GOLD analysis project Ga0209641, IMG submission 184022) | Soil microbial communities from Rifle, Colorado - Rifle CSP2_sed 16_1 (SPAdes) (version 2) | ecosystem: Environmental > Terrestrial > Deep subsurface > Rock core/Sediment | place: Rifle... | reverse complement strand
CCGATCTTGCTGGTGCTCGTGGCGTTGGGTGTCGAAATGATCGTGCGCGGAATCCTGGGGGCGTGATGGCGCAATCTGTGCCGGCATCGACCGGTGAGCAACCCGATACGGCGGCCCGCTTCGATATGGAAGCGCTGGTCGCCTATATCCTGCTGGGCGGTGTCCTGTTGAGTGTGGCGCTGATCGTCGCCGGCCTGGTCTGGCATTGGATCACCGCCGGCCATTTGCAGCTCGAATACTCGATCGTGGGGATGAACTTGTTCCAGTTCGTGCTGGCGGATATCCGGCAACTGGCGGCTGGCGCACTTCGCCCACGACTGCTGATCAACATGGGTATGGCGGCATTGATGTTGACGCCCTACCTGCGCGTGCTGGCCTCGATGCTCTACTTCGCGCTCGTTGAGCGCAATCGGAAATACACGCTGTTCACCGGCTTCGTGTTCAGCGTCCTGACTTACAGTCTCTTCCTGCGGTAAACCTCTATGGCTGCAACGCCTGCATCAGATGTGGTCGCAACACGCACAGCGCACAACTGGCGGCGGTGAGTCGAACCCTGGTACATCGCCTATGCGCTGCTGGGCGCAACAGTGGCAGGTCTGACCCCGATCGTGTTGCCGTTGGTGGTGAGCCGCGTGAGCAGCGCCGCGGATGTGGGGCTGGTGATGGCGGCCTTGAGCCTGGGCGGGCTGGCAGCGCCCGTATGGGGCAGCCTGGCCGATCGCTACCGCCTGCACCGACCGCTGTTGGTGATTGGACTGCTGGCTACCACCATCGGGCTGGCTGCTTTTCCGCTCAGCACCGCCCCGGCTGCCTGGCTGGGGCTGGCTCTACTGCAAGGCATGGGGGCTTCTGCCGCCGCCACTGTCGCGAATCTCTTCGTGGTGGAAATGCATCCGCAAGCGGAGTGGGACGAGCGCATTGGTTGGCTGCAGACGTTCTACGGCGGTGGTCAAGTGGCTGGCTTGCTGCTGGCGGGGATAGTGAGCCAAGCTGATCCGCGCGTCGGCCTGGTGGCGGCAGCCGGGCTGACTGCTCTGGCACTCTTGCCGGGCTGGCTGACCACACAAACGCCTTCCACACCGGTGACACCCAAGCCGACTCTATTGCATCCAGCCCGGCATAGCGATTGGGCGGTCGGTTCGCCGCAGCGCCACTTTCACCACTTGAGTTTGAGCGCCGTGCGTCGACTGGGATCGACTCTGCGTTCGCGCTTCGGCCTACTTCTGCTCGCCTGGTTGCTGAGCTTCGCAGGCGCGGCCGCCATCTTTTCGCTCTACCCGGTGCTAATGCAGCAGGTCTATGGAATCGCCCCAGGATTTTCGTCAGCAGGTTTTGCCATAGCCGCCGGGCTGGCGCTTGCCCTGTACGCGCCGGCCGGTCACTTGTCCGATCGCTTTGGTGCGCGACGAGTGTTGCAGGTCGCGTTGGGCGTGCGGCTGCTGGCTGTCTTGGGATTGTTCGGTCTGGGATTCGCACATGTGAACGGACAGGGCTGGTTGGCCTTGTTGAGTTTTCTATTCGTCGTGCTCGCCTGGTCGCTGATCAACGTCAGCGGCACAGCGCTGGCGGCGCAGCTTTCACCGTTCGGTGAAGGAGAGGGCATGGGCGTGTTCAACGCGACCACCGCACTGGCCGGCGTCATTGGCGCGGCGCTGGGAGGCTGGATCGCGGGTTGGTGGGGCTATCACGCCACTTCGGGTCTCGCTGCCGTCGGCATCGCACTCGGCCTGGTCGTGACCGCTGCAGTTCGTCCAAGGGATCGCACGACTCATCCTGAGAGAGAGCGTTAGCCATGATGAGCGACGTCAAGCACCGCAACGTCAACGGCGAGAACCACGATCAGCCCGGCCGGGTCGCGCAACTGATTGAGGTCTCTGTCTTCCTGGCCCTGTACCTGATCGTGCCGTTCGTGTCTTTTTCGTTTTTCCCGGTCCTGCGCGGAAGGCCCGGCTTCGCGCGTGTAGCAGACGCGACTATTCTAAGCGACCTTGCCCTGGTCGGGTTGATTCTCTTCTTTCTCCGGCGCAACGGCGAGTCCGTTGAGCGGATTGGCTGGACGTTCAAGAACGGGTGGAAGGATGTCGTGATTCACTTCCTGCAGGACTTCGTTGACATCGTCCTGCTGCCTGCCCTGGGGATGGGATGATGCCACCGGTGAGAGGGAACTTCATGAAAGCGATCGCCATCGTGCCGGGTAGCCAGACGTTGCGTCTGACGGATCGTGCGGAGCCATCCATCGCGGCGCCCGACGAAGTGAAGGTGCGCGTGCTGCGCGTGGGCATCTGCGGCACCGACCGCGAGGAAGTGGCTGGCGGTCGTGCCTGCGCGCCTGAGGGCAAACCTGAACTGATCATCGGCCACGAGATGCTTGGACAAGTGGTCGAGGTGGGCCGGTCCGTCACGCGCGTGCGGCCCGGCGATTACGCCGTCTTCACCGTGCGCCGGGGGTGCGGCCAGTGCCTGCCCTGCGCGATGAATCGGTCGGATATGTGCCGTACCGGCGCGTATCACGAACGCGGTATCTGGGGATTGGATGGCTACCAGGCCGAATACGTTGTGGATAACGAGCAGTACGTCGTGCGCGTGCCGCCGGAATTGGAATCGGTCGGCGTGCTCACCGAACCGTTGTCGGTCGCCGAAAAAGCGATCGACGAAGCGGTGCGCCTGCAATTGGCGCGCCTGCCGGATGCGCCTGCCACGCCCGACTGGCTGTACGACCGTCGTTGTTTGGTCGCCGGGTTGGGGCCGATCGGTCTGTTGGCCGCGTTGGCGCTGCGCCTGCGCGGCGCAGAGGTCTACGGCCTGGACATCGTCGATCCCGACACTGCGCGTCCGCAGTGGCTTATCCACATCGGCGGGCACTATGTGGACGGTCGTCAGGTTTCATCTGATCGTGCAGACGATGCGCTTAGCCGGATGGACCTGATCTTTGAAGCCACCGGCATCGCATCAGTCGCGTTCAACTTGCTGGATGCACTTGCCCCCAACGGCGTCTATGTCCTCACCGGCATTCCCGGTGGCAATCGCCCGATCCAACTTCCCGCCGCCGAACTTGTGCGTCAACTGGTGCTGGATAACCAGGTGATGGTCGGGAGTGTCAACGCTGCGCGCGATCACTTCCAGATGGCCGTAGACGATCTGGCGGCTGCCCGCATGCGCTGGGGCGATCACGTCGCCCGGCTCATCACGCATCGCCATCCATATGCCGACTTCGCGACGGCTTTAGGCCAGCACCCGGCGGATGAAATCAAGACGGTGATCGAGTAGGCACATGCCTGAATATCACGCTCGAATAGGCGACTCGTAAAGAGGTTGAACGATGAGTGACTCCTCGAACGATGCGCCCGGCCGGCCCGGTATACCGCCGCGCTGGACCTCCAGCGCCAAGAGTGGCGTCGGCACGGCGCTCGGCGCTGATAGCCGCGTGTGGTTCACGCTCAGCCACGGCATCCTTAACGAGGTCTACTACCCGCGTGTAGATCAGGCCTGCACGCGCGACCTGGGGCTGATCGTCACCGATGGGCGCGACTTCTTTTCGGAAGAGAAACGCCAGGCACGGCATCAGGTCGTCTACCCGGCCGCGGGTGTGCCAGCCTATCGGTTGATCAACACCTGCCAGGAAGGGCGCTATCGGATCGAGAAGGAGATCGTCGCCGACCCTCGACGTGATGTGGTGCTGCAGCGCGTCCGCTTCGTGCCCCTGCGTGACGCGTCGCAAGACTATCACCTGTACGTCCTGCTCGCCCCGCACATCGGCAACCGGGGCTACGGCAACACCGCCTGGGTGGGTGACTACAAAGGCGTGCCGATGCTGTTCGCCGAACGTGAGGGGAACGCGCTGGCCCTGGCGGGTTCTGCGGCGTGGCTGAAGCGCTCGGCCGGCTTCGTCGGCGTCTCCGATGGCTGGCAAGACCTGATGCAGCACAAGCAGATGACCTGGACTTACGCGCGGGCGGAGAACGGCAATGTGGCGCTGACGGGAGAAATCGACTGGCAGGCGGTGGATGGAGCCTTCGTACTGGCGCTGGGTTTTGGCCGCAACGCGGCCGAGGCCGGGCATCGTGCGCTAGCGAGCCTGCAGGATGGCTTCCAGTTCGCGTGGACCGACTACATGCAGGCGTGGCAGACCTGGCAACACGGACTGCGCGCGCCGGAGCCGAGTGAGCCGCCCCAGACCGATCCCTACCGCATCAGCACGATGGTCTTGCGCACGCACGAGTCCACCCGCTTCCCCGGAGGTCTGATCGCCAGTCTGTCTATACCCTGGGGTTTTGCTAAAGGCGATGACAATCTGGGCGGCTACCACCTGGTCTGGCCGCGCGATTTGGTGGAGGCTGCGGGAGGATTGCTGGCTGCCGGAGCGTGCGAGGATGTCCGTCGTGTGCTTCATTACCTGCAAGCCACGCAGGAAACCGATGGGCACTGGCCGCAAAACATGTGGCTGGACGGCACGCCCTACTGGAGCGGCACCCAGATGGACGAAACCGCTTTCCCGATCCTGCTCGTCGATCTGGCACGCCGAGAAGGTGTGCTGAATCCCCAAGACCTGACTCGCCTGTGGCCGATGGTGCGCCGCGCGGCCGGTTTCCTGGTGCGCAACGGCCCGGTGACGCAGCAAGATCGTTGGGAGGAAGACCCCGGTTATTCCCCTTTCACGCTCGCAGTTGAAATCGCGGCGCTGCTCGCGGCTGCCGATCTCGCCGACCTCCATGGTGAATCGAGCGTGTCGGCTTACCTGCGCGAAACGGCGGACGTGTGGAACGCCAATGTCGAGCGGTGGACCTATGTGAGCGATACAGATCTGGCCCGGCAAATAAATGTGAGGGGTTACTACGTGCGCATCGCGCCGCCCGAAGTCGCGGAAGCGGCTTCCCCGGTGGGTGGCTTTGTGCCGATTAAGAATCGCCCCCCAAGCGAAAGCCTCGAGCCCGCGATCCACATCGTCAGCCCCGATGCGCTGGCTCTGGTGCGCTTCGGGCTGCGCGCGCCGGATGACCTGCGTATCCTCGACACCATAAAGGTGATCGATGCCCTGCTGAAAGTGGAGACGCCCCGCGGCCCCGCTTGGCATCGCTACAACGACGATGGTTACGGTGAGCATTTGGACGGAGCGCCATTCGATGGCGCCGGTATCGGCCGGGCCTGGCCGCTGCTCACCGGCGAGCGCGCGCACTACGAACTGGCAGCCGGGCATCCGCAAGAGGCAGAGCGACTGCTGCGAGCGCTGGATGGCTTCGCCAATGAAGGCGGCATGATCCCGGAGCAAGTCTGGGACGCGCCGGACATCCCTGCACGCGAACTCTTCATCGGCAAACCGTCCGGGTCGGCAATGCCACTGGTGTGGGCGCACGCCGAGCACATCAAGCTGCGCCGCTCGCTGCGCGAGGGACGTGTGTTCGATGTGCCGTCGCAGACGGTGCAGCGTTATCAAATCGAGAAGGTCGGATCATCTTACGCCATCTGGCGCTTCAACCACAAGTGCCAGACGATCCTCGCCGGAAAGACGCTGCGCATCGAGGTGTTGGTCGCCGCCGTCGTCCACTGGAGTGCCGACGATTGGCAGTCTGTGCACGGCACCGAGACGCGCGACACCGGCCTGGATGTTTACGTGGCCGATCTGCCCACAGGCGATATGCCCGCCGAAACGACGCTGCGCTTCACGTTTTATTGGCCCGCGGCGCATCGATGGGAGGGGGCGGACTTCACAGTGCGCGTTGGGAACGCGCCTCAAGCAACGAACAGTCTCGCCTGAGGGATGACGGGACTGTAAGGAGATCCAACAATGGAAAAGTATAGGGCGGTATTTCATCTCGACGAGGGAAACAAGGGTCGAGTGGACATGGCGCTCAACAACATCGACAACCTGCTGGCCGACCTGGGCGAGAACAACGTCGCGGTCGAATTGGTGACGAACGGCGGGGGCATCGTTGCGCTCTTCAAGGCGGACAACAACCCGCACGCGGATCGCCTCGCCCGGCTTGCCGCGCGAGGCGTGCGCTTCGCCGCATGCGCCAACACTCTACATTCGAAAGGTCTCACCCGAGACGCCTTGTTGGACGCAGTCCAGGTTGTCCCCTCCGGTGTGGGCGAACTGGTGAAGAGACAGACCGATGGCTGGGCCTACATCCGGCCATAAAGCCTTCGGTGTAATCCTGAGCGTCGCGCTGTATGCGCTGCTAGGCTATCTGCGTAATTCCGAGCGCAGCATTGAGGCGGCTATCAAGTATCTGATCCTGACCGCTGTCTCCACGGCGCTCATGCTGTTTGGTATGGCGCTGATTTACGCGGAGCTGGGAACGATGGAATTCACGCGGATTGCATCGCGGCTGCCTGCTTTGGAGAATGTGAACAGCGCGTGGTTATCAGTAGGGCTGGGGATATTTCGGTTATCTGCTGGTGGCCTTTCTGGCGAGCGGTGAGCTGGCCGCACGGCGGGGACGTTCTATCTGGTGGCCTATTTCGTCACGACATTGGGGCGTTCGGCGTCGTGACCGTGCTGTCCGGTCACGATCGAGGTGCAGACCGCATTGACGATTATCGGGGTCTGTTCTGGCATCGCCCGTGGTCGGCCGGGGTCTTCACAGCGATGCTGCTGTCGCTGGCGGGTATCCCCCCCTGACCGCTAGTTTCGTGGGCAAGTTCTTCCTGGCAGCCGCTGGCGTGGACTCCGCGCTGTGGTTGCCGGTGATTAGCCTGGCGGTCAGCAGCGTCATCGGGCTGTTCTATATATCTGCGCGTTATCGTGGCGATGCACACCCGTCCGCTGCCGGCGGAAGAATCTTCCGGCGCAGTTCCATCTTTATCGATGGCGGGCAGCCTGGTCTTGGGGGTGTTGGCCGTGCTCCTTGTCTGGCTGGGAGTCTTTCCGGTTTCGTTGATACAGATGATTCAGAGCGTGGCTGCCAGTCTCTAATTCGCACCTTGCAGTTGCGCTGAAGGCGTATCTCGAAGAACGTCTCCTTGCGGAGTAAGGAGCCGGTTCTCAGGGAATTCTCCTGCTCACAAGGATGGCCGGCAGTTTCTCGATGCTGTGCTTGTTCAACTTCAGGTAGACGGTATCCTCTTTGATCCGGTCGATCTGCGAAACGGGAATGGTCACGTCCTTCTGACCCCACAGATGCCCTTCGCGCAGCACGAGATGGGTGATGTGCCCATTCAGCGGATCGACGAGGAACTCATCGACCCGGCCCACACGCCCGTCGGTAGCCTCGACGCGAGCACCCCGGTGCACCGCCAGTTCACCGGGCGGAATCCGCTCGTGCTCCTCCAACACCAGCGTCATCTCAGGCACGAAATAGGGCGACATCATGTATCCCTCGCGTGCGTAGCCGAGGTAGGGCGCATCGCCCCGGACGTACTCATATTCGATGAACGGCTCCAGCGCGGCCAGCTCATCGAAAGTGCAGCGCAGGCGAATCTGATGTGGGGTGCTTTCCAGCACAAGATCGATCGGTACGATGCGCTCGACGCGCAAGAAATCCTTCTCCCTCACGACGAGATGCGTGACCTCGCGCAGGGCCGGGTTGATGATCACGCGCGTCGTTCGACCACACGGGCCATCGGCGCAGCGTACTTCAGCGTTGATTGGGATGTCCATCGTTGTCACCTCTTGTCGAGTGCATTTCACATTCATGCGCTCGCCTTTTCATTTTGAGTCGCGCCCGGCGACAGTATTTCCTTCGGAGTTGCCGCACTGCAGTGCGGGCAGGTAAAGTCGGTCTGGGCCGGCACGTAGGTCTGGCCGCAGAACGGACACTCGATCGGCTGCGGTGGCGGCGGTTCGGCGGGAACCTCGCGAACGACTTCGCGCGTCACGGCGCGGCCCGGCCAACCCAGTCCGCCGATGAAGATCGGCCAAAAGCCGTAACCCGGTCCGCGCCCGCCGCTGCCGATAGAAGAAGAACTGGAACTCGACGATCCGGATGAAGATGAACGCGACTCCCGGTCGCCCATCGCCCCCAACGCGACAAACAACACGGCGAGGATCACAACGGCGAACACCGTGATGAGCACGATGAATGCTGTCAGGCGCAGCGCCTTGGACAGGTCGTACAGCTCGTAACCGTAACTGAACAGGAAAGCGCCGCCGATGTAAACCGGCACCAGCACGGCGATCAGCGGCAGGCCACTCGCTTCAGGCAGGTCGGCTCCGATCCAGATGTGATAGGCGATGAACACGATCAGCGCGAGAGACGCCAGCGCGATCAAGCCGCCGGGGATCAACAAATACAACGGCTTGCCTGGTCTCTGGTCGTCGTAATGGTGATCGACGACCTGCCGCGTTTTAGCGCGGACATCGAAAATGCCGTTCACGTCGCCACCCTCGGATACAACTGCCCGCCGATGATCACCAGGAGCGCCGTCGCCGCCAACAAGATTCCGAAGTCCAGCGCCAGCCCGAAGGCGCTGACGCCGCCGTTCAGCATCAGTGTTCGCAGCGCGTCCACCTCGTACGTCAGTGGGTTGACGTGCGCGATCACCTGCAGCCACGCGGGCATGATCGCGACGGGATAGATGGCGTTGCTGGCGAAGAATAACGGCATCGTCAACACCTGGCCGATGCCGAGGAACCGCTCGCGCGTCTTGACCAGAGCGGCGATGATCAGCGACAGCGTGGAGAAGAAGGCCGCGCCCAGGATCACCGTGGCGAACGCACCGACGAGCGCGAGCGGATTCCAGTCGATCTGCACGCCGAGCAGGAACGCCAGCGCGTAGATGATGACCATCTGAGACACGCCACGCACGCTGGCCGACAGCGCCTTGCCCAGCACTAATGCAGTGCGCGGTGTGGGGCTGGCCAGCAACTTGTGGACGATCCCCAGATCGCGCTCCCAGATGATGGCGATGCCGTAGAAGATGGCGATGAACAACACGCTCTGCGCCAGGATGCCGGGGGCCATGAAGTCCAGGTAGGGCAGCCCGCCGGTCGGGATGGCGCGCGTCTGGGTGAACACCTCGCCGAACACCAACAGCCAGAGGGCCGGCTGCACGGCACGCGTGATCAAATCGGTCGGGTCGTGGCGCAGCTTGCGCGCTTCCAGTTCGGCGATGACCAGCGTCTTGCTCACGAACTGGACGACGGCGGCCACCGGATTCGCCGGGCGCGGCAAAGCCAGATTAACCGAGACGGCGCGCGGTGCGTCTCGTTCTCGAAGTCTCACGGTAACCTCCACCGGATTCTAGCGTGTCGCCGGCGTAATGCACGAAAACATCGTCGAGCGTGACCCCGTTCCCGCCGATCGAGGCCTTGAGCTGGGCCGGTGTCCCGATAGCGGCTACTTTGCCCTGGTGCATGATCGCCACGCGGTTGCACAAACTGTCGGCTTCTTCCATGAGGTGGGTGGTCAGCACGATCGTCGTGCCATAATCGGCGCGCAGTTGCTCGATACGTTGCCAGACGGCGTTGCGCGCCAGCGGGTCTAGCCCGACCGTCGGCTCGTCGAGGAACAGCACGGGCGGCCGGTGCAGCATCGACTGGGCGATTTCCAACCGGCGGATCATGCCGCCGGAGTAGTCGCGCACGAGCTTATGCGCCACATCCGCCAGGCCCATGAAAGCGAGTGAAGCGTGTATGCGCGACTCGCGCTCGGCACGCGAGATGTTGTACAGCTTGGCAAAGATCAGCAGATTCTCGTAGCCGGCCAGCGCACCGTCGGCCGAGAGCAGTTGCGGCACATAGCCGATGACGCGACGCACGTCGGCCGCGTGATGCACGATGTCGAAGCCGGCAACGCGCGCGTCCCCCGAAGTGGGCGGCAACAGCGTCGTCAGCATCTTGAGGGTCGTGGTCTTGCCCGCACCGTTGGGGCCGAGCAGCCCGAACACTTCGCCTATTTCCACCGAGATCGTCAGTGCATCTACGGCCGTTAGCTCACCAAAGCGGCGTGTCAGCGCTTGCGTTTCCAGAATGGACATGCGTCACCTCTTCTTGAGATAGGGCGCGCGCAGGCCGAGCAGCACGACGATCAGAGCGCCAAACAGCCAGGGCAGGACACTGCGAAAGGTGGTCATGCTGTCCTCAATTCGGCACTGGTCGTTGCTTCTCATCCCTATGAAAGATAAGCCCAGGACTCCAGGGCGTGCCCAGCGCCGGCAGCACCCAACGATCCAGCCCCAACCAGCCAGCGGTCTTCCAGGCCAGCACCAGCCAGGTGGCGATCACGAACAGGATAGGGTTCGTGCTTACCGAGCCGGCCAGCAGGTAGTTCACGTTCATGAAGCTGCCGAAGAACGCCGCGATGCCGGTGAAGAGACCCAGGATCAGCGCAATGCCGACGAGCAACTCGCCCCAGGCGACCAGGCCGCTCCAGAAAGCCGCGTGAGGCAGCACCGCGTTTTGCAGGAATGCGGCATACCACCCCTGCACGTCGGGATGATCGCCGCCGGTCTTCGTCAATGCGTTGGTCACGAAACCGGTGATGGCCGCGCCAGCCTGGCTGCCGACCCAGGCTGCGCTGTGCAGCTTCTCCCAGCCGGCCTGCAGCCAAGCCCAGCCGACGTACAGCCGCAGGATCAGCCAGATCCACGCCCAGCGCACATCGCCGAAGAGCGAGCGGGCGATGGGGGAATCTTCGATCGTTCTGACATCGCGCGTTGACGCGCGCGCCTCACGCAACGTGTTCCGTAGACCTTGTGTAGTGTTCACGTTTGCCCCCTTCATAGACGCGTCTCATATCGAGTGAGATCGATCGGTTTCACGTTTTGCCATTATGATAAGCTGTAACCGGCTCGCCTGTCCTTACACTCGACTCAAGCCAGGCTTAAGAGAACCTAAAGGCGCGCAGAGTCCACCGTGATCTTCAGTGCTCGTCGCGGCGGACTCTGCGATTCACGACATCGCTGTCTGGTGAGCGATGTCCAGTCCGGGGATCGGGTTCTGCGCTACGTCTTCAGATCGTGTTGCATGCTGTCAAACTGGTCCTTCGTGATCTCGCCCCGAGCGTAGCGCTCTTTCAGAATCTCTAACGCTCTGACGGAACTCGACCGGGCCGAGTAGTTAGAGCGCGTCAAGGTTCGAATGGCAACGACGACCAGAACGATCAGCGCGATCCAGAAGAGCAGCATCATCACGCCGCCGAAGATCGTCCATCCAGCTCCAAAGCCATGTAGCCAGAACATCGGTGTACCTCCTGTCACACATCATGCCGCCCGGTGCTCACGTTGCACCGAGCGATGGGGTATCAGCGCCGCGCCGGCTACGATCAACATGGCCACCAAGGCGGCCAGATACATCGCCGGCTCAAGCAGCACGACACCCAGCGCGTGATCGAGCGAATACAGGCCCGGCCCGGTCAGGCCGACGACGAAGGCCACAGTCGCGAGCACCAGCGGCCACTCAACTCCGCCGTTCGTATTCCACAGCCCCTTCGGCCAGTGCACCTTGGCGATGGCGACGAGCATTGACCCGATCAGCGCAGCCGCCGCCAGAGGCGTCAGCAAGCCAATCGTAAAAGCCAGCCCGCCCAGGAACTCACCCAAAGCGCTAACCCAGGCCCAGAAGCGCGCCGGGTGCACACCCAGCTTGTCCATGAACGCGGTGTGGCCGGTCAGCCCCTTGCCGCCGAACCAGCCGAAGAGCTTCTGTGCGCCGTGACCGACGAATAGCAGGCCGACCACGATGCGCAGAATCAAGATGCCCACATCCATATTCGTTAACATGATTCACCTCCGTATATCCCCACTCCGACCGATACTGAATCGAGTGGAGGATTCTCAACCAACAGATAGAATAGCCCACAGCCCGTCGTTTTGTCTTTACGCTGAACGAAAGTCCAGCTAAAGAAATTCTTAAGTTCGCACGGCGCGTCGAACACAAGGCCAGGGTTCGGCCTGGCGCTTCAAACGCTGCCTACAACGAGATGCACCGTGCGATATTGCTCTCAGTGATGGGGACGCGCTGAGCGTGTCACACGGCCCGGCTCAACGACTGCATCGCGGACAACGCCCGGCCGTAACTGCGATACACGCTGTCCACCCATGCCTTGCGAGTGTTTACCACGGCGAACTTGCTCGCCTTGCCCTGGTGACGCAGCACTCGGTTGGTGATGACCGCGTAGGCGCCAATGTGATCTAGCTCTTCGATCCCATGCTTGCCCTTCAATACACACTTGTTAGCATACATGCGTCTCGCCTCCCTAACACTCCGCCGTTCCGTAGAGACTTGAAGTCTAGAGGGTTGGACCAACAAAAGTCGGTTACGGCCCTGGTTACGCTGAGTCGTAACCAACTTGGAAGTTGGTTACGCAGACGGGGAGCGGCGCAACGTTAGCCGTGAGGCTCTTTAACAGACGAATTCAGGCGGTCTCGGCGGCGGGTTGCTGGCGGAGCCGCTGTAAGGCGCGCAAGGTGATCAGCGTGTAGGTCAACGTATTGAGATTCGCGATGGCCTGCCCGTTGCGGAGTTGGGGACGCTCGATGCCCAACTCGACGGCCTGGCTGTTGATACGCTCGTTGGCGGTGCGCTGCTTGTAGACCTGAGCGTACTCCTCGCTGTCCCGGTCGAGCGTGTAGCGTAGGCGTGCGCCAATACTGATGGGCATGGTTGTAACACAGCCGCCCTTGCTCCAACGCGCGTGCTGAATCGGGCAAGTTTCCGCGCTGGGCTGCGGAAAGAGCAGCGGGCAGACATAGCGGCCGCGCTCAGGCTCGACCAGGGTGGAGCGGTCGGTAAAGCGATACTTGAGCGGCATGGGCAGTCCCGCCTCACACAGCGGTAAGCCATCCGGACTGAAGGCGCGCCTCTTGTGGCCGCCGCGCTCGGCGAAGGGCACGGCGGCGAAGCCCTGATCGTCTTCGGTATGGAAGTACTCGTAGACGTAGAAGGCGTCGAAGGCGGCATCCAGGGCCGCGAACTTAGGACGGAAGCCGAGGCGACGCTCGGTGTCGGCCAACAACGGAAAGAAGTAGGCGACATCCGGCTGATCGAAGGGCTGGGTGAGCTCGGCCAGGACGAACTCGCCGCAGCCGGGTACTTTGGTGGCGACCACGCCCGAGGCGTAGCCCCAGTAGAACTCGCCGACGGAGAGGGTCTTAGCCGGGATCGGATTGGTGGTGGGCGTGGGTGGCGGCGCTGGCGGTGCAGAGCTTTGATTGTGGCGGCGCTTGCAGCCCAGGCGACAATCCGGATCGCCAGTGGGCTGTTTATCTTTATCGAAGCGATCCCGGACATAGGCTTTGGGATTGTTCTGCTTGACCCAGGCCAGAATGTGTTTGGTGTCGAGCGAAACCGACTGACCGAGGGTGTAGCCGCGCGCTTTCAACTCTGCCTGAAGCAGACGCACACTCTCCGTCAGCAAAAACTGGCAAACGTCATTGGGCATGTGACGCAGCAAGCGTGTGAAGTGGCGTGGCGTCGGCAAGCTCCGCTCGGCGTCGAAGCCCCACGGCGTTTCCCCCGATAGGACGCGTGGAAAGCCGAGCACCCACACCAGCGCGGGGTGGTCCACCAAGAACTGGCGCAGGTGGGACAGGTGCGGCAGGTGTTGGTCGAGTTTGACCAGGCAGGCGGCCGCGAAGGGCGCATACGGCACGGGCGCGTGAGTCCAGCGGGTCTGCAAATCACGCTCCGGGAAATGCTCCCAGTCCAACAGGCCGAGCAACTGCACGTAGCGCATCGCTACGGCGGAGTGCTGCACGAAGTCCGGCAGTTGGTCAGGATGCTGCGCCCAGTCGGTGAGGGTCCGTTGCGGGATCGCGAGCGGTGGCCTGCCCAGGCCCCGCAGCACGGGCTGGCCGATTTGTTTGAGACGACGGATTAGGGATAGAATGGGTTGGCTCGTCATGGCTGATTCTCCTGAGGGGTTCTGAGTAACGTTGCGCAACGTCCATTCTAGCTCCGACGGGGAAGACCTGGCGAGTTTGCCCGCTGCGTAACCAACCCTGAGTTGGTTACGCAGCCTATCTGTGTGCGCCTTTAGTTGTCGGCGATGTAAAAGAAAAAGCGTACCAACTTCACAGTTGGTTACGCGGTGAAAGGCGATGCGCGGAAGTTGGTTACGCCTCGGTCACGCTCGGTGTAACCAACTTGAAAGTTCGTCCAACCCTCGACGAGGGGATTGAAACGTAAGCCAGGAGCATGCGGTCAAGCGCCGGTCGCCAGGAGTGAACGAACTGAATCCCGACGAGGAGAGTGTTGCAGAATTCGTGATTTGATCCGAGGACGGCCGCGGGAGGGCCGCTGTCGAGGGTCAGGTCGGTGTCGGATCCGTGCGCTCCGGTTCGCATTCGATGCTTCGATGAACCGGAACGTCCCTTTAACAACTGAATCTCGGCCACCAGGCGCAATACGACAAGGCGAAGCGGTCTAGCATCGAACGACTTGGGCGTGGCACAGCAACTTCATCCACTGCTTGAGGTTGAAGGCCATGGCGCTCAGCTTGGCCTGGAAGTCGGCCTGGCGCAGACCGCGCCGCCGGGCGCGCCGCGCGCCGTGGTAGCGCGTCAGACAAGCAATGACCCGCTCGATGCCAGGACGGCGCTGCATATCCAGCTTGAAGTCCTCGGTCTGCGCATAAGCGCGCGCGGCGTTCAAGTCGTCGCGATAGTCGCTGATAAAGACTTGGCGCATCTGGTCCGGATCGCTTTTCGGATCGCGGCAGCGCTCGGCCAGCGGACAGCGCTCACAGCCGAAGAAGCGGAAGGAGCGCCCGTCACCGCTGCCGGAGCGGTAGGCCGTGGTCGACGTCTGACCGTTGGGGCAAGTGAGCGCACGGCCATCGTCCGACAACACGAAGTCGTCGGGCGTGAAGCGCTCGGTGCGTTTGTCGTAGGGCAGCAGGGGGGCCACCAGTTGGGTCTGGCCCTCGGTCGCTTGAGAGACCAGCGCATGCGTCTTGCCACTGCCCGCCGCATCATAGATGAACTTGTCCGGGCACAGGTCGTGCTGTTCGATTTGAGCGGTGAGTAGATCGGGAATTGCCACCGGGTCGGGCTGCGCGCCGGTGGCAGCCTGAATCTCGCGCACGAAATGCTCGGTCGCGGCGACGCTGACGTTGTAGCCGAAGTCAGTCTTTTTCTCGCCGTGTACGCGGTAGGTAGCCTCAGGGTCGGTGGCGCTGCCCAGGCGATAGGCGCCCTTTTTGTCCTTGGGCCACTCGGTCACGCGCGCCACCTGCCCGTCCGCGTCGCGCGTCAGGCGCACATTGTCGGCCAGGATCTTGTCGAGGTCGGCCAGGCGCGCCTGGATGGCCGCGCGCGCGGCCTCCGCCAGCGGCGGCGGTGTGTCCAGCTCGGCCCGCATCAGGCGGGCGCACTCCAGGGCCGCCCGGACGGTGGTCTGGAGCCGGGCTTGCCGGCCCGTGGCATCCAGGCGCAGCTCGTTGACTTCGTGCGCCGGCCCGAACAGGGCCACCCGATCGAGTTGGCTGCTCAGGCGCTGATGCCGATCCGCCGCCGCCAGTTCGAACTCCGCTAGCATCCGCGCGCAGGTGTGGCGGATCAGCCGGATAAGCGACTCCTTCGCGGCATCGGCGCGCATGGCGAAAGTATCGCCGACCTGCGGCTGCTCACGTTCCTGAGGGAAGTCGCGGTCGATCTTGTGTAGGACTTCATCGAAGAAGGTGCGGTGTTGGTGTTCGGTGACCCAGTGCTCAAAGCGCTCCAGCGTGACATGGTCGGGGCCGGCATCGAAGATACGGTAGCCGACGAACCATTTGACGATGAGGTTGAAGCGAATGTGCCACTCTACTTCGCGCAGCGACCAGTCGAAGAGCGCCTTGACCAGCAACGCCCGCACCAGGCGCGACACCGCATGCGTCGGGCGGGTGCCCGGGCCGCGGCGATGATGAAAGGCGGCGCACGCCTGCTCCAAGGGCCGGCAGTCGAGCCGGGCGTGGAGTTGCACCAGCAGGTGGTCGGCGGCGTGCCTCAGAAACTCGAGGTACAGACGGTCGCTGAACCAGTCCAGCAGAGGTTCCAGGTGGGCGTTGACGAGGGTCAGCACAAAGTCGGGTACAATAGCCATGGATGGCCTCCAGGGATGCGCGTGAGATTGTTGGTCGGTGCCACAATCATCGCACATCCTGAGGCCATCTTCAAGTCTGGCCCACGGTCAGCCGCTGAAGGGCGGCAATTCTGCAACACTCTCACGAGGGGATTGAAACGGGCATTACTGGCTGGCTTCGGTGTCCGACGCCGGGAGTGAACGAACTGAATCCCGACGAGGGGATTGAAAGCAAACTTCAAATCTTCAAATCCTCAAACTCCAAAAGTTGAAGAGCGACCAGTCTGATGGCAACCACTTCAAGCTGTGGAATCCGCCCCTTGGAACTTCAACGCCAGCCGGACCGCCGATCCGACAAAGCGCCTCTCAACCTTTGAACCCTGCCCCTTTGGACTTTGCCCTTTGGACTTTGCCCTTTGGAGTTTGCCCCTTTGGAGTTTGCCCCTTTGGAGTTTGCCCTTTGGAGTCTGAAGTTTGAAACTTGCTTTTCTCGGCAGTGGGTGTAGACTTTCCCCTGCCTGCGCCGTATCACACATCTGCCCATCCGGGCGAAAAAAGGGGGAAAACATGGCCGAGAGTGTGTACAAGATCGTCGAGCTGGTCGGGACGAGCACCGAGTCGTGGGAGAAGGCCGCCGCCGCGGCCGTCGAGCGCGCCGCCCTGACGCTGCGCGACCTGCGCATCGCCGAGGTGGCCGAGCTGGACATGCAGCTCGAAAACGGTAAGGTCATCGCCTACCGGGCGAAGGTCAAGCTGTCCTTTAAGTACGAGGGCCCGGAATAGCTCGGCCGCGCTCGACTCCAAAAATGAAGCACCCGGGAGAATGCCGGGTGCTTCTCGATTGGAGACTCCGCGAATCACAGATTTCACTCGTAGTAGCGACTCACTTGCCCTCGTAGCGAAGCGGAGTGGGGTCAGTCGCTTTGCCTCACCCTGGCCTGCGGACACCCCCTCTCCTGGCGACGCCGTTTGTCGCCAGGAGAGGGGGCAGGGGGGTGAGGCAAGTGAGTCGTTACTCCAATTCCTCGTCCATCAACGGCTCGTCGACCGGCCCGGCCGGCGGCTCGTTCGACGGCGCGATGAGAATGTCCCCGAACATCCCATCCTGCCGCACGGTGACCTCGCGTCGCTTGAGCAATTCGAGCACGGCCAGGAAGGTGATGATGATCTCGACGCGCGAGCCTGCCCGCGCGAGCAGCCGCTTGAAGCTCACTTCCGGCTGCTGGCCCAGGCGGCGCCGGATGAGCGCAATCTGATCGCGAATCGTTAGCGTGTAGGGGCGCACGACGGCGTCGACGGTTGCCTGCGGTTTCTCGACGAGCAGCGCCTGGCGCACCAGCCGCAGCAGGTCGTCGAGCGCGACGCCGCTGAAGTCGACTTTCTTTTCGATCTTGGGCGGCGGCGCGACGCGGATGAACGTGCGGCGGTTGGCCGCCTCTAGCTCGCCCAGCTCGCGCCCCACCTCTTTGAACTGCTTGTACGTGATCAACCGGCGCAGCAGCTCGTCGCCCGCATCTTCTTCGCCCTCGCCGGGCGCTTCGGGCGGGCGCGGCAGCAGCGCCTGCGACTTGATGAGGATCAGCTTCGCCGCGATCACCAGGAATTCGGCGATCGCGTCGACCTCCAGCCGTTCGAGGACGTGGATGTATTCGAGGTACTGCCCGGTCACGGCGGCCAGCGACATCGTCGTGATGTCAAGCTCTTCGCGCTCGATGAGATACAACAGCAGGTCGAGCGGGCCTTCGAACTCGGGCAGCTTGACCTGGTAACTCATAGCTCGACTCGCTTCGTGGGCCGGATCCAAAAGACTCACCACGGATGACACAGATTCCACGGATGTTCAGACACGGCTATCCGTGACATCCGTGGATTCCGTGGTTAACTACTGCGAAACCGTCATCTGCGCGCCGATCGCTCCGATCAGCATGTGCTTCCAGGCGACCCCGTCCGTCCATTGCCCGGGGCAGTCGACGCCCTCCAACTCCTTGTGGCCCTTGATCGCGTCGAAGTCCAGGTTCAGTTGATCCATCAGGTACGCGATGAGCCTGCCTCCGGCGGCGATCTGCGCCCCGTTGGGCGGCGCCGCGCTCGTCGTGGTGTTGCCCGCGAAGCACACGCCGACGCCCGCCGCGTTCAGGCCGGACACGTGATAGCACACCGTCGTCATCTCGTGGCACTTGACGATCCCGCCGTCGGCGGCGATGAAAAAGTGATAGCCGATGCCCGGCCACTGCTCCTTCGTGATTTGCCCGGCGTTATCCTTCAGTTGCGCCGTCACCTGGTAACGGGCGATCTCGTCGACGCTCGTCGAGGCCGGCGCGCCGCTGTGATGCACGACCAGAGTGCGTATGCTGTCGAGCGTGCGCACCGGATAATCGAGCGAGTCGCCCTGCTTCTTCTCCGCCGCCGGCAGCGCGTTGTACGTCGGCAGCGTCTTCGTGCGGTCCTCCCACTCCGGCTGCGGCACGCTGGCGATCCACGCCGCCTGGACTTTGCCGCGCAGCGATTCCTTCACCGCTTCGCTTACCGCCAGCAGGCGCTCCTTCCAGCTCGCTCCCTGAATCCACTCGTCGCCTGGCGACTTGTGGCCGGGGACGATTTCGGACATGCCCTTGACGCGCGAGAATGGCAGGTTCAGGCGCGCCATCAGCCAGGCGCACAGCTCGCCCGCGCTGGATAACTGCTCGTCGCCGGGCTGCGCGCCGACGAAGTTGCCCGCCAGCGCCACGCCGACCGAAGTGCGGCTCTGCCCGACGGCGTGATCCGTCAGCGCCTCGAGCGGCTGCGTCTGGTAAACTGTCCCGTTCGACGTGATGTAAAAGTGATAACTGATGCCCGGCTTGTCCTGTTTGTCGACCATCGTGCGCGCCAGGCTCGCCGGAGACAGCGTCCCGCCCGCAGCCGTGTGATGGACGACGACGAAGGCGATGTCGCTCAGCGCCCGGCGCGGCCACGTCTTGTCGGTGCTCTTCGGCAGCTTCGCGCTCACGTCCTCCAGCTCGAAGCCGAAGGTGGAGGGCGACAGCCCGCCGCTCGCCGGCTGCGCGGCCCGGCCCTGCAAATCGGCGATCGCGCGCCGCGCGGCGAGCACTTCGCGGCCGATCTTTGCAGGCCGTACGCCGCCGGGCGTCGCCTGCAGCGCGAGCGATTCGAAGTACTGCGTCTGGACGCCGTTCTCGACGGCGACGTTCGAGATCGGCGCGCCGGTCAACTGCGCGTTGGCGCGGTAGAACCTGAGAAAGTCTCCGCTAACCGTATAGCCGCCGATCACCTGCCGCTCCGCCGCAGGCGCGCCCTTCGACCCTTCGCCCGCGCTCCCCGCTCCCTCCGGTCGGGGACTTCGCAGGGCAGGCTTCGCTGCGCTCCGCTCAGGGGGCGCGGCCGACGCGCGCACGACCTCGACGGATGCCAGGTCGCCGCTGGCGCTTACGTACCGGGCGCTGATCCAGCCTCTGCTTCGGGCGTCGGGATACGCGACTTGCAGCCAGGCGTTGTCCGGGCTGCGCCCGGTGACTTCGAGCGTGGCGCCCTTCATGACGCCGCCGACGCGCCGGTGCTGCGTGCCCGGCCCGCTGCGCACGTTCAGCTCGTCGGTCGTCGTGACGATCAGCCTGCCCGGCGCGGACGGCCTCGGCGCGGCCTTTTCTGCGGCCGCCGGCTTCGCGACGGCGAGAGGCGCTGCCCCTTCGGCTGCTCCTTCGGCTTCGCTCAGGACATGGCTCAGGGCAGGCGCTTCGGGCGCGCCGAGGACCTCGACTTCGTCGAGATCGCCCGTGACGCTGGCCGCTTCGCGCTGCGCGCTCACCCAGCCTTTCTGTTTCGAGTCGGGCAGCGCGATGTGCAGCCAGGTGTTGTCCGGGTTGCGGCCCAGGACTTCGAGTGTGATGCCCTTGCGGAGCAGGCCGATGCGGTCGAAGTGCGTGCCCGGCCCGCTGCGCGCGTTGAGATGGTCGCTCGCCGTGATGAACGGCTTGCCGCCGGCGAGCGGGGCGGCGCTCCATTTGTAGCCTGACTCGGCGGCCATCTGCATGTCTTCGATCACGCCGCGTTTGCCCTCGATAGCCCAGTCGTCGAATGGGCTCCAGCGGTATAGCAGCAGGCAGCGAATCTGCTGGTTCCCCGGCGTCCTGTTCCAGTTGTCGATCTCCTGGTAGGCGTTGCGCACCCAGCCGGAGTTGACGTCGGCCCACGGCAAGACGTGCCCCTGGCCGTCGTCGCTCTGGTCGGTTTCCGTGACGTAGATCGGCAGGTGGCGCAAAGAGGGGGGGATGACTCGCATGAAGTCTCGGTAGGCGCGGAAGTGATAGTGCAGGCCGGGGTACTGCGGCCAGGGCTGCTTCTCATCGAAAATCAGGCCGGGATCCGCGCCGTGCGTGTACGCGTGAAGCGCGATGCCGTCCAGGTTCATCCCGAGCTGCTCCAGGATGTCTGTGAAGTACTTGATCCAATTCGCGCTCTCGTTGCCGGGATAGCGCAGGACGGCCGTGTATGGCGCGACGGCGCCCAGCACGACCTGATCGTCTTCGTGGCCGGGCAGCATCTTGATCCGGGCGCGCGCTTTCGTGAAGCACTCGGCGTACTTCTCCGGCGCGATCAGCTCTTCGGCGGTGAAGCCGCTCGCGCGGAACTGCACGCCCGGCTGCTCGTTGGCGTGGTTCATCTCGTTGCCGATGATCCAGACGTGCGCGCCCTTGGAGTCGGCGACGTGATTCGCGCAGCGCTGCGCGAAGTCGTCGTAGTGGCGGCTGTGCGGGATCGTGCCGCGCGGCGAGTACCCGTTGTTCAGGCGAATGATCACGCCGAAGCCGGCGTCCGACCATTCGCGGTAGTCAGGCGCGCTGTGGGAGCCGGGATCGTGCCCGATCTCTTCGGTAACCAGAACCCAACCTGTGCGGCCCTTGTCCGTCAGGATCCAGCGCCAGTTGCCCGGATCGTGGAAGCCGTAGATGTAGTCGGACTCGCCGGAAATCGCCATGCCTGCCTCCTCTTCTTAGAGCCTGTTTGAAAATGCTCTCCAACCGCGTCCGCGCGGTTGGCCACGCCCGCGAGGACGCGGGCTGCGAGCAATTTACAAATGCTCTTAGAGCGCGTCTTCAAACCCGTGGAGCGGGCATCCCTATGCCCGCTGTTGACGCATGGGGGTGCGTCAACCACGGGTGGGGATGCGTCAACCACAGGGTTTTAAGACAGTCTCTTAGCGCCGATCCGAAAACCTCTGGAGTGCGGGCTTCAGCCCGCTTTGGCCATGCAGACTGACCCCACTCCGCGTTGCTACGGGGGCAGGTGAGTCTGCACTCCACCTCATCCGCCTGCTGTCACAATCAAAATCACGATGAACACGACGAGGATGACGATCCCGATCGCCGCCACGCCGATCACCATCTGCTGCTGCTGCTTCCACAGCCGGACCTGGCGCTCGGCGATGGCCTCGCGGCGCCGATGTTCCTCTTCCCAGAAGCGCTCCATGCGTTGGTGCGAAGCGGCCTCCTCCTGCGCCTTGAGATCGGATATGCCCTCGGCCATGCGCGTGAACCGGTCGCCGGTGCGGATTTGCTCGCGCTCCACGATGCGGTCGACGAGGTCTTTGTGGTGCGAGGGCTGGAGCTGCAGCACACGCGCCGCGGCGGCGCCGACGTCCGGGTTCTTATCGACGCCGATTTCGCTCAGCGCCTTGGCCAGAGGGCGCTCGTACGTCTCCGGGTCGTCGAGGAAATCCTCCAGCGCGCGGATCGCCCGATTGTTGTCGGCAAACGCATTTCGCACTAGCGCGCGCAGTTCGTCGCGAGCGAGAGACAGCTCCGAACCGGCCGCGCCGGACCCGGCCTGCAATGCAGTCAGGATCGTCTGAACGGAGTCCATGCATCTCTCTCCTCTATCCGAATATGCAGCTATGGCCGGATGTCGAACAGTCGCCGCGCAAGCAGGCGCGCCTCCGGCTCTGCGCCGGCATCGTCGAAGAACCTGAAGCACGTGTTACGGCCGATGAACGCCGCGCCGCCCGACGCGGGCCGCGTCCCTTCCCAGTTGATCGGCGCGATCCACAGGCGATACACCCGCTCGCCGCCGGTCATGTGCTGGAACTCGGTCGCGCCTGTGGCGCCTGACCATCCCTCCGGCGCGGTGTCGCGGCTGGCGATGCGAATGACGCCCCCCGCCGCGGCTTCTTCGAGCCAATGCTTCATCGCGTACAACCGCGCCTCGTCGCAGCCGGCGCCGACATCCGCGCGCGGGCCGAGGATGCGGTATTGGAAGCCGTTCATCCAGACGTCGTCGATCGGCTCGTAGCGCGCGCCGATCGCCTGCAGCACCGGTGGCGGATAGAACTGCGCGCGCAGCACGACGACGTTGAACGCCTGCTCGTCGATCATCGCGATCAACTCCGCCGGATCGAGCACGCCGTTGTTCCACAAGTTGAGGAGCTGCGTCGGATTGGTGACGACAGGCTTGCCGGCGCGCAGCGCGAAGGACGCCTCTTCGGTCAGGGCCGGGCGTTCATCCGAGGTCGCGTGCGCGACGATACGGTCGCCCTGGCTCGCGTCGGCTTCAGTCGGCAAGTGGCCGGCCTGCGTGTAACCGATCGAATCGAAGTACGGGTAGCCGGCGTACACCGACGCGCCGTGCCCGACGCCGATCGCGTCCGCCAGGGCGCCGAAGACCGGCCCGTCGGTGGGCAGGTGGCGCACGGCCCAGGCCTGGGCGAGATAGAGTAGGGGAATGAGAATGCCGAGCAGCGCCGCCGCGCGCGGCCAACGCGCCGGCGCTCGCTCTTTAAGCTTGCCCAGCGCGAACCCCGACGTGATGCACGCGGCCGTCACGGCGGTGACGAAGTAACTCTCGCCCGCGCCCCACTTTCCCGCCAGCGCGGCGTTCGCCAGCGCGAAGGCGAACCAGATGCTGTAGGCGGACAGCCGATCCCAGTACAGCTCGTAGAAGAAATAGCCGATCGCCAGCCCGGCGATCAGGAAATGCAGGCTGAAGAACTGCCCGTAGAGCGTCACGGCCTGCCGATAGTCGTACGCATTGGCGTTCGCCGTGATCGAGTTGACGAACCACTGCCCGCCCGTCGCGGCGTTCATCCACAAGAAGACGGCCCCGGCGGCGGCCGCCAGTCCCAGCCCGCTGGCGATCGCCTTCTTCGGCGATCGCAGAAAAAGAAAGGCCAGCGCGGCGGCGGCGGTGGCCGCCGAAAGCTGCTTGGTATACCCGGCTAACAGCAGAAACACCATCGACAGGACGATGTTGCGCCGGCCGTGCTTCGGGTGATCGTACCCGCTGATGGCGACGACGGCCAGCAGCTCGAACAGCACCATCGTCATGTGCTGGCGGTACAGCGGCCCGATGTGGTAGACGAAGTTCGACGCGAACACCATCAACCCGCTCAGCGCGGCGATCGGCCGGTCGCGCGTCCGGCGCTCGACGACGACGGTGACCGTGACGCCGATGGCGATCGTCGCGAGGAAGGAGAGGAAGCGGCCTGCGGCGAGCGTCGGGCCGAAGATCGGGAAGAGCGGCAGCGCCAGCAGGTGGAACACCGGCCCGTAATTCGATGCGTAGAAGGGGAACGCCTCGTTGTCCCGGTAAGGCCATTCTCCGCGCGAGAAGAGGATGCTATCGTTCAGCTCGAAGCCCTCCCCCTGGTCGTAGTCGTACGGGAAGCGGAGCAGCGCGAGCGCGTAGATGAAAAAGATGACGAGGTAGCCGACGAAGACGGCGATCGTGAGCGCGAAGAGGATTCTCGACGCGAGTGACAACAGGCGGCTGGGTGACGAGGTCATCACAGCGTTTCGTTGTGAGATAGTCTCTAAGCCGGCCGGTCGCCGAGCTTCAACAGAGGCAGCGCCATGAGGATGATGCCGCCGCCTGCGGCCAGCCCGATCGTCTGCAGCGGCCCGAAGCCTGCGTCGCGCGCGCCGACGACGTTCGCCGCAAGCGCGCCGGCGATGACCAGCGCGCCAACGCCGATCAGGATGAATCCGAGCTGCCGCTTCGTGATCACGTCGGAGATTATAGCACGCTCGTGGATAGACTTTAAGCTGTAGATTTCGGAAGTCTTATAGCATGTGCTTGTCGGCGAGGTGCCCGAAAGACTTCCGAAATCTGGGCTGAAGTCTGGGCTGGGTCTGGGCTGTGTTTTTTGACGCTCGCCGGTCTTCGTGCTATACTGCGCGCCGTAACGGCGGGCGAGTGCGACGCTTGCGGCGGTCCCTCGTCCGCCTTCGCTTTTGGTTGAAGCGCGCGTAACTGCTCGGCCCGCGTCATTGCGAGCGCTGTTTGCGAAGCAATCTCCGGCACGGACGGCCCTGCTCGCTCACGGCGGCTGAGATTGCTTCGTCGCAAACGGCGCTCCTGCTCAGAAACTTGCGTCTCGTTGAGCTTAGGCAGGTGTTTCGACAATCGTGAATCCGAGTTTA
>Ga0209641_10001101_pt1 | contig 24371 bp, 19 predicted proteins | sample RifCSP16_1_FD_184022 | JGI IMG/M metagenome (GOLD analysis project Ga0209641, IMG submission 184022) | Soil microbial communities from Rifle, Colorado - Rifle CSP2_sed 16_1 (SPAdes) (version 2) | ecosystem: Environmental > Terrestrial > Deep subsurface > Rock core/Sediment | place: Rifle... | reverse complement strand
GGCGCGTTCCCCCACTTATTGGGACTATACGCCACTAATCACCACTCTAGAGCATTTAAAAATAGGATGTCAATAGGCACCCGAGTAAAACGAGGCGCCTATTTGTTCACGCAGCCACGTGAAACAATTGTGTTAAGGGGATGCGAGCTTGCAGCGAGCACATCTAATCAGGAAAGCTTCTGGAGAAATAAAGAGGAGAGGTCGGCAACCTTAACCCGGTCCTGCTTCGTCGTATCCCGGTCGCGGACAGTGACGGTTTGATCTTCCAGCGTTTGATAATCCACCGTCACGCACCACGGAGTTCCGATCTCGTCCTGAGAATAGTACCTTTTCCCAATGTTTCCTCTCTCGTCCCAAGCGACAGGGCCTAATTGATAGTTCTTAGTTAATAATTCATAGATAGAACGTGCTTTATTCACTAGCTCCGGCTTGTTCGCCACCAGCGGAAAAACCGCCACTTTGTAAGGAGCAAGCTTCGGATGAAGCTTGAGAACAACCCGCTTCTTGTCCCCTTCTCCCTCCTCATAGTAGGCGTCCAGGAGGAACGCGAACGCCGAACGCTCGATCCCTACCGACGGCTCCACCACAAACGGCACCAGCTCTTCACCCGCCTCCTCGTCCTTGTATTTGAGGCCATGCGCTTTCAGGTCGTAATCGGACCGATTGGCGATCCCCTCCAGCTCTCCCCAGCCCCAGGGGAACTGATACTCGATATCAAAAGCGGTCACGGCGTAGTGCGCCCGTTCCTTGTCCTCGTGCTCGCGGAACTTGAGATTTTCCTTCTTCATTCCCAACTCGCCGTACCACTCTACCCGCTCCTTCTGCCAGTACTTGAACCACTTATCGGCCTCCTTTGGTTGGCAGAACCACTCCAGCTCGGCCTGCTCAAACTCCCGAGAACGGAAGATGAAATTCCCGGTGGTGATTTCATTGCGAAAGGCCTTGCCGATCTGGGCAATTCCAAAAGGAAGTTTGAGACGGGTGGTGTTAACGATGTTCTCGAAGTTAATGAAAATACCCTGTGCCGTTTCCGGCCGAAGGTACGCCAATCCTTCCGCACTCTCCACCGGACCGACATAGGTCTTGAACATCAAGTTGAACATCTTCGGTTCGGTGAATTCTTCCCCACTGCAAGTAGAACAAACTTTTTCTTTTAGAGTGTCTTCCCGAAAACGAGAATGGCACTTCTTGCATTCAATTAATGGATCGGAAAAATTCTTCGTGTGTCCTGACTTTTCCCAAACTTTAGGGTTGTAAATAATCGCCGAATCCAGGCCGACAACATCTTCCCGCCCGTGAACTACTCTCCCCCACCAAGCCGCCTTGAGATTGTTCTTGAGTTCCACTCCCAACGGCCCAAAATCCCAAAAACCCGAAAGGCCGCCGTAGAGTCCGGAGGAAGGGTAAACAAACCCGCGCCGCTTACAGAGCGCGGTAACTTTTTCAAAAACGTCGGGTGACATTTTATTTCTCTGAAATGCTAGGTTCGCGAAAGCGAGCCGTCCATCAAGGAAAGAATAACAGCTATGAGGTGCTAACCACCAATTCCTGCTTCGCCTGTCTCACAAAGTCGGACGCGGCGATTTCCTTCTCCAAAATCTCCCGCAGATAGTAGCTTAGGATTTTCTCGGAGTCCGTGAGATGATGGTCCTCAAAGCGGAGGCGGGAGAGCTCATTCCAGTTCAGGCGGGAGAGATCTCGGACAAACAGGAGCTGTTCATCGGTGAGCAGAATCCCGTCTTCGAAACAATCCCGGCAAACCATTCCTCCCAAACTCGCCTGAAAATATTTCTCCGCCGAAAGTGGCTCGGTGCAGTGAGCGCACTGAAAAAGCTCCGGTCCGAAACCGAGCTGGGTGAGGGCTTTGATCTCAAAAGCACGGATCCAAAGCTCATGGCGCCTCTTGGCGCGGGAAAGAAGAGAGATTGATTCCAAAAAGAGACGGTAAACCGAGTAATTCGGCTGGCTATCCACGACCAGGTATCCCAAGAGCTCCGCCAGGTAAAAGGCCAGCGCTGCTTTTGTCAGGTCGTCGCGAAGCGGATAGAAAGAGTTCAAAACCTCGCTCTCGGTAATGGTGTCCATCTCCTTTCCTTGGGAAAGAAAATAGATGCCGTGGGTAAAAAGTTCGGTGGCGGAGGCTTTGCGAGAGGTGATGCGGCGAGCGCCGGGAGCAAAAGCAACTACCCGTCCCCGGTCACGGGTATAGATGGTTAAGATCTTGTCGGCTTCGCCAAAATCTTTCTTGCGGATTACTATTCCTTCTTCACGGTAGGTTGGCATGGACAGGAACTTTTAAAGTTCCGATTTACCTTCCCAACGGGATAGTGATTTCCCGATCCTGAGAGAGGTCAACAGTTTCAATCGTATCACCAATCTGGACCTTCACAAGACCTATATTTGTGCCGGATTGCTTCTGTAAAAGCAGTTGGTATTCGCTCGAATCCTTCATAGCCTTGGCGAAGGAGGACGGCAGGTCATAAACAAAGGTGAGGAAGTACTCTTTCTGCGGCACAACCGCAAAATAGGCACCGAAAACCGTCTTCCCAAACTCCTTCCAGCCGGCCGGATTTTGAATGCCGGTTGACCAAGTATCGGCATAGGTCCAGATTTGAAAAGCCCCGTCTACCGAAACCAGTTTCGACCCTTGCGGCACATAAATCCGAACGAAATCTTTGTAATAGCCGGAAAGCCAACCATCGTAGGGAACCGGATTGTAGTACCTGATCTTGACGGTCTTGCGCCAGATACCATCTTCCAACTCCTGCAGACTCTGCTCCACCGTCTCCTGCATATAGAGATTAGTCTTCAATCCTCCAAAGTTGCTGTCGTTGACGTAGAGATAGTCTCCGGTGGATTCGCGGACCTCTCCCGCGTAGCCAAAGTCGGAAATCAACTTTTGCTCCCTCTCCGCCGCCGCGTAGATCATCAGGTTTTTCTGGTCCAGATTTTTGAAAATGAAATCCACCAGCCGGGGCCAGATCTCGGCGGAGGAGTTGGAGATTTTTTTGATGACCGCATCCGAGATCAGATCCAGAATCTTCTTCCGCGCCTCGGTTCCTCTACTGCTGCGCGGCGCCTTTTCAACATAGAACTCCAACCGACAGATCAAATTCCCGCTCGTGAAATTACGCTCTCCTTTTAAGCAGTCTTCAGGAAGGCCGGTGTTCGCCAGGTCCAAATCGTAGCCCGGAATCCTGATCGGGCCGCTGAGGTTGAGAAGATCGGCCGCCACCGCGGTGTTGAGTGCCACCACCCCCGAAACCTTGGGAAGAGGGGATTTCTTCCAAGCCGCCAGGATCGTCCTGGCTGTGGTCGGAAAGTCCGGCGAGTAGTTGGAGTCCTGGAAATGCCACTTCCCCACATTCAGATACTTGCTCAGCGGTTTGGGCGGAGAAAAACCAAGCTCGGGAGGATAGCTGTCGGCGAAATAGGCGCCGCTGTGAAAGTCGTTGGCGAGCACCGTCCCTCCTTTGATGGTGAGGAGCGAAAATCCGGTAATAAAACCGCCGGTCGGGCGAAGCTCCGCCGCGTTCTGAAAAAGAACCAGATAAGTCCGCTTCGGTGAACCCAGCAGGGCCGGAGCGATCTCCAAAATCTCTCGCCCCCGCGAAACGATCGGCGCGGTTTCGTCCAGGATATTCTGGGCCTCACTCAGCCAGAAGCGAATTCTGATCCCGCGGAAATCCTCCGGATAGCGAGAGGGATTGATGCCCTGTATCTCTTCCTTAATGAGAGGAATATTTGTCCAAACCAGGTCCAACTTATCGGCAAGCGGTGGAAGTGTGTCCAACAGATTCTGCAGCCGCTGCTCCACTGTGATCTGGCTGCCGAAACCCTGAACCAATCCCAGGGTTTCTTGATAGGGCCTCAGGACGGTCACGATCTCTTCACCGGTATCGACCGCCAGGCGCGCCGCCTTCAGCGCGTGCATCCCGTCCCGGTAGTAGTCCCCCACCAAAGGAACCAACCGAAAAACGAACATGCCGGAGAAAGCGGTTTCAACCTTTGCTAACTGGGAATCAACGGCACCGAGCGCTGTCTCGATCCGAGGAAGATCCTGGCCCTTGATGGCGTTGTTCAACTCACTCCCCAACGCCGGAAATCCCCGGACTTGGAAGAAAAGGTAAACCCCGGCCGTCGCGGGGAGAGCGATCAGAATAAGCAAAATGAGAAGAATTCCGAAGGTGAACCAGCGCCGCCGGCGCGTCTTGAAAGGAAACCGCAGGATCGTGCCGAGCCTCCCCTGTCTTTTTTTCCGAAAGGGAACGGCCGGAAGAAGGTCTTGGGATGGGGATTTTTTTCGGGAGGACGGCTCGATAAGTTCCACTTTTTAAGGATAGCAGAGGTGATTAAGCGTTAGTGCTGTCTCGGCTAAAGCCGAGTTGCAATAAACGCTCTGCGTTTAATAAGCCCCTTTCCCGGCAATCATCGCCCAGGGAGTCTTGAGGATGATTTTTAGATCCTCCCGGATCGAGCGGCGGCGAACATAGCCGGCGTCCAGTTTGGCTCGTTGGGGAAAATCCACCTCGGAACGGCCCGACACCTGCCAGACCCCGGTGATCCCGGGCTTGACCTTCAGCAGCGTCTCCACATCACTCTTGCTCTGGGGATATTCTTTGAGTTTGTATTCCAGTTCGTCCGGTTTGTAGGCGCGGGGACCCACCAGCGACATGTTCCCCTTAAGAACATTAAAAAACTGGGGCAGTTCATCGACGCTGAAACGGCGGATAAATTTTCCGACCTTCGTGATCCGAGGATCGTTGCCATTTTTAAATTTAAAATTGTTGCGCCTGTACTCCTCCAGCAGACGGGGATCGTCTTTCTCCAACTGAATAAAGAATTCTTGTTCCTCTTCATCGGTGGTCGTTGTCATTGAGGAGAATTTGTGAAATTTAAAGGTCTGGCCGTTCCGACCGACCCGCGTTTGCGAGAATATCACCCGCGTTGCTCCCTCCGATTTTCGCGCGATCCAAATGGCGACCAGCAGCGGGCTGAAAAGCAGGATTCCGAAAACGGCGGCGAAAATATCGATCAAGCGTTTGGCCGAGGGATAAATAATGTCTCGATAAAAGGGAGACACGGTGCTTTATTCTACACCGACCGCTCGAGAGGCGATTTCAACCAATTCTTTTTGAAAACGGGTTTTACTGAACCTCTCCGCATTTTTCCGGCAATCCTCCGGTCGGTACCTCTTCGAATCGAATTTCTTAAGAACTTTTGCTAGGGTTTCAGAATCCTGGGACTCAAAAAACTCCCCGGTCTTTCCGGAAATAACGGTCTCCAACGCCCCTCCCCGGCCGTAGGCGATTACCGGCTTGCCGCAGGCCTGTGCTTCCAGCGAGGTAATCCCAAAATCTTCCTCCTGGGTCATAATCAGAGCGGAGCAGTTCTGGAAGAGCTCTGTGACTTTTTCGTCCGGCGCACCTCCCAAGATTTCTATATCTGACTTCTTATCCTTTACTTGCGCCAGCTTTTGCAGGCGCTTAAGGTCCGGACCAATGCCCACTACTTTCAGCTTTACTCCGACCGCATCGGCCGCCGCCACCGCGATCTCTACCCTCTTCCACGATGCCAACCTCGTCACGACCAAATAGTAGTTTTCTGGTTGTTCTGTTGTCTGGTTGTTTGGTTTGAATCTTTCTAAGTCAACAAATGGGTAGATAACTTCCGCTTCTCTTCCGTAGTAGCTCCTGATCTTGCCGGCAACGTTATTGGAGTTGGCGATGATTTGGTCCACTCTTTGCGCCGCGGTGTGATCCCAGAGGCGAAGATAACTTAAGACGGGGGTCAAAAGAGTCTTGAGCCGCGAATCCGGACCAAAATAAAAATCCGGCTCCCAGAACATTCTCCCGGGACTGTGCATATAGCAGATGTGTTTTGTTTCCGGACGGGTAATCACTCCGTGGGCGAACCGCGAAGAGGAAGAGATCACCAAATCGTAATCGGAAAGGTCCAACGATTCAAAGGCCAATGGGTAGAGGGCGAACAGCGGTTTCTGCAGCTTCCTCTTTAGAGGAAAGCTCTGCATAAAAGTGGTGAGGATCTTCCGGCCCGGCAGCCGGGACCGCCACTGGTCGGTAATCATGCTGGTAAAAATATCCGCCTCGGGGAAGGCCTCGGCGATCGCCATAAAAACCTTCTCCCCTCCCGCGTATGGAACTGTCAGGTCGTCGTGGCCGACCGCAATTTTTAAATCCGATAATTTCATCGCAAAACACTCTCGTAAACCTTTAGAGTCTCCCGCGCCATCTTCTCCCAGGAGAACTCTTTCGCTCGTGCCAGCCCCTTCTTCACTAATCCCTGCCTAAACTTCTTGTTGCCCAACAACTTAGCTAGCTTATCGGCGATGTCCCGGGAATCGTCAGGGTCAAAGTACAGCGCCGCCTCTCCCCCGATCTCCGGCAGGCAGGAAGTATTGGATTGGACCACCGGCACTCCCAGCGCCATCGCCTCCACCGTCTGCAGACCAAACCCCTCCGACAGGGACGGCTGGACGTAGGCCTCGGCTTCCCGGTAGAGGTCGATCAGATCGGCGTCGGTGACGTGATCGGTTAGAGAGATATATTTTAGCGCCCCCACTTCCAAAGCTTTGCGAACGACTCTTTCCAAGAAAGCGTCCTTCCTTCCCGCCAGCACCAGCTGGGCCTGTTTTCTCAGTTTCTCATTCAGGATTTTGACCGCTTCGATCAGCCGATCGACATTCTTGTGCGGGTAGAAGGCACCGACGTAGAGGAAGTAGGGCTTGGTGATCCGGTACTTTCCGAGCACGTCCTCGACCTCCCTTTCCCGATCGGCTCGGCCCTTTCCCGCCAGGATTCCCGCCTCGTAGGTCACGGAGATCTTTTTAGCAGGGATTCCGAACGTTTTAGCGATGTCGTCCTTCACAAACTGCGAGAAGGTGATGACTGCGGCGGCTCTCTGAGCGGCGTCTTGAAGGATAAATCTCAGCCCCGCCCGCTTCACTAGAAAAATAGGAGCCGGGAGGGTTGAGGTCTCCCTCCCGCCGAACTTAAGCATCGTCAGGTCGTGGATCGTCACCACCATTTTTCCCTGGTACAGAAGAGGAACATTAAAGTGGGGAACGTGCAGGAGATCAAGATTCGAGGCGGAAAAGATTCCCGGCATTATCACCTGCTCCTTGGCACCGTACCAGGTCACGTCCGCTAAAACCTTGTGGAAGTTTTTGTTTTTCGGCTGATAGGAGTTGAATCCGGGTTCCCGCAGAAAGATAAAGTACTGGTTTTTGCGGTCGATCTTTTCGAGGTTCTCGACCAGGTTCTGAACGTACCTCCCCACCCCGCGGCTGGAGGAACCCCAGATCCGAGCGTCAATCCCAATGCGCATGTTGATTGAATTTTAGCAGAGGGGTAATCTAGTTGAGTGCTTCTTTGTATACCGCCAGCGTGTTTTTAACAAATTTTTCCATCGAGAACTTCTCCTCGACGAGCCGTCTACCGCGCTCCCCCATCCGGCGGCGCAGCTGCGGAGACTGAACTAATTTCCTAAAGGTTTTAATAACCTCAATCTTGTTATCAAAATCGACCAGGTAACCGTTTTCGCCGTCCTGCACCAGATCCCGAATTCCCACCACATCGCTCCCCACCACCGGCAGATGGCAAGCCATCGCCTCTAGGACCGTCAACGGCATTCCCTCGTGATACGACGGCAGAATCGCCGCATCGCTAACTTTGAAAATCTTAAAGACATCCGAACGCTGGCCCAGAAACCGGACCGCTGAAAATACCCCCAGATTCTTCGCCAATCTTTCCGTACCGGAGCGCCGCTCCCCGTCTCCGGCAAAAACAATCTTCAAATTAGGAATATTTTTGAGAATATCCGGCAGCAACTTTACTAACCGTTCGTGGCCTTTAACAGGATCGAATCGAGCGATCATGGTTGACACAAAGTCGTTCGGTCCCAACCCCAACCTTCTCCGAAAGGCGGTCTTGTCTATCTTAACCCTGTCAACCACGGTGGTATCAACACCGTTCACAACCACCCGAGAATTTGATTTGGGGAAAATCTTCATCGCCAAGCCTTCTCGCTGCTGTCCGGCAGAAACGTTGATTACCAACCTCGTAAACAGGAATAAGAATCGCTCCAGCCAAAGGTACAAAAATCGAGCCAATGGGTTTTTGCGGGAATAGTGCAAGCCGTGGAAAGTTTGGACCACCGGCACATTCAAGATAAAGCCAACCTTTCGCGCGTAGAGTCCGGCTCCCTTGCCGTGAGAGTTAATTAGATCAACTTTCTCCCTCCGGGCAATTTTCAAAAGCTGCGTAAATCCTTTGACCCCAATCTTGTCTAACGGAACCCTATAAACCCTATACCCCAAACCCTTAAACCTACTAACAAACTCCCCCCCGGCCGGCGCCGCCACCACAAATTCAAATTTGTTATCCCCCTGACCCTTAAACCCTAGACCCTTAACCCTAACCTGCTTCAGCAGGTCGTACACCACCTTCGGTGCCCCACCCGGTCCGGAACTCGTCAACGCAATTAAAATTTTTGTTACTTCTGAATTATTACTTCTTAATTCTGACAACGCGATTGTTAGTCCAAGTACCCCCCAGAAAGCGATCATCGGGGCATCCGAGAAAAACTGTTCGCCGGAGATAAAATTATCCAAAAACCACCCAGCCAAAAACCCGCCTAGTACAAATCCAAAAACCTGGATATCCCTGCTCCGAGAACGCAAGAAATCGAAGATCTTTTTAAACAACAGCCCCCAGATGGCAAGCACCAATCCCAACGCCGCCAAACCACCCCGCGCCCAAAGATCTAGAAATAAGCTGTGAGTTAAAGAAACACCAGTGAACTTTTCCAAGTTTTTCTGGTTGTAGCCAACTCCGAAAACTGCAAACTTTGGATTTTCGCCAAAAAATTCAAAAATCTTTCCCCATCTCTCAAACCTCCCCATGGTCGAGGCATCCACGATAACGGACGTGGATGTGGAATCCGGCTTGGTGACGTCGTCCTGGATACTGATGGTGGAGAAGAACTTGCTGTAAACCTGGGGGTTGAGCTGAATAAGAACAAGACTCACCATTACGAGAGTGGCGGCGAAGAAACTCAGAGTTTTGACCATTCTCTCTTTGAGAAGCCAGACGAACCAGGCACCAAAAACCGCAAAACCGGAAACGATGGCGCCGCGGGAGAGGGTGTACAAGATTCCCGCATAAAAAATAATTGATGAGGCCGCAAAATACCCAAACCAACGGGTGGAAAATCTCTTGACCGTGGTAATTAATGCCAAACAGACTGCCAAAACTATCGAAACATAGAGGCCATAGGTCGCGTGTGCCGCCTTCCCGGTGAAACCGATCGTCCCGTTGCCGAGATCAATAAATTGACTCAGAAAACCGACGCTGCGGTTGCGAATGTCGTAAACCCAAAAATCGATCGAAGCTCCTGAGTGAGTGAATTCCCAAATTCTAAAAAGCGAGGCCAACGCCGTAATAACCCCGGCCAGGATCATAAACTGGAAAATCCTTCGGGTTAAGTTGGGACCTAAAATACGGCCGATGTAGATTGCTAACGGAAACGGTAAGAAATACAAAGTAAACTTGATCAGGTGCAAAAAATCATCCGAAGACGGATTCCCGGTCAGAGCCCATCCGTAGAAGTAGGAAACAAAAAGAACAGCCATTAGAAGATAGTAGGAAGAGACGATTTTGTTAGGGAGAAGAAAACTCTTTAGTTCCGGAGATAGCGCCAATCGCCCAACTTTTTTAAAAAAGCTAAAAATGATTAAAACAAAACCGAGGACAAGAAGCGGCATAAATGGCTCGATATAAACTCCATCCCAGATCCGAACTTTAACTAGAATCGGGGTAAAGATGAAAAATATCAGGAAGGAAAGAACCCCCCACTTTTTAAAGTTTATTTTTTGAAGCAAGTTCGTCATAGATCTCTAAATACTTCCGCGCGCACACTTTAACCGAAAAGTAATCTCTGGCAAGCCGGAGAGAGTTTTTCTTGAGTGTTCCCCGCTCCCTAACTAACTTCTGCATTTTACTACGTACATCTTTAGAATCAGATATGTTAATTACCACTCCGCATTGGCTCTTTTCGATAAGATTTGTTGTGCTAACAAGATTATCTGTGACAATAACGGGCAGACCGGCGGACAGGTATTCTCCAAGTTTCGCCGAAAGAACAAACGGTGTGATCGGAAGATCATTGTAAACATGAAGAGAAGCATCCGCCAATGGAAGAATTTTACCCAACTCTGGGGGGTTATAAACGACGCATAATTCATTTTGGGGAACACCAAGATTGCGAAATCCTTCAACCAAAGCTCCGTAATCCGAATGCGTAACAACTAGAAGAAGTGGGTTTGGTACATATTTGCGAACCAGAGAGTAAAACTCAGCCAAGAAATCTGGCCGGTGGAAGCTTCCTAAACTTCCTGAGTAAGCCACCGCAAACCGATCATCTATTCCCAACTCCATCCGGCCATTTTTTCGTTCTTTTTCAGATAACGAGAAGCTATCCGCATCAACACTAGGAGGAATGATTGATGCGCTGGCCTTTGGTGCTACATCCATAACATAATCTAGAAGCCCGGAAGAACGGACAACGATGTAATCGGCATCAACAAAAAGTTTTTTCTCTATTCCGGACCAAAATTTGTAATCAAAATCTGCCGGCCTCCATCTCCCATGAGTAACACCTTCCAAAAGATAGGGGCCGTGGATCTCAAAAACAATCCTGATATTCGCGCCCAACTTCCTAGCAACGTACGCCAAAAGAGCGGATAAGTGCGATCGCGCGTTAATGATTTCAATCCTGTATTTTAACGAAAAAAATAGGACGAATGGGAGTGTCTGTAACAGGAAAAAAGGAATCGCCCAAACCGGCATAATCGATCGGCCGATTGGCAAAATTGGAATAATAATCAACTTAATACCTAAGCCACGAGCGTACTCCGTAATCGATTTGTAGTTTCGGAAATACTTCAAAAATTTATGAAGAGAAGGAAAATCCAAGACCAAAAACTTCGTGCCTTTTCTCTCTTTTACAATCTGCCCGGCCAAACATAACACTTGGCTTTTGAGCACACCTGGTTCAAGAACATTTTCTCGGCTCAGAAGATGCAAAATACGCTTTTTATTCATTTAAGATAGCCGCGATCTTTCCCGAGGCATCCCCATCGCCGAAGTGATTGGATTGTCCGCCGTTTGGTTCGAACTTTTCAATCGCTCTCTGAATTTTTTCTTTATCCGCCCCTACCAAAACGTTCCAACCATCATCGACCGTTTCCATCCACTCCGTTTCGTTGCGCATAGTAATACAAGGAATTTTTAAGAAGTAGGCCTCTTTTTGGATCCCACCAGAGTCGGTTAGGATCTTGCGGGCGTTCCCTTCCAAAACTAAATTATCCAAGTAACCCACGGGGTCGATCATCACCACATTTGGCAAAGATGGCAGCTCAATCTCTTTCAGCATCTTCCTCGTGCGGGGATGAACCAGGAAAACAATCTTTTCCTCACTTCGCGAAAATGCTCCAATAATGCTCTGCAAGTTTTGCAGATTATCCGTATTTTCTGCGCGATGAACGGTGGCGTATAGATAGGATTTAGGCTTTAATTGGTAGGTTTCCAGAATTTTCTTCTTTCTATCAATCGTTAACTGTCGACTGTAAACTAATGTCGCATCATACATCACATCTCCGGTGTTAAAAACTCCTTTGTTAATCCCCTCCTTGTCGAGATTTTTCACTGCTGTTTCAGTGGGACAAAAAAGCAGATTTGACAAGTGATCGGTCACTACCCGATTGATCTCCTCCGGCATTTCGCGGTTGAAACTGCGAAGTCCCGCTTCCACATGCGCCACCTTAATATGTAATTTCGCAGCCGCCAACGAACCCGCAATGGTAGAGTTGGTGTCGCCGTAAACCAAGACCAGATCGGGCTTTTCCTTTAGCAGAACTTTTTCGATCTCGATCAGCATCTTTCCGGTCTGCTCGCCGTGGTAACCGGATCCAATCCCAAGATTGTAATCCGGTTCCGGAATCCCCAATTCCTCAAAGAACACTTCGGACATATTGGGGTCGTAGTGTTGGCCCGTGTGTACCAAAACTTCAGTAAACTTTTCCCTCAATTTTTTAGAAAGCGGTGCCGCTTTAATAAACTGCGGCCGCGCTCCAACGACAGAAACGATTTTCATAGTGTTTTGTATAACTCGATAAATCTTTTCGCAATCACCCCACTACTTTGAAAGCTTCGCACAAACTGTGGCCCTCGACGACCCAGCATTTCTCTCACTTTTGCATCTTGCACCAACTCCCCGAGTACTCCAACAAGAGTTTCTGTGTCAGTTGAAACAATCGGCAAACCGGGAGCGTATCTCTCGAAATCCTTTCGGACGTAGCAGACAACCGGCTTCCCCAACGCCATCATTTCAGCCGCAAAAAGCCCGTACCAGCCGATCAATAATTGATCAACAGCGATATCCGCTCTTTCAAAATGACTACTAACTTCTTTGGGCGGCAATTCTTCAACCAAATCCAATTCTACCCGTAGACCACTCTTTTGCAACTGTTTTACCGCCGAAATTAAATAATCTGATCCCTTAATCACTCTACTTGTGGGCGCATGTGTGATTATGACTTTCCCGCTTCTACTAGGCATTTGTATCGTGGAAGATAACCAACGGTCTTCAACTGCCGCTGGGATAAATTTCGCCGAGGGGGCATAGGCTAGTAGATCGGGAGTAGTAACGACCTCGGCGTCGGCGAAGAGTTTGGCGAATATTCTTATACGTAACTGATTTAACGTAATTTTAACTTTCGTAAACAATTTGTAGTCATTAGAATACTTAAATGGTGGTCTGATTTCGGAACCGTGGTACTCTAACACGATTTTTTTCCCAATTAACTTAAGAATCGGGAGATCCAAAAACAATGGTAGAAGTGTCTCAGCAAAATGGAAATGATAGATATCGAAAGAATTCACTACTCTTAAAAAAACTGAAAACCTGGCTAAAGTTTGTTTGAGTATGTTATTTCCATCACAGACATTGATATCGGCAGAATACCGTTTATCCCGGTGGTAATACTGTAGAGAGGTCGCTTCAATCCCACATTTTCTTAAAGCATCAGCCAAAACAACAGACTGATTTGCAATAACCACGGGTGCGTGGAGTACCCGCATTCGTTTAATACCTCTTTGGAAAACTTTCTTAGACATAGTAACTATGCGATCAGCTCCTGTCTGATATTGTCCCAAACCAGTTTGGGGCGGAAACGAGCTTTCTTTGCAACAGCCCAAACCTGGGAAAGTTTCTTAAGCTCATTCTCCTTGAAAAAACCAAAAAGGTAAAGAAGTACGGGAAATACTGTCAGCAAAATAGTTTTCACCAACAAAGAAATAGCAAAATCAAAATCTACTAAGGTGGCCAAGTACGCCAAAAATCCCCCGATAACAGAAATAGTAATCAAGCGTTTAAATTCGAACTTGATCGGGTAAACGCGTTGCGAGAAAAACAATTCCGCGATAGCCAGGAACAAAAACGACAAGAATGTTGCTAAAGCGGCCCCCATCATCCCAAATTTGGATATCAGAACAAAATTAAGGATCAAATTAATACCCCCGGCGATTAAAACTGCGAAAGTGGATAAGTAGGTTTTGGCCGTTACCGAAACTCCCGTACCAAAATTGTTAAATAATCCATAAAAAACGTAAGAGAACGCGATCAATGGGATAACGGAATAGGCGCTATGGAAGGCGTCTCCAGTTAAAATTGTGATTGCCTCCTTTGAAAAAATTGAGAGGGCAAGAGCGAAAGTGAAAGTTAATAGATAAAAGTAGGTATTGATCTTTTTGAAGTACTCCTTAGGATTTGGATTATTGTGATAAATGGAAAACATGAATCGAGGATAAGCGAGTTGTAAGGCACCGGTGACCAGAACAATCAACATTCCAACCCTGTAACCGACGTTGTATATGCCCACATCCGCCGTGCTGGTAAAAGCGTTGAGGAAATATCGATCCGAGGAGTTTAGAGCCCACATCGCCAAACCCGCAGGCATCATCGGTGCTCCAAAACGAATCATCTCCTTAAACCAATATTTAGAGAACTCCAAACTTAGACTCGGGAAAACCGCTGCCAAACCTGCGATGTACCCTAGAAAATTTCCGATCAAATTTCCGATGAAGACTCCTAACAGACCCATTCTAAAACCAACCACCAAAATAACCGAAATCAATATCGTGGAGAAAAGCCTAATCAAATTTACGGATACGTATTTTTTTGGCCTACCCTGAGCTCTCAAAACCCCCAGGGGCGTGCCGGAACTAACAGCGAAAAATAGAGCGACCGCAGAAATAGAAACCAAATTAGCAAACGAGTCTTCCCCGAAAAGGATCCGGCTAATCCGGTAAGAAAGGAGGAAAACAGCAGCAGAGATCAAAAACGGAAAAATGGTTTGGAAAATAAAAGATGTTCCTAATACTGCCCGTTTCTGTCTCTCTTCCTTGGCTTTAAAGTAGGTATAAAAAATTGCCGAACTCATACCGAGGTTAGCCACAACTGCAACAATTGCAAATAGAGTGGTTAAGAGAGCAGAAACCCCATACTCAGCGGGAGTCAGGATTCTAGTGTAAACCGGAACCAGAAAAACTGATGCCAGGGTGCTAACCACACCTGTGACTCCGTAAATTATCGTTTCCCCGAATACCTTCGTTAATTCTTTAAACATCAAGTTGCATTATAGACTGAGCACTTTATTGTAGATGTCTTCATATTGTTGGGCTATTACTTCGGCGTCGTGGAACTTCTTCACAAACTCGTAGCCGCGCTTTCCTAATCCCTTTAACTTGCTTCTGTTACCCATCAATTTCTCTACCACCTCGCCTACGTTGTCTTTATTTGCTCCGATTATGGGGATGTCTTCACCAAATGGAACCAATTTTTTATAATCCTCTTTGATGAAACAGATAACTGGTTTCCCCAACGCCATTGCTTCCACTGCAAATCCCCCATACCAACCCAATAGCAACTGGTCAACAACGACATCGGATCGGTTAATAAGATCAAAAAGTTCCTCTCTAGAAGTCCGATCCGGATTAATAAGCCTCACTTTTAAGCCACGGTCCCTCAACTCATCAATAGCTTTAGACAGGTATTTGCTCCCTTTTATTTCAGAGTTCGTAGGAGCGTGGAGAATAGTGAATTCTCTGTGCGAGTAGCTCCTCTTGTAGGACCCAATCTGATCAATATCTCGTGAGTAAGGGATAATCGAGTCGTATCTACTAACCGAATCGACCAACCAAGGCCCGGCCAAAATTATTTGGTCCGCGTGCTCGATGATAAATTTTTTCTTTTTAGCCAAATACTTAAAAAACCTTGGACCGCGGTCTTGGTAGAGATGATAGTAGGGACTACTTTTTCCTTCATCGCGGACCGACTTTTCAACATCAAATACATCAGAACCTCTAAAATCGTAAATAACTTTTTTTCCTGCAATCTTAAAAATAAAATTGTCAATCTCGTAGTGGACGAAATTTCTGGCAAAATAGATATGGAAAATATCGTATTTAGGCAGCAAAGAAAGTAAAAAGATAAGACCCCGAAATTTGCGAAGAAACGTGGGCCGCCACCATCTGATGGTAATATCGGGTCTTACACCAAACGGATTTCTATCAAATCCATAGAAATCTATATCCAATCCTTTTCTTTTAAGAACTCTTGTGAAACTTTGGATACCTTCCGTACCAGCGTCATCAAAACCAACAAAAATACGCTTGCCATCGAGTAGGCCGTTTCGCATTTAATGTTCGAGAGGTTTGACTTTGCCTATATAAGGTTTCATTTGCGAGATTGTTTCCAATAGCTTCTCTTTGAAATTGGTTGAAAATCCCAAACCAAGACTCCGAATCTTGGAATTATCCACCTCAAACTCCTTAATATCACCGATCAGCCAGTCACCATACTTTATATCAGCACTTGATTTTCCAAATCCCTCGATTACCATATCGGCCAGCTCCTTAACAGTGATTTTAAGTCCAGACGCACAATTGTAAGCTTCACCTTTTGTTTTATCGCTGGCAGCAACCATGAGATTGGCATTGACTACATCTCCCACATAAGTAAACGACCTTTGCTGAGTACCATCACCGAAAATTGTGATTGGCTCGTTGTTGAGCATGTTCCTTATAAATATTGCTACTACTCCCCCGTACTCGCCAAACTCCTGTCGCGGACCAAAAACATGAAAATATCGCAAAACCGTGGTATCCAAATCAAAGAGTTTTTCATAGAGCGCCGCATATTTTTCTCCGGCCAGCTTGCTCACACCGTAAAAAGAACGCGGATTGAGAGGATGATCTTCGGTCTGAGGAAATTGAATCGGCTCACCGTAAACCGAGCCGGTTGAGGCATGCACAAACTTTTTAACTTTATTCGTTTTTGATAATTCCAGAACATTGAAAGTTCCTCCAGCATTTACCGCTAAGTCCTTGCGAGGATCAGCCAAAGAAACATTTTTCTTGGCAGCCGCATTGTGAAAAACAACATCAACACCGTCGAAATGTTTCTTCAACGACTCAAAATCGCAGACATCACAATCTACCTCCTGGAAGTTTTTAAAACTTTTAAGATGGGCAACGTTTTCGTGGCGTCCCGCGACATAATTGTCAATCGAGACAACGTCAACCCCGGTATTGACTAGGGTTTCGCAGAGATGCGAACCGATAAACCCCGCCCCTCCAGTCACCATCGCCTTTTGATATTTGTTCTTTATCTTTTTCTCTACGTCCATGTCACCAAATTCTACTATAAATTTCCACCATTCTCTTACTGACCAATTCCAGTGAAAAAACCTTCTCAACGTATTTCCTACCGGCCAGCCCCAATTTCCTTCTAAGATCGTAACTTTTAACCAGCTTCTCCAGCTCTCTTTCGAGATTATCCGGGTTAGCACTTACAATTGGACACTTCGCCCAAGAAGGAAAATAAGATTGCTTTCTTATGTAACAAATAACAGGCTTGCCTAGGGCCATACTCTCAACGGCGAAAGTCCCATGCCAGCCGATTAAGAACTGGTCTGCAATTATGTCTGCTTTTTTGTAAATTTCTAAAGCTTTTTTGTTAGGAACTTTCTCGACAATCTGAAGTTCGACAGGTAAACCTTTTTTCTTTAATGAATCAATTGCTTTCTCTAAGAATCTTGTCCCTTTGAATTTTCGATGGTTGGGAGCGTGAACAATTCTAATTATCTTATTGTTCTTAACTCCAACGTAAGGCACTCTTTTGAGATCAACACCCCAGTAGAAAACATCGTTCTTACTGCCGGGAGTGTACTCCGACATATCACCCATGGATAAACAAACACTTCCGTAACGAAGCGCGCGAGCAACATCCCCCCTAACTTCATCATCCGTTTTTTTCATCATCTCTGCCACCTCTTCATGGGTGTAGTCGGTATATGCGTTATACTTTCCTAACTTTCTAGTGATATCCTCCTGACGTACATCCGACCCGTGAGCCCGGAAAATAATTCCCTTCCCTGCCAATCGCAATAACGGCAACTCAAGCTGGTATCCAGGCCGTTTTAGCAATAATCCTCCTCGATAATAAAACTGAAAGATATCGTATTTGACGGAAGCCCAAAGGAACACAAGGTAGGGCATCAATGGGGAAATCAGGGGGTTTTTAAAATATCTGTCGAGGTTAAACGTAAAATCTTTAGTGAAGTAAAAGGTGCTATAAACCAAAGAATCAGAAATGTAACCCAATGCTCTATCACCTTTGTTGTCGATAGAAACATGAATTATCGGGTAGGGACCATAGATTATCCTTGGCTTCTTATCTAATAGTGTTTTCTTTACTAACCTATCTATCCAGAAAAATGGTAGAAGAATTAAAAAGGAGAGAAACACTATCGGTGCAACAAACAAAACTGGGAGGTATAGGAATTTCCTAATGATTTCCTTTAATCTCAAAAACGTTTCTTTATAAACTTTGCTGGAACGCCAGCGTAGATACCGCCACCCCCGAGATCGCTTGTGACCACAGAACCGGCTCCCACCACAACTCCCGAACCAATATTTACCCCACCAGTAACAATCACCCCTGCACCAAACCAAACATCGTCCCCAATCAAAACCGGTTGTTTGAGCAATTTTCCGGATTTTATCCTCATGCTGGGATCATCGTAGGGATGAGACGAAGAAAATATTTTGCACCCTGTAGCAACGGAAACGTCACTACCGATTTTTACTCCTCCGTAGGCGGAGATAAAACAAAAATGGAGAATGGAGACGTTATCTCCAATTTCCAGATTTTCCGGCTCTTTCAGAAAAACACCTGGGTAAACAGCCAAATCTTTTCCTACCCACTTTAGAACTTGTTTATAAAGAAGTCTTCTGATCTTAAAGAAAGTACGACCTTCACCGTATCTTACAAGTGGAATTAGAAAGAGGGCTAATTTTTTCTTTAATTGCTTCATTCCACCGAAATTCTATAGTAAGAAAAAGAAAAGGGCAAACTGTGGGTACAGTTTGCCCTGATCGAACTAGAAACTCAAAAGCACCTCCGCCATATAAAAAAGTTATGGTTCCAGAAAAAAGACTGTGTTAGGGTAATAATTAGAGAGAAATGATTACCTGGACCCCGAAACATACCTTTAAGATCACGCTTGCTTTTGCACTCGTTGTCCTTATCGGGGGCGTGGCTGCTTACTTCTTTCTAAAAAATATCCCCGAAACAGAAATCGAAATTAAACGGGTGGAGGAGCCGCTTTCCGAAGACGGAAAGCCGGTGCTGGGCTTGACCACTAATAAGTTTGGCGAGATAGTCGTGGAATCGAAAGTATTCAAAGCCCAGATGCGGTTTAATGCCATTGCCCTAAACTGGAAAGAAGAAAGAATTGTTCCCGAAGATCTTCGGCAGGTATACCTAAGAACCTCTTTAGACGGAGAAAAATGGGGAAAATGGATGGAGCTGGGGTCGTTGGGCCCTTTGCGCGAAGACGATCCCCGCCCAGACCGCGCTTTACCCGAGGTACCACTTTTAGTAAACGGGGAGTTCTTCCAGTACAAGGTAGTGGTAAAAGACGCCAAAGCGAAAAATGTTTCTCCCTACCTCCACGATCTTTGGGTTACGTATATCGATTCGCGCACCCCCACCCTGCGAAAGATAATCGGAAGCCTAAAACGCATCTTTCCATTTGCCGAGGCGGCAAGTGAAGGACCCAGCATCATTTCCCGCGCCGGTTGGGGAAGCCCCGATCCCTACGGCAATCTTTTTAAAGGAACAACCAGGTACTGGGATCCGGCCTATTACCCGGTAAAGCAAATATTCCTGCACCACACCGTCTTTAACAACACTTCCGATCCGGCCGCCGCAGTGCGGGCGGTTTGGGAATACCACACCTACACCCGGGGCTGGGGAGACATCGGCTACAACTACCTGATTGACCAGCAGGGAAGGGTCTACGAAGGGCGGTTTGGTGGCGACAACGTGACGGCCGGGCACGTCTACACCTTTAACAACAGGTCCTTGGGGGTAGCGGTTCTGGGCTGCTTTCAAAGCAACAACAGCGCCTGTGCTGGGGCCCCACCCCCATCCCCGACAATGATCAACTCGCTTACTACTTTCCTGGCTTGGAAATCCACCAACTATGAAATCGACCCCACCGCCACCCACACCTTTTGCGGCACCTCATCCTGCAAAACCTTAAAAACCATCGCCAGCCACCGAGACGCTAATGCCACCGCCTGTCCCGGCAACTTGATATATGACAAAATGTCAACCATCCGAACCCAAACCGCCGGCAAGAAAGGGGGATGGGAGTACTCTGCCAAGCAGTTGACCTTGGCCCCGGCTGTAATCCCTTCCTACAACACTGATCAACCTGTTACCTTAAGCTTTAAAAACACCGGGAACGCAACTTGGAGCAACACCACCAACCAGCTTCTCCTCAAAACCGCCAACCCCAACAACCGAACCAGTAATTTCCAAGGAACCGGTTGGATTAACTCTCAAACGCCGGCCGCCCTTAACGAAGCCGCCGTCGCCCCCGGCGCAACCGGAACATTCACCTTTAATCTCAAAACCACATTGCCCACCAACCGCCGATACTCCCCCGAAACCTTCCGGCTTGTTTTAGAGGACGGTAGTGGGACATCCCAAATGTTTTCCGTTATTGTCCAGCCGCCGGTGGACACTCTAGCCGATATTGCTGCTTTCTATGACTATGGTAATTGCGAAACCAGAATCCACGCTTTTAACTCCACCGGCAATGGCCTTTCGTACCAAGGCGGGACCGGATGGTGGTCCTCAACCGATTACTGCGCTTCTAAAATTATCCATGCTGTTTCAGGAGATTTTGACGGGGATGGAGTTTCGGATATCGCCGCTTTATACGATTATGGCAGCGATGAAACCCGCATTCACGTATTTAAATCTAACGGAGCCGGTTTCGAAGAACCAAATTTGGCAGGATGGTGGGCCGCTACTGACTATACGGCCACCCAAGTAAAATATGCCCTTGCTGGCGACTTCAACAAAGACGGGAAGAGTGATCTCGCCGCTTTATACGACTACGGCAGCGGTAAAATGAGAGTCCACGTCTGGCTTTCCAATGGGACGTCGTTTGCTTATCAAGGTTCACAGGGCTGGTGGGGAGTTGACAGAGGGTACACTCTTTCCAGAACCACTGGAGCAACTGCGGGGGACTTTAACAGGGATGGGCGTATCGATTTGGCCACCTTCTATGATTACGGTTCCGGAGCAGCTCGAATTCATGTTTGGCTCTCAAACGGATCTTCTTTTAAATACCAAGGATCAAACGGATGGTGGAGAATCGACCGGGGCTACCATCTTTCTAGAACTACCGGCACCACATCTGGAAACTTTAACGGAAATCTTTATACCGATCTGGCTACTTTTTATGACTACGGATCAGGTGCGGCTCGAATTCATGTTTGGCTCTCAAACGGATCTTCTTTTAAATACCAAGGATCAAACGGATGGTGGAGAATCGACCGGGGCTATAGCGTAGGCCGGGTGCCGTTTACGATTGCCAGCTTCTACAGCCCCGCGTACGAAAATATTTGGGGGGACATCGCAGCGGTATACGATTACTCCGGTAACGAGACCAGAATTCACACATTCTTATCTACTGGAACGAGATTTAAGTATCAAGGACCAGGAGGGTGGTGGAAATCCACGAATTACAACACTTCCGGCATTAAGAAGATCGTTCCCGGCCACTTCGGAAGGTAATCCAAGTATAAATTTTAATTTAAAAGAAAAAGGGCAAGTTGTTGTTACAACTTGCCCTTATGTAAGCTAGAAACTCAAAAGAACCTCCGCCATTCGGTCCAGGTCTTCCTTCTCCACCGCGGGGTGAATCGGGAGAGACAGAACTCGAAGAGCGGCTTCCTCGGAAACCGGGAACAGGCCCTTGCCGTGTTCACCGAGGAACGTCGCCTGCATGTGAATCGGGATCGGGTAGTAGACTTCGCTCCCGAAACCCGCTTCCTTCAGCCGGGCGCGCAGCGCCTCTCGATCCATTCCTTCCGGCAGCCGGATCGTGTACTGGTGGAAGACGTGCCGATACCCATCAGGGATAAACGGCACGACGTACCAATCCTTCAGCAACAAGCTCAAGTGTGCGGCGTTCTCAATCCGGCGCCGGTTGAACTCCCCCAGCTTCGCCAGCTGGGCCAATCCGATTGCGCCGGCGATGTCCGTCATCCGGAAGTTGTAGCCAAGCATCTCGTGCTGGTAGCGCACCCGCATTCCGTGCTGGCGCAGCATCCGAGCGGCGTCGGCGACATCGTCGCGGTTGGTCGTGATCATTCCGCCCTCACCGGTCATCATGTTCTTGGTGGCGTAGAGCGAGAAGCAGGCCGCATCGCCGAACGAACCAGCCTTCCGGCCATTGATCTCAGCACCGTGGGCCTGGGCCGCATCCTCGATTACTGCGATCCCATGCCGATTCGCCAGCCAGACGATGTCTTCCATGTTGGCCGGCAAGCCGTAGAGGTGGACCGGAACGATCGCCCGAGTCTTACCCGTGATCGCATCCGCGATCTTGGTTACGTCGAGATTGTAGGTCTGCGGGTTGATATCCGCGAAGACCGGCAGAGCTCCGGCGTAGAGCGCACAGTTGGCCGAGGCGATGAAGGAAAACGGGGTCGTGATCACCTCGTCCCCCTCATGGATGCCGCAGGCCATCAGCGCGATGTGCAGAGCGGTTGTGCCCGAGGAAACCGCAATGGCGTGCTTCACGCCAATGTACTCGGCGAAAGCTTTCTCGAACTCCGCCACCTTGGGGCCCTGGGCGAGCATTCCGCTCCGCAAAACTTCGACGACGGCGTTGATCTCTTCTTCACCGATCTGGGTCTTCACCATGTTGACCATCTTCTTTTCGTCGCTCATAGTTTCCTCCTGGGAACGTGTCGAGCCTTGAATCCTTGTTCGTTCACGTAACCGACCAGCTGGGCGGGGTTCCCCACCACCAAGCCCTTCATCGGAACGTCCCTTACGACCACGGCGCCCATTCCGACCATCGCCCATTTGCCGATCGTGACGCCGCACAAGATGTTGGCGCCCATGCCGATCGAAGCACCGTACTTGACGAGGGTGGGTGAAACCACCCAATCATCGGCGCTTTTGATAGAGCCGTCGGGATTGATCGCGCGCGGGTTCAGGTCGTTGGCAAACTGCGCCCCCGGCCCGATGAAAACCCCGTCCTCCACGGTCAAGCCGTGATAGAGGCGAGCTCCGGACTGGATCTTGCAGTTGTCGCCGACCACCACGTCGCTATCAACGTAGACGTGGCCGCCGACGATGCAGTTCTTCCCCAGCCGTGCGCCCTTGCGGACGTGGCTGTAGTGGTAGATCCGTGTACCTTCCCCGAGGAAAGCACCCTCCTCCACCGTCGCCGTGGGATCGATGTGGATACTCATTTCTCACCTCCCAGAACCTGCTTCGAAGCTTGGAGAGCGATCTCCAACACCTCGCAAGCGTCTTCGGCTGTTACCGCTGGCTTTCGTCCTTCCGAGACCGAGGCGATGAACTCCTGCAGTTCCAACCGCAGCGGCTCCACCGCTCGCTCCGGAACTTCCGGAATCCGCCGTTCGACGAAGTTCAGGTTGTACATCGCGGCCGCCAGATCGTGGGCGTCGAAGCCCTCTCCGATCGGGTAGAAAACTATCTCCCGCGACATCAGATCCGCCACCGCGGTTCCCTTGGTTCCCACCACCGTTGTCTGCCGCACCTTGAACGGGTGCAGCCAGGAGGCGGTTACCTCCGCGACCACGCCGTTCGCCGGCAGAAGCATGGTGATGTGGTCCTCGAACTTGGTTGACGTCAGAGGCGAGGTGCCACCGGCCGCCAGCGGCTTGCCGTAAAACGGTTTGCCAATCAGATCAAGGATCTTGAGCACGTTGAAGATATCGTGGACCGCCAGATCAATCGCAATCCCGACCGCTTGATCTCTTCCGGTCGGAAACGGATTCAGGCGCTTGGTTTCAATCATCAGCACCTGCCCGAGATCGCCGTCTTGGATCATCTTCACTAAGCGGCGGACGACCGGGTTGAACCATTCAATGTGGCCCACCATTAAAATCCGCTCTAGCTGTTGGGCAAGTTTGAACATCACGTCGGCTTCATCCGCCGAGAAAGCAATCGGCTTTTCCACCATCACGTGCAGACCGGATTCCAGCGCGTCGCAAACGACCTGACAGTGCTGGGCCGTTGGGACCGCCACCACCACCGCGTTCAGCGATGCTCCAGAGAGCATCTCATGATAATCGGCGTAGGCCGGAATCCCATAGATGTGACCGAGTTCGTCCACCTTGGGGTTCACGTCCGAAACCGCTACCAATCGAACGTTGCCGTCCGATTCTTCGAGGGCGCGCAGGTTCCGGGCGTGATTCTTGCCCATAAACCCGTAGGCGCCGATCACGCCGACTCTGTTAGTCATCTCTTCCCTCCTCTTGGGAAATGGTTGTTCAGGTTCGACCTATAAAGGTCAATGTGAATTATACCTCTGGAATCAATTTTCACCAAATAGATAAACGGATGGGTGGCGAGAACATCACTAATGACGCAGTGTCAGCGAGTAATTATTGCGACCGAACGCAGTGAAGGAAGCACAAATAGAAGATGTTTAATCCCCCACGCCGACGGCTTTGTAAACGAAACCGGAGCTAGTCGCTTTCTCTTTGTCCAAGACGTTTCTTCCGTCCACCAAGAGATTTCCTTTCATCGACTTCCGAATCTTCTCCCAATCCAGTTCGAGGTAGTCGTCGTGCGCGACCATCACCACCACGGCCTCCGCCCCCGCCACAACCTTCCCCAAATCACCCCGATATTCTTCAACATACGGATCGTGAATTCTGACTAGA
>Ga0209641_10001093_pt1 | contig 24441 bp, 42 predicted proteins | sample RifCSP16_1_FD_184022 | JGI IMG/M metagenome (GOLD analysis project Ga0209641, IMG submission 184022) | Soil microbial communities from Rifle, Colorado - Rifle CSP2_sed 16_1 (SPAdes) (version 2) | ecosystem: Environmental > Terrestrial > Deep subsurface > Rock core/Sediment | place: Rifle... | reverse complement strand
ATTCATGACGCTGACCCGCGCTAGGTTGAACACTCTCGAAGCAGGAGTTGCTAAATCTGACGTGGTTGTTGCACAAAATCTGTTCCGCGCGTTGGAAAAATCCGTCACGGAGGGTGCGAGTCGTTATGCCGACTTGAGCCACTCCTCAAATGACCCCGACCGCATCCTTGCTTTGCCTGAGTACGGGCAAATCGAAGAGATGTTCAAGGGCGTTGGGCGGGTGCTGGCAAAAGCCAGGGAACGACGAGGAGAATTGGAAGCGGAATTGACGATACTTGAAACTTCGTTGGCGCGCGGGGAGGACCTTCTGGCCACCGCAAAACTTTCCCTTACGCAAGTTGTCCAAACGATTGCGGAAGTGCAGAAGCAGGGCTTCAAGGCTCGGGGAGCGACCGGCCATTATGATGCAGCGAAGGCGAACCTTGAGGCGGCGGAAGAAGCTTTTCGGGCCAAGCGGGTAAAAGATGCATCCGTCATCCTACGGGAAGTTGAGCACGGGGTTCATCTGGCTCTAGACGAGGTGCGTAGTGAGCCTCAGAAGAAAGCCTCTCTGGAGAGAGAGTCGGACGGAATGAAACAGCGAATTGGAGTTGTCACGGGCCAAATCACTGCGGGGCGGGAAGCATTCGAGCAGGTCGCTGCGGAGTATGCGCCCACTACGTGGCGAACGGTGCGGGGGAACGGTACAGAGGCGGAGAAGCGAGTCGAGGTGGCTAATGCGGTCCTAGGAAGAGTGACGGGATTGCTCACGGAGCAGGATTGGGAATTGGCGGGGACTATCTTGAAGGGGGCTAATACCGCCTTGGACGAAGCCGAATCGTTCATGCGGTCGATTGTTGCGCTGAGGGAGAATCTGACGATAGCAAAACGCGATGCGCCCAATGAAATCCAGGCAGCAGAGAAAGATGTCCAAACCGCGTGGGAATTCATCCGCCGCCACGATGAGGATGTCGCGGAGAATCTCGAAACTCGCCTACGGCGTGCAGAGAAGAGCATCGAAGAAGCAAAAACGGGTTTGATGCAGGACAAACCCGACTTTCTTGCTGTTCTAAATCTGGCCAAAGAGGCGAATGCCGAAGCGGACGCGATTCTCGACGCGGCACGGAATGAACATGAACAGGCCGAACGCCTGCGGCAGAAAGCTCTTAGCGCCGTACGGAACGCGACCGCTGCGGTTTCGGCGGTGAAAGAGTATATCGAGGACCACCGTGCAGACGTGCGGGACGCGACGAAACGCCTGGCGAACGAAGCGGGGCGTTTGCTGTCGCAGGCCCAGGGGGCGGCGGGGCTTAACGAGCGGGTCCGACTCGCTACGGAGGGGGCGTCGCAAGCGGAAAAGGCTCTCGAAACGGCCCAGGCCGAGGTTGACGCGGCAGAAGACCGCCGCAGGCCAGCCGTGGTATACTCTAGCCCAGGGTCGTCCTACGGCTCGTGGGGTTCTCGGTCCTCGCGAAGTTCGTCGGGGGGCTCAACGGACTTCGGGAGTAGCAGTGGTGGGGGAGGTTCGGTCGATTTTGGAGGAGGCGGCGGTGGGGGAGGAGGGTCTACTGGATGGTAACGGAGTCTAAAGGGTTAGTCATTTTTGGCTCGTTTTCAAATCAATCACCCAAGGAGGCCAGCGATGACGACTGCCCTTGAGAAGGTACGGACGCTCGTGTTGGGTAATCTGCACGATTTGCTCGATGCCACGATTGACCTGAATTCCATGGGGGCGATTCGGCAGCACATTCGTGACCTAGAGGCCGCAAAAGAGAAGATTGCGGACCAAGCGGCCATCGCAAAAGGAAGAGTGGCTTCTCTCCAGAGAGAAATCGCGGACCTGGAAATCAAGAGCAAAACCACGGACGAAAACGTCGACCTCCTCCTCAATGACACCGACCCCACGAATGACCACCTGGCAGAGGCCCTCGAAGCCCGTCTTATTAGCTATGAGGAGGCGTTGACCCAAAAGCGCGAGGAGTTGGTCGCGCAGAGTGAGGCCGCGAATGCCCTGGCGGATGCCACGGCACGACTAACTGCCAAGCATCAGGAAATGCTCGCCAACCTTCGGCGACTCGAATCCATGGAACAGACGAGTAGGGCTAAGCAGACTGCTGCTGAAGCCATTATGCAAGCCAGCCGAGCGGGCTCTGTGGACGCGTCTGTTGATAACGTGGAGCGTCGGATGAAGGAGAGGTCCGTTGTCTCCGACGCTCGATTTCAGCGGGCATTAGGAGAAATGGCGGATGCAGTAGACACAGGAATCGTCGCGGAACAAGCGAAACAGCGGATTGCGGCGCGGAGGGCGAAAAAATAGCGGAGGGCGCGATGAACAGACGTGAGTTCTTCAAGTGGATGTTCATCGGGGCGGCATCGCTGGTCTATCCATGGTTACAAAAAGGCGGGAACGGCATTCTTCGTAGCGAAGATTACTTTCACGTTTACCCTGACGGGGATGGACTACTTGTGCCGTACCGCTTCCTTGACTCTGTTATCGCTCAGCGCGGCATAAGGGACGAGACGGAATGGACCATCTGGGTCGCTTACAATCATGGAAAATACATGAAGGCCCATACATATCACAGAGCGACCCCCGAACGGGTAAAGTTCTTCATCAAACGGGAACTAATTAATCCCGCCGAGAAAGTTGGAATTCGTTTCGTCCATTCGAACAGTCCTACCTACCTCACGTGGTTTTCGGAGGAAATAAAGCGACGAACGAGACTAAGCTTGCATAATTTCACGGTGTGAGAGATGGGTTGGAGGATGGGGGCAGCCGTGAGGCCCCTGTGAAGGCCCTGATGAAGGACCAACGTTTCGGCATCCTCCAACCAAATATGAGCGGCGCAGTGCGGCGAGATGACGCACACAGAAATGACCAGGGAGGGCGCGGTATAGGACGGGTGGCAGAGAGTCGTGCGGGATGCATGGGCTCGCTAACCAATAAGAGCCGCCACGTTTTTGCGAGTTCCCGCATGAGAACCGCCCCCACGCGAGGGAACTGGATGGGCTGCGCTGGTCTGCTGAAGGCCCACACTAGTCGGGGCAGGACCGACCGCCGCTCACTTGCTTGTCTATCATTGGAGGTTTATCGATGAGTGAAGACGAAAATGAAGTTCTAACGGAGGAACAGAAACGAATCTGGAGGTTGGCTGATAAGGAATGGCGCAGGGAAATTACGAAGTATATACCTCAAATCGCTGTCATGTCTTTTTATGGCCCGGAGGCAACGATTCGATGGCTTATGCAGCACGTTGACCTAAAACCAGAAGAGGCCGCACTGGCTGACCGCCTGAAGTTCATCGAGGCGTCCGACCTGACGGACGACCAAAAGATGCATGCGAGACTGCAGGCGATATTTCCGAACCTTCGACGCGTTCCGCCGCCGACTGCAGGAGTGGAGAAGTGAGCGATTACCCCTCCGAAGTCACTCTAGAGCAGATTCGGACACACTCGATAGAAGAAGCGTCGAGTCTCCCGGCACTTGTCGCATCGCACTGGCACTACGCGGAACGGGCCGCGGAGACGAGTCCAGGTCTGTGGGTTTTTTCTACTGGCGGCTGGAGTGGCAACGAGGACCTACTGGAGGCGATGCAGGGAAGTCCCGCCTGGTGGATGCTTAGTTGGGAGGCTCTCTATCTGCCGGGCGGACTACTAATCGTTGCTGTGACTGACGCTGCTAAGACTAAGATTCGCCGACTTTTCGGTGACATCACCAAATGGGCATGGACTGCTGAGGTGCAGGAGGTGGAGAATGAGCGAACCTAATGCACCGAACTATTGGAAGTCTCGTGCTGATGCAGTTGAAGTCGAGAACGTCACCCTCCGCCGTCGCCTGGAGGAAGCGGAGCGCAAGCATTACCTTGACGTTATGCGGGCCGATGATGAGGCTATATTTCAAGCGTCTCGCACCAAATATGCCGAAACCCGCCTCGAAGGGTTAAAGCCATGGCTTCTACACCACGAGTGGTGCGCTGCTGCACTGGCGCGGGCAGACAAGTATAGGGGCAAGGTAGATGGTGACGAATCCGCTTGCACCTGCGGGCTGGCGAAGGCGTTGGGGTCGCAGGAGGTGGAGAAGGAGGCACGGCGGCATGGTCTGCAGGAGGGACGGGAATAACTCTTGGGCAGAAGACAGCAAAGAGAATCAGCGACGTGACTTCTTTTGAGGAAACAGTGAGGCAGATGGCCGCGAGCATGGAGCAAACAACTGATGCGCTACTTGCGTTCCTCAAGTCGTGGCAGAATCTTCCGGTCGAGATACGCGAACGAGTACGGGCGCTCGACGGTTTGCAGGAGGGACGGGAATGAGCCAAGCCGAACCGATTTTTGACCTTCGTTCCCGCGCCAAGGAGACGGAAGCGAAACTGGCCGAGATGGTGGATTGGTTCCGCAAATTCACCGCTTGGGTGCCCAAAGAGGCTCGGGAGCATGACCACGTTTTGCGCGACGGATGGATTGGAGTGGACCGCGGCAGCCTCCCGACTAATTGGATGAAGGAAGCCGATGTCTATGCTGCAACTCCGAGCGAGTTTCCATTCTGGGAACGGATGGCTGCTTGGCAGACTCGCGCCAAGGAGGCCGAAGCCAAGATAGAGTTCTGGTTGAAACGCGGCAATGAACAGGCAGACATAATCAGACAATTACAGGCCAAGCAGGAAGCACCTGAAGCCGGATGGGCGGCGGCGGGTGATGCAGTAAGTAAATGGGTGGCGGCGGACATGCTTTCTTCTAGTCGCCCCAAAGGTGAAATGTGGGAAGCCGCACGACAAGCAAGCGAGGAATCCTCTATCCTTCTGGCCGTAAAGCGCACCAGAGCAATGGACAAGGTGGTGGAGGCGGCAAGGTGGACCACAGAATACTACCTGACTGTCACTGAGCCCGTTGACTTCAAGAGACTAGTAGAAGCCCTCTCCGCACTAGACGCCATCGAGCGGGGTGGGAAGAAAATGAGCATGGGCGAGGCGCGGCGGAAGGCGATAAACGCTTTGGCAGACGCTACGATGAACTACACTATGGCGTCGGAGAATTCCCCCACAGAACAAGAATTGCGTTTGGCTAAAATGGTAAATGAACTCCTCGCCGCTCTCTCCGCCGCTGAGGCCCGTGCTGAGAAAGCCTTTCTGGCAGAGGGATATGCGGTAACGGCGCTTGAGACCACGCGGGAGAACCTTGCGGCCGCCGAGGCTGACATCGGCAGGCTGCGGGAGGCGTTTCGTGGGATATATGAGCAACCTGTAGCAAGCGAGCAGGTGCATCGGATTTGGTTAATTGCCCGCGATGTCCTCTCCTCCACCCCCGCCCAGAGCGTGGAGCGGCTGCGGGCGCGGGAGAAGGCCCAAAATCTCGTAGAACGGTTAGTGCGGGGAGTTCAACCACCCTATCGAGAAACGTGGCTGAGAGAAGAACTTTCTGTGTGGCTCGTTGACGCCGAAAACTTCCTCTCCGCCCTGGACGCCATCGAGCGGGGTTGAGGAGGTGCGGTGATGGGAGGACTCTTCTTTAGAGTCTATGAGCGATTTGTGTTGGCAAAGATGCTATTCTGGTCCTTCTATTTCTGCTTTGCCGTGCTCCTGGCCACCGCTATCGTCATGCTTCCTTGGTTTCTCGCATTGTGGACGGCAGACAAATTGGGGTTGCAGTGATGGTTAGACGCCGGGACGCCATCGAGCGGAGTCTCAATGACCTGTGGGCCAAAAAGCCCCTATACTCCAAACTCGAAGATGCCCTAACATATCAAAAACACAGTGAGATTTGCGGCTGCTGGGAAGAAGACCACGTCCGCGACTGGGTCATCACGATTAGGCTCACGGAGGGCGAAGTGCAAAAATTGATGGGGTTAGTCAACGAAAAGGGATGAGGTAGAGAAGTGAGTATTAACTGGGGAGCCCGTCCTAAAGACTGGCCTGGAGAATATCCGTATCCCGTGACCTTTACTGGCTTATGGAATGGTCGAAAGTTTGTCGTTCAAACTTTTAGGAACTGTACAACCTGCGGTCGGGCTTTCGACGAAACGAATTCGTGTCGGAATCATAATGGAGGTCCGGCTGACCCGTTGGTCTTTGTGCTTCAAGAGGCTGAGAGTGTTAAGTTACTACGATGACAGGTGCAACCGCTGAGTTTACATATCTCGACGAAACGTATCTCCCTGTCCTCGTCCTGGGGGTACGAGCATATCCTGACGCAGGATGGTGGAAGCCCTACAAATTTCTCCCAGGACGGGAGTGGTTGCATATTGCCCATCAAACGGGTGGTTATGCTTGTAATCAATTTCACTTTCAGGGAACCCTCCTTAAACCAAAATCCGTGGAAGTCCTTCAGGCCATGAATAGAATTGCTCGGCACTGGCTGGATAGTTGCGTGGGTATGTGGGGTCAACAGCTAGACCCTGTTCTGGAGTATCGCCGACAATTGAATGAGTGGCTGGACGTCGATTGCAACTACAGTTTCCCTATGTTCGAGGAAGGTCTCTACCCCATCGATATTGAGCATCGTCTGAAATTGTCCGACGAGGAATTTCCCAAAGATTTGGACGACCAGATTGAGTGGGAACATGACCTGCAGAGGATAGCTGGAGCGTTCAATCGGTGGGGACTTTGGGTTTTCGGACCGAATTGCGATTGAGCCTTTGCCGAAGGCCAACTAAGTGACCCAACGCGAAAAAAGGATACGTGAGGTTTTTGAGCAGTGGATTCCTCGACTGCTTGAGAATAGAGCAGACCCTGTGTTTCTGGCCGCGGCGGGAGGATTGGAGTTGACGGAATTAACGCTGTTACTAGTAGAAGATACGAACTTAGATTTTGTAGCGACCTGTGCGGCTCATGCGGCTCTTACATTCGAGGATATGCGTAAGAAAAGACAAGATTCATGAACATCTGAAAACGTTTTGTGATGCGTTTGCCTCTGGAGAGGGGGACTAAGGAACTTACATGTAAATCGTTTTCCTGTAAAATGATTTCTAACAGGCGTTTCCGTAGAGTAGGAGGCCCCCGCCTCATCTATCTTGCGGATGAACCGCCGTGGTCGGGAAACTGATTATGGCGGTTTTTTCATTTGTGAACGTAGTCAAATCTTGTTTTGAAGGCCATAAGACTTCTATGGGGCTATTTCTAAGATTGCAACAGCCTTTATGACATCAGAGGAAGCTGCACAAGCGGCAATCACGTAGATAAGGCAGAGATATGGTGGACGAATCAACCCCTCCCAAGAAGAGGCGGGGGCGTAAGAAGAAACCACCCGAAGAAAAGGAAAAAGACTATCTCTTAGACCTACTTGAGGAGCTTCGCGAGTGGTACGGGGGAAATGAGGAAGATGCGTGGGAGAGTCTTATACGGGGGGACTAATGACCATTGTCTGGCAAGTAAGTGGCACTCAGGCGGAACATTTCATTGAGGTAATCTATAAGCACCTCTCGCCACGAAGAAAGAAGCAGATTGATAAGGCGCGGAAGCGGGCTGCAACGTTCAAAATGCGGCAAGCTAAGAGGTCTCTTGTCGAGAGGACCAAAAAGGCGAAGGCAAAATGGAAAGAGAGACAGCATAATCTTTTCCTCAAAGATTGAGACCACGGTGGCGGGGGGAATATGGAGCGCGCTGTAGTCGAGTCGGCAACCTCCTGCCGGATTTCTCGACGGCCCTCCGCCGCCATTTACTTATGATGAAGAACATAGCTATGGTCGTCGCAGTAGTTATTCTGCTTTCAGTGCTGGGCGCTATCGGTCTAAGCGGTCTTAGTCGGGCGGGATGCCGTGCTGTCGAAGCGTGGCGGGCCGAGCATGCTGGACAGACGGTCAAGGGGAAGACGAGATGGGTCGTGCCCAGCCAGCCCATGGACTGCCAAGGGTGGTTTCCTTACTGACGTCTAGGAATCGGACGGCTTGGGTATAGCCCAAGTAGGTAGCTCGTCTCACCCCCGGCGAGCACCCTCCGCCTAGTCTGGGGCTTGGGAGGATTCAGGTGTCAAGGCCAGGCTTCCAACTAGGCGGAGTCCCCCCAGCATCAAAACGATTTCGTATCGGGATGGCAAGCAAAGAGTAATAAGTTACTACAGTACTCAGACAGGTAGCACCATCTCTGCAGAATGGTCGAATGTTCCAAGACTATCTGTCTGATTTTGAAAGACGTCCCTCGGGACGGATGCCCAGAGACCATCCTGAGTGGTGGGACTGGGCCGATGGGAGCCAGTCTTTGGTGCGGGCGGACGAAGACCGCATCAGGGGCAATTTGGGTCTATTCCCTAATAGCAATGCGGACAGGGTGCCCCGCCCAAATTGCCTCGTCCGATGAAACCGGACTGGTGACTGGCAGGCGCGGAGTGGGCGGGCCGCGTCGTGTCACCATAGCAATGGGAAGAGGGGACACCATGGGGACAGGGGAGGTCTTTATGAAAATAGGGGAACCTCCTCTAGGTGAAGCGTGGCCCCATCTTCTGCCACAGAGCGAACAGCCGAAGCATCCTTGGACCTGTACTTGTTGTGGCAAAGTTGACTACGGCCCCTATTCCTTTGAATATGCGAAATACTGTTGTCCTCCCCCCCAAGGTTGGTGGCTCCATGTCTGTGGTTTAGGATATGGTAAAGACTTGATTCTGGCCAGTTGTTCAGAAGAATGTAAACAAAAACTGCACAATAGATATTTTTACCACATCGTAGGCCCTGAAAGATTTTGGGATAGAGTAAGGCAAAATTTTGGCTTATCGGCAAATCCATAATGAAAAGCGATGGACACGACGACGGGCATTTAGAAGATGTGCTAAAGCCTTTGGTGGACTTTAATGTGTCGCTACTTTGAGCCGAGTAAAATTTCGTGGTTATCTCCCGAATACGGCGGGCACCGCTACAAGACTCATTTCGTCTGCTTTGGTTGTCGCCTCTCGTTCAAGTACCCGCCCAAGGCAAATCCGCGATGTCCGACATGCCGCAAGCCGATGGTCGATATGGGACACGATTTTCGGGTTCCCAGGAAAGAAGATGCGAACGAATGGCGAAAGGTCGAACTTCTTTATCAGCAGGGCTTTCGATTTGAGTCCTGTGGGTGCCGTGGACCCGGCTATGCGCCAAAAACCTACGCTGAGGCAAAAATGAAAAAGACGATGAGCCTCAATTTCGAATCGGGGAAGGTGAGGTAACTTGATGGACCCTGTTCTAGTGGAGCGGTATGATAAGGCAGTCGAAGAGGGAACATACGAGAGCGACCTTGATACGCGCATTATTATGACCGAACGTCTCATCGCGGCCGTCGAACGGTTGCGAAATTCCCTCATCGAACAAAATCGTTTTTACGATATGCACGAAGATGCGCGGGCAAGGGCTCTTCAGAATTCTATCTACTATGGATTTACCCGCCGAATCTGGGCTGGCCCTAAGGAGTATGCGGTCCTGCCTATAGACCGTTCGAGAGATGATTCCACAAAGCTATCGTCATGGTTGAATAAAAAAGGGTTGAAAGAAGGCTACACGCTTACGTTCTTGAGTCAGGATTACGCCATCATGGAGCGAGCCTATCAACGTCCTGTGATGCGTGAAGGCGACGCCGAGGTATTAGAATAACCAGGAGGTGTGGCGATGGCGCGGTTGCACGAGTTGCTAGCGGTTGAAGGCAATCTGAAAGCCCAGGCGGAGAAGATTCGCACGGACCTGGCCGCGATGTTTGAGAAACAACGGCACCTCTTTACCGAGCGGATTGTCACGTTCCGCCCGAGCGAGGAAGGAACCAACGAAGTACGGGAGGAACAATCCGACCTTCAGACAACCGTTCGCCAGGAACTGGCCCGCGTGGGCGAGACCTGGGCGCAGGCGCTCGATGTAAGCGCGACCATCGCTGAAACGAACACGAAGGCGCGAGCCGAAATCATTCTTGACGGGGAGGCACTCTTTGGAGCACTCCCTGCGACCGCTCTGTTGGAGTTAGAGAAACGCTTGGGAGAAATTCACACGCTGGTGTCCTCTGTGCCGACGCTGGACCCCGCCAAGGGGTTCGTGTTGGATGCCGACCGAGGGAAGGTCATCTATCGAGCGCGGGAGGACCTCAAACAGCGAACCAAGAAAATCCAGCGACCCATCGTCCTCTATGACGCGACTAAAGAGCACCCAGCGCAAGTGCAACTCATTTCCGAGGATGTTTCTGTGGGAGAGATTCGAGTTCAGGAGTGGAGCGGGCTCATCACGCCTGCGGAAAAAGCCGAGATGCTCGACCGGGTGGAACGGGTACGACGCGCGACCAAAGCCGCACGGTCCCGAGCCAACGAGGCGGATGCCGAACAAAAGAAAATCGGGGCCGCGTTGTTTCGCTATATTTTTGATGGCAATATTTGAGGTGCGGGTACAAGGTCAGGCTCACGGCCAAGCTGATGTTTAGGTGCAGGCTGCTGCCCGAAGGCTGACCGGGGAAGAGACCACACGGATTAGTGTCGCGGGCAATGACCAAACCCGAAGTCGGGAGTTCGAATCTCTCCGCCTCCTCCAACATGGGGGCGTAACTCAGTGGTAGAGTGTCGGGATAAAGATGACCTGCGGCAGAAGTTCGTGTGAAGGTGACCCGTGCGTCGGGGTTGCATTCCGGGTATGGGTGCAACCCCTAATTTTCTTGACATCTCTACGAATCCTATTGTAGGATGGTACCATGACCGAAACGCTCCGAAAGCTCTACGAAACCCTGGACGCCAGAGCGCGCCCCGAGGATGTTGCGGACCTTATCCTTCTCTTGGGTGGTTTCAGTCAGAAGGAGAAGGCCCTCCTGGATAAGGCCGCAGAATATTCCTTTCGGCGGATGGCCTCGCGCTATCGGTCCTGGTATTCGTCCATGTTGCAGGATTTTCGCCGCCCCAAGAGCATGGAGAAGCAGGCCAAAATCGCGGCCCTCCTGGTGGACCGTCTGACAGTACCCTCGGACGCGGACTGCGCCGACCCGACTATCATGGAAACGTTCATCCGAGACGCGGGGCTCCGCATCAGCAAGGTTTTCGGTTCCGACTTCAAATCGGGGCGATTGAACCGAGAGGGCCGAGTCGCCGCGGGGTTCAAGATGACGGGTCGAAGATATAGCCGGATTTTCCGTTTGCTTGCACGAATGGAGGGTCGGCTCCTTCGGCTGACGCGTGAACTCAAGATGCGGGAGTTCCAACAGGTTTCTAAGTCTGGACTAGCTTACCGCATTGCCTGGGAGGACTTTCAGTCGGACCCGATTGGGGGCTCGTTCACTGCCTATTATGTCGCGACATCGAACCGGCGGTCGGCATTCATTGCTGGTCCGCAACGACGGGCGATGGACGCCGTCGCAAAGATGCTTTTGGAGCGGGCAGAGCAAAATTCGGCGACAAACTGGCGAATGATAGCCAACGTCTACGCCGATACGGAGATTCTCGACCGTCTCCAGGATGGTGACAAAGGGCAACTTATTGGACAGTGGTATGACATTCTCGTCGACATCGCTGACATGCTCCAGGTCGCCTGGAATCGGTCCAACATCAACAAGAAGACGATGGTAGTGCACCGAGGAGATGATTCCTCAACGTGGAATGTACTGGCAGGGGCCTGGAACAAGGCGCGGTCCAATTGGATTTCGTTACTCTATGCCACCCGCATGGAGTCGGTCCTGGATGCGGTCTGTCCTGGAAAGGTTCTTCGGTTGATGGCCGCGGACGTGGCGCGGTGGCACAATCTCAAAAAGGGCGGCGACTTCGAGGACTCTTTGGAGCCCGACACGAAGGTGTGGGCCGCGATGCCGTTGCCGTGGGAAGTCCTTCGGGGAGAAGTCAAATGCGGACGAGCCGAAGTAGAGGCCATCTGCATCAAGTTCAAAGTGGACTCAACGACGAAAGGATGGACGGGACCAAAGCATCGAGCAGGAGAGGTTGAAGAGTTCGTCCCGACCCCCGAGTTGGTTCACGGGGTGATGGTCTCTAGCCCGCAACTGGCTGCGGTAATTCGCAAGGCGGGATGGTTCTCTGGCAAGCGGGAATCGCTCAAACCCGTCGAGGAGCCTGTCCTGGTCGTGCGGGATGAACATGGGTTCGCGCTACAGGCTGTTCCGAACCCGCCCATGGACCCTGACGAGGTAGACCGTGTGATTATGGAGGTTGACCTGTCTGAAAACTAAAGGTGCCTGGCGTAGCTCAATGGTAGAGCAGTCGGCTCTGATAACCGACCGGGCGGCGCTTCGAATGCGCCCGTCAGGCACTTAACTTCATACTTCATAGAAAGGTGCCCGATGTAGCTCAGTTCTTGGTAGAGCGCGCGGCTCTACGGTCCGCGTAGTCGATGCTTCGAGCGCATCCGTCGGGCACTTTTTTTCTGTTTACGGAGGCGTGATGCTTAGGAGAAGGGAGTTCCTCAAGCGTGCGGGACTTCTGGCGGCAGGAAGCTTATTCCCCAAGACCCTTCTTGACCTATTAAAGATAAGAGAAGCCAAGTCATCCCCGAAAGCCCTCGATAGTACAATTAAACTCCCGCCAGAAATCCGTGTCTTTGCTTCGACCCATCCTTATGCCGTCTGGGTTCAGGATGGAGTAGCCGTCGAGAATCCAGATGCCATCTGGCAGCAAATCTCTTCTCGTGTCAGATTTCCTATCTCTTTCGCCGAGCCCGAAACAATTGATATCTTCAGGCGATTCGAAGTAAGTGGTCCTCGCACACACGACAAGACAGGGGATTTGCTAATCCGACGTCCTCATAAATTACTCAATCTGAAGGGCCAAGAACCGTTTTTCTTACGGGTCTCTTGGTATGTGGAGGACGCTAAGAATTCTGACGAAGACGAGTACTACACTGGTGTCCGAATTACAGAAGTCATGTCCAAAGGCCACGAGATGGATAGAGTCTCTTTCACGTGGCAAATATACGGCATAAGACAAGGCTAGGACATGTAGCGGTGTTTCAGATTATGGACCGTCTTTTCATCTCCGACTGGCCTGAAGCTCAACAAGCTGACCCCAATGAATTCGTGCGGGTTACGGTGGCCATCGACTCTCCATTCAAAGGTGAAGAGTTTTTTCCGCTTGTAGATGGGCGTCGAAGTGAGAATCGACCGGAATATGATTTAGCCGTCGAGCGTATCTCGGAACTCTTGGCAGAGGGCAAGAAAGTGATTTGTCATTGTGTGGTTGGGCGAAGTCGCTCCGCAGCCGTGGTATTAGGCGTTCTCATGCGGCAGATGCCCTTTGTCGAGGCCTTACGGTTGTTGCTTCATCGTCATCCCGAGGCGGACCCGAGGCTTAGCCTTTTCGAACATTTATTACTGGACAATGAGTAACGACGCGTCCGAACTTCAGTCCAAACTTCAAGAGTTTGGTGCCCGCTTGGACTCCTTGGCTCCTCAGTTGCGTGAAGCCGAGGAGGAGATGCGGCAGGTGACGTTAAGATGGGCCAAGCTAAAGCGAAAGTATGAGTCAGCACGAAACGGGTATTGGCACACCTGGGTACAGATAGACCAACGCTCGCCCAAAGCAAGCAGGTGAAACCTTGTTAGTGTCAGATTCAGCTAGATACTGGCCGACCGCCAAAATTTTCGAGGGTCGTGCTATAATCGGAAGAGAGTCCGTTGGAGTTCGGTGGTTGACGGACGAAGAAGACCAAGCCGATGAACGCGAGGCGGAACAGCCTAAATAACGAACGTTTGTTCGCATAGCCATTTGGGAGGAATTCGGCTAGGGATGGCGAAGGCTAAATGGACAGCGACGAGGTAACAATTAGACTCTGGAGACGTGCTGAATGGGACAAGGCAACAAGTGACACACCCTCAAAGGGAGACAGGGTGGAAGCGATAATTGTCCTCGGCTTACGAAAAGTAAGTCGCAAATGGATGGCATTAAGAAAAGCTGAGGGCTGGCACGGATTAGAACAAATTCCTGATTGGTGCATAGAACTAGAGCAACCGAAGGAGGTACCATGAGTTCTGTTTTAACAAAGTTCGAGCGCATCGGAGCGAAGGCCGTTGTCCAGGACGTTCGAGACGGCGAGCAATTCTCCATCGACGTTCGAGGCGGCACCTTTGCCATTAGGAAGCCGCCTGAGATTGCCCTGGAGGTTCTTGACTTCGATGCGTTCGACCGCCATCTTCTCCTTCTTACCCGCGGACCCGAAAAGGCACGGTTTCTCTGCGGACACGATGAGCGGCATTGGTTTGTGGCCGCGATTCCTGAATCTTCTCCCGTCACGACTGTAGAAGCTGCAAAAGAAGCGCTCAAGCCTGAAGAAATCCTGGGCACGGAGCGAGGCCTGGGCAAACGAGAGAAGAATCTTCGAAGAAACGAGCGGCGAATCCGCCAGGGGGAATGGTTTTTCATCCCTACTCCAGGATTTGTTCCTCCAAAGGGAACCATTATTCTCAAGAATGAACCACTAGGAAGGATGCGCAACGGTCGTTTCATCAGTCGGCCTCATCTCTGCACAGAACTTGTTAGATTCGGTGGTGAAAATATTTTCGTGCCCCGAGTCCAACTGCCGACAAGAGACTGGCGAGACTGGCGACAGGTGCCAAGGGCACGTCAGGAACTTCAGGCGAGACTCGAACAGGAAGTTGGGACGGGGCTCACGGCCGCTGAGCGGGATGTCTATATTGAGCGGCATCCTGAAGCGCGAGAGTGGCAGTGGGAGTCCTTTGTTCGGAATCCCGAAGTCTATGTTCGCGGAAGGGTGAAACATCCAGACCACAAGGTACTTCGATTGAAGGTCTGGCACAAGGTTGTCCAGAACACGGAACTGCGTGCCAAAGCGATGTCATACGTGGCGTTTATCGACTGACGCGGGCGGCTAGGGCAGGTGCTCTGGTGTGGCCCATACCCACACAAGCGCGGTTCGAGTCCGCGGCCCGCAACCAAATTTTGGAGGTTCGAATCCTCCCGCCTCAGCCATCCGCTAAGTTTGTGCAGGAGGCTTAATATGAATTTCAAGACACTGCAGGCAAAAATGAAGCCAGAGGTTCGCGCACGCGCTCAGGCCAAGGCGGAAAAGATAGTGCAAGATATAACTACGGACGAAACGACTACTGGCATTTCTCTCGAAGCCATCGCGGAACAGATTCGCCGAGAAAGGTGGTATCATGACCTATACTGGTGGATAAGATATGGCATCTGGCAGTGGCTACGTAATCGTCCTCGGAGGTTTCGTTCCTTTTTCCAGCGCGGGCTCCGTGGATGGGCGGATGAAGATACATGGAGTTTTGACCACTACCTCTCCCGAATAATCCCCCAAGCCCTTATGCATCTCAAGGCTAACCAGTGGGGATATCCAGGGATGCTTACCGCTGAGCAGTGGGGTGTCATCCTTGATGATATCATTTTTACATTCCAGGCAGCGGAGAAAATCATGGAGGACGAATGGTTCTCGCCCCACGCTGGATGGGCTTCTTCGTCCGATGGATGGACCGAAGAATGGTATGCACAGTGGGCTTTGCATGCCGAAGAGTGGACTGGAAAATTCGACATTCCTCATAGGGCGATGACAAAAGAGGAATGCGAGCGGTACGAACGGGGATGGAAGTTGTTTCAACAGTATTTCTATTATCTTTGGGACTAGGGGCAGACAATGGCAGGGATGAACCCGCCTTATTACAAAAAGATGCAGGAAGCTCTCGACCAAGACAAAAAGGTCCTCGCGACCGCCTTCCCTTATGAGGGCGTACGAATTGTACACGACGATGGCTCGATACTCAATCTCCGATTTGCCTTCGTTAAGCGTCAACCTGATAGATGGGTCTTTGTCTTTACTGAGCACCTGGGAGTCATAGTTCTGCATGAAGCAGATTTGAAGACCATCGAAGTCAGAGAAAGAACCAAAAAAAGGCGATTAGTACTTAGAAAAGAGAAGGACTAGAGAACCATGTGGTATCGAGAGGATAAATGGTTCCACCGCATTATTAACCTTCTCCCCGCTGTAGAAAGCTATCAGACCACTATGAACGTCCTCATCGACCGTAGCGTCCCGAAACGTTACAATGATGAGCGTCTTTTGAGTGAAGCCTTGCTCCGCGTCTCGGAGATGTTATACCAGCAGCTTTATCAAAATCTCCTGGAACGACGGCCAGGAAGGGAAGCTTCCCGAGAGGAGAAAGTAGTCTTTAACTGTAGTATTACCCAACTAAAACGCGAGCGTATCAAAGCGCACTACCGCATCGCTCAAAAATTTAACTATCAATCTTGGTTACTGAAGGAACAAGAAAAGACGGGCAAACGAACCAAAGAAGCCGTTGCGTAAAAGGACCATGGATAGTCGTATCCGTACTGTTATTATGTGGATGCTGGCCTGGCTGATTATCACTGCGGTGGTGTTACGTTTCGACCCAAGATTAGGTGTATATTTTCTTCTTGTTCTGGCAGTTGCGATGGTAACGGTGGGAATACTCGGCTCATTCGGGCGAGGACCGACCGGATGAAAGCACCTCTCATCAAAATCACGGAACTCGACGGATACTACGCCACGGGGGATTATGAATGCTTTTGTTTTGACCGTCATGCTAATCCGGAGCAGCACTTGGCTAGCAAGAAATCGAGGAGTATGGTCGAAGACGAGGCTCTACAACTGTTCTACGACCAGAAGGCCCAAGAGATGTTCGGCGTAAACTATGACGACCTGAAAGATGGACGCGCACGGCAGGTCTGCGAAGTGTTGGAGCAAGAGCATGATTTCTTCGGAGACGCGTGCCGAGTTTATCCAAATGACCTTCTTCCATGGGACACGGAAGACAGAAGGAAGCAACGAGGTCGCTGGCGGATTACTGTTGAGTTCTGGCCGAAGGAAAAAGAATGAAAAAAGAAGGAAAAGGATGAAAAAAGTGCGAGAATCCAGGATTACCGCGCCGATGTTTGAGTTCACCGGCTCATTTTATTGGAAGCACGAGAGAGATTCCGACGCGACGGCGGCTTTAGTTGAAGAGTTGGTCGAGCTTATTGAACGCCATGGGGGGCAGCCTATTACTTCTACTATCGGAGAAATGAGGGAAGACGGTGACGCCGAACGAAATCGTTGAGGCCATAGGGCGATTGACTGTCCTTGAGGTCGCGGATTTAGTCAAAGCATTGGAAGAGCGCTTTGGGGTGAGTGCCGCCGCTCCCGTTCCAATCTTTGCCCCCGCCCCGACCACGGGACCCGCTATGGAAGAGCAGACCGAATTCGATGTAATCTTGATTGACTTCGGAGCAAATAAAATCCAGGTAATTAAAGTCGTCCGCGAATTAACTGGTCTGGGGCTGAGGGAGGCCAAGGAGTTCGTAGAATCCGCGCCGAGGGCCGTGAAGGAGCATGTTCCTAAGGAGGAGGCGGAGCGGGTTAAGGCGAAACTAGAAGCGGAGGGGGCAAAGGCGGAGGTAAGGTGAAGGACAGGAAGCTCTTTGCGGCGAATGTGCGGATAAAGATGACCAAGCGAGGGGAAGGGGGAGCATCATGAAACTGGCCGTGGAAATCGAAGTGGCGGACGATATCGCCGCGGCAGTCGTCATCGACCGCATTGACCTGGCCCCGCCGTATGAAAATCCAGCGGTCGAATCGGCTATTCTAGAATTTGTGGCGAAGAATCTTCTCTCCCTTTTGGTGGATGGCCATGCTAAGTGCATTTCTTTCAGAAAGGTCGATGGGCGACCTACTCGAAGGGAGCGAGCAGTTATTCTGAGGCAGGCAGAACCAGAACCATTACCACAAGGAGAGGCTGCTCCCGAGAAGAAGACGCCAAAGCGTGGGTAATATCGAGCGCTGGAAACCATATCTTCGCGCGTGCGGGTGGCGAGTCCCTGGGCGTGAATGGCAAGAACGATTTGCTATGAAGTTTGCACAAACAGGGACTTTTCTTCGCAAAGATGTCAATTTTATAGAAGGAAGAAACGTCTTTAGGCTGTATCATGAATTTGACGGCGGGGAATGCATTCGATACTCAATACACGAGCAACCTTTAGTAGTAGCATTTGCACTAACTGCGGAAGCGCTAAGTGCGCACGCGGCGGCGCAGAGAGTGCGCGAATCTGAAAGAAAGAGCAAGGAAGCTGAAAGAAAGCGCCAAGTTTTGAAAAAGAAAAGCAGAAAGTGATTGCACGTACCGACCTCCCTCGCTCTTCCTGGCTACAGCGGGTTGCCTGTCCATACTGTGGGGCGTCGCATATCTACAAACGCTACGATTGGCCTGAACAAAGAGAAACACAATGGGCCTACAAATGTCCGCGAACAGGAAAGTCGTGGTACGAATGATTATCTCTGCAGAAGCTCAGGCCAAACTCCAGCACATGCGAGAATCGGACGATTTCTGTTGCATCACGCTTAAATCGGACTACGATTTTGTCTGGGATATTTACGTCGTATGGTCAGAAACGAGTGAGTACAAACCCAACGAAATAAAAGGACATACTTCTATTTCTGTGTGTAATCATAGCCACGAAGAGCTTGATGACGCGGTCGAGCACCTTCATCAATACTGGACTAGCCAGCGGACCAGGGTCGGAACATGAAAAACCTCTGGCTAGACGACGAACGGAAGAAGCCGGAAGGGTTTGATTTACATGCTCGCTCGGCAGAGGAAGCGATTGAACTATTGAAGAACGGTAATATTACACACATATCATTTGACCATGATTTAGGTGAAGGGAAGTCTGGGTATGACGTGGCGTGCTGGATTGAAGAACAAGCCTTTCTAGGAACCCTCCCCCGTTTGACCTGGAAGATTCATACGGCCAACCCTCCTGGACGGGACTATATTTTTTGGGCAATGCGACAGGCAGAGAAGTGGTGGAAACAACTTGAAGGCCCAGTGTCGTTATAGTAAGATGTTACTGTTGAGGAACCCGCCGCCCACTTCCTGGAGGTGACGAGTGACTGAGATACGGATACCAACGCCCCTAGGAGACGATTGGGTAATCCCCCTTCCACAATTGACTTGGAGAAAGTTCCAAGACGGAGAGTGGTGGGTTGCTGAGTGTGATGAAATCTCGGCCACAACACAGGCCAAAACACCCGAAGACCTGGACTATGCCATTGAGTATTTGATGGTCGGAAGGATTGCTATTGCCGCGGAATTGCAGTTCCGTCGATTGAATAGGGAGCTATGATGGGTTACAAACAGATAAGGAAAGAAGCCATGCGGGACTCTTGGATATACAGAGATGTCCGTTGTGACCGATGTAACAAGGAACTTAACCCGCAGTATCCTGGCATACTGGACAGTGAAGGAGACTGGCTTTCTCTGCAGCCCAGACACGCGCTCTTCGTAACATTGGGCGGGTATTATGGCGGATTTTTTGATTGTGACAAAGACCCAGTTGTCCTTCTATGTAAAGAGTGTGCCAATCTTTTGGTCACAGAGTGGCCGATATTCCAAAAGGCAATTGATTCGACTCCATGAGCAAGACGGAGGGGACGAATCTAATGGATAAGTCAGTAGAAGCAGACAATAATAAGTTACTAAGTGAATACTATGAGAAACTGAAGGAAAAATGGCATCCTCCATGCCCCATCTGCGAAAAACCACTGACCCCTACATATTCAGCGATTACCCATGATGGAATAACGCATCCAGGGAATTTTTTGTATTGGGAGTGTGAGAACGGTCATCGCCCAGACTTGCCTCCACCTAACTGGACATGAAAACGAATCCCCAGTGGTTCCAGAATTACCTCAAGCGGCTCGAAGAAGCCAAGACGCTGGAGGAAGCCATTAAATTGCTCCCCACGGGTCACTATCTCGGTTTCATCGACCCAAATGACCCACACCCGTGGTGTGTGGCAACGAGCAATACTCTCGACGCGAGCGGTCAGGTAGTGGAAGCCTCCGAACACATTACGGATGGTAAGACATGGCGGGAAGCCATTGAAAGCGCCATTCGCCTCACCTACGAGGAAGTGTACTTGTTCGACCCCCATCCAGGGGTTGGCGGAGCCCTCATGCCACTCCCCCAGGAAGTAAAAGAAGTTGCGGACAAACTTGCTGACCAGACGATGACCCTGGCCGAAGCGCTGTCACGTTTACGAGGCACAAATTGGGTCAGAGCAACGCCGAGTGCAGTTCGTGCGCGAAAAGGGATGATTCTCCTCGATGCTGAATTGAATGGTCAGATACATCACTGGCGCATTCTACGCTACCGAAAGGTAGCAGAATGAATAAGATGGCCGATGGGGGCAGCCTGCAAGAGCGATTCAGACTGCTGGCTGACCGCTGGAGAAGGGAGACAGGCGGCCTGTCTTCTATGAGACAAGCATCCGAGCATCCCGACTATCAAGCAATCATCGCCATGGGAGAAGTTGCATTGCCACTCATTCTTCGAGAGATGAAAGAACATCATGGACATTGGTTCATCGCATTGAGAGCGGTTACAGGAGAAAATCCAACTAAACCCGAGGACGCGGGGTATATCGCACGGTTAAGAGAATCCTGGTTGGAATGGGGCCGAGCTAAAGGGCTTATCGACTGAGAGGTGTGATAATGGGCGAGACCACGATGTTAGGTTTTACCAGCCGTAACGGAATAAGAAGTCTATCAGTTCCTTGTGACTGTGCATATTATGACCATATTCACCTCTCTTTCTTTCTTGAAGATGACGAGGGCCTCCCACTCTTAACGGTTGCCATCCGCAATCGTCCTGTTCCATTCTGGGACCGAGTGAAGGCGGCTTGGGCGATTCTTCGAGGGAGAGAATACTATTTCGAGGAAGTCTTGCTGGAAGACGCGGCGGTCAATCAAGTACGAGACTTTCTGACAGAGTGGATTGACCGAGCACCCGAACGAGAAATGGCAAGACAGAAGAAGTACGAAAAACAATAAGGATGATGTTTGTGGATTGTTACGCCTGTCAACGAAATCAACAGGGTCGCGAGTATTGGGGTCCTGGTCCATGGCAGAATGAACCCGACGGCCCGATTGCCTTTGACCACAGGGGGCTTTCCTGTTTTGTCCACAGGGGCAACTCGGTCTGGTGCGGTTATGTTGGCGTACCCGAAGGTCATTTGTGGCACGGGAAAGAGTATGGAGAGATTGATGTCGGAGTCCACGGCGGGCTAACCTTTGCGGAAGACTCCGGGCCGCATGGCATTAAGGACGGGCGCTGGTACATTGGATTCGATTGTGGGCATGCGTTTGACCTCTCTCCGTTTCTGCATGCGGTATCTTATGGTCGGCTGCCAGGAAGTCGACCTCTTCCAGACGGATTGTTGGAAGGATTCGGTGAGGGGGAACATTATTGGACAATGCAAGAAGCGATTGAAGAGACTAAACGGCTAGCCGAACAAGTGGCAGGTCAGGTCGAACGATAACGATGGTTTTTAGACCAGAAAATCGATTTGACACGCCAGCAGAGGCTGCGGCAGCGGGATTAGAAATCGCCATCCGACGAATAGACCGTGAAACAACTCACTAGATGAGACCAACGAAGGTTCTCTTCCAACGAAAACTGGTCAAGACCTTCGAACAGATGGGATGGAAGAGAACTTCGAGGCCGAAGTTTCTTCCACCTCGCGTGCGCGCGAGACATTTCTATGCTAAAGGGGACCGTTACATCATCGCTTTAGACGATATTGCTGGGCGGTTTCTTTATCGGCGAAAGGGATACATACCGTTTAGGATATACAATGCCTGCTATAGAGTGTCCGCGGAGTTTCTGCCGCCCGATTTGGACGCAAGGGCAATTGCCTTAGCTTATCTAGCGACACGCCGTCCAATCGGTTATCGCTGAAATCGTTTTTTCTCAGAAAAAGTATTGCATTCCACGTCTCAAAATGTTATACTAACGGAAAGCTCGAAAAAGCCCCGAAAAGGTCGTAGTTTAACGCCGTAGTCCCCCAACAGGAACGCCCGCACGAGACTCATTTCCTAGGGTGAAATTTATGACTGACCTCATTAAAGTTGAAACCGTTTGTCGAGATTGTGGAGAGCCTTTGGTGAAAATGTTTTCCACGCAACGAGACGCCCACGCCTGGACATCGGATACGCCCATGCTTTGTGATGACTGTCGAGAACTGCGTAGGAGTTCCTCAAAAAAGAAGTAGCAAGAAAACGTTTCCCGCAAAAACGTTTTCCTCCGCGGGACCTGACCCACTAGGAGACTCGCCATCTTCGAACGCAACGACTTGATTCCCGTGTGCCCCAACTGCGGTCAGTCAGACTTTCTGGAGTGTGGCATCGTTGTGGCCGCAGGGTCGGGGAAAATTATCAGGACTCTGTGGCAATGCTCTCGGGCTTATGTAGACTGGAACGGATGTGGCTGGCAGGGGACGACTCCTCGACGCATCCGACCAATGAGCCTAGTTAGCACAGGCGGCCCCATCAGTGGGGTGGTAGTAGAAAATTTCTCTGAGGCACAAATTTCCCTGCAGCAGTCAGGAGATTTGATTTTGGTAAGAAATATGGATGGAACGAAGGAGATAGTGTACTAACTTACTACAATGCCAAGAGGTATCCCATCAAGCCTGGAAGGCTGGATAACCAAACTCGGCAACATGACCCAGTACTCCCATCTCTCCGTCGAGGAAATCGAGGACCTCGCCAAGCACTACATGGCGAGAATGAATGGTGAGAGCCCTGGCGAGTTGCCCAAGTATCGAAGCCTGGTTGACCTCGATGACTTATCCGCCCAGGACCCTCGCTTCAAGAAGAAATTCACGAAAATCTGGAAAGAAATCTTCGCCGATATCGAAGGCCCCAAAGTTGTTAGGGAGCATCTCGCAAAACAGACCGCGATGGCGTTTCTCCTAGCAGAGAGAAAAATGATAGAGGAATGGAACGCCAACAAAGTAGGCGAAGGCGCGAATCAGATTAATAACCTCTCGATGGTCGTGGCTCGATATACCGAGCAGCTTCAGCAAACCCCGGCGACACGACGCCCCGGTAAGGGGAAGGACGAACAGCTTCTGGACGCCCTTTCGGCAGTTGAGAAAGCTACCGACCTAAAGAGCCGTGCAGAGGAATTAGAACAGGAAGACAAAGCACTATTGGGCGATGGACCGGAAACTGACTGAGGCCCTCCGCGAGTTAAGAGACGACCCAATCGCGCTCTTTTCTGCCCTTTTTCCCCATACACATACCTTGGCTCCTCATCAACGCGAGGCTTTTCGCGCGCTAGAACGCTATCCGTTTTGCTGGATTCAGTGGCCAAGGGGTAGCTCCAAGAGCTGGACGACAGCGGCTTGGTTGCTGACTCATCTGCTTCGCTACCCAAAACGGAAGGCCGTCATCTCTGGCCCCTCCTATCGGCAAGCAAAAATTCTCTATCGACATGTTCGGGACATTATCTTCGAGGGCAGTCTATTCCCCTGGCAGGACTTACTCCTCAAGCCGCCAACGGAGAGCAGCATTGAATCCCTAATGCGCTTTAGGAATGGCGCGACGCTCACGGCTTTTCCTTCCTCAGGCGTTAAGTTGCTCGGTTCCCGTGCGCACGTCATGGTCTTCACCGAGTTCGCTGAATATAGTGGTGAGTTGTATCGACGGATTTTCATGGGAATGGGCGCGCAGAAGCAGCCAGGCCTACGAAACCGCATGGTGTACGAGACTACGGCCGGATATCAGTTTGTGTACGCATATGATGTTTTGAAAGCCCTAAAGAAAAAAGTGGCTCAAGGCCACCCCGATTATGGTCTTGTCTCACACGATTACGAACAGATTGTCAAGACAGGATTTCCATACGACGAAGAGATTGTGGAGGCTCTTCGCGACATTGACGAGACGACCTACAAGCAGATGTTCCAAAATCTCTGGCTCGCGGACTCGGGGTCATTCTACATTCTCTCGTTCATGCTCGGTGAGGAGATTCGTCACGGCGAAGTCCTTCTTAAGGGAGACCCCAAGAAGGAGTACGTCGTCGGGGTGGACGTTGCCAGGAAACATGACGACTCCGCCATCACGGTCATGGAAGTTGGTCATAGCCCTCGGCCCGTTTATGTCTACGCAGAGAACGACATTAAAGCCGAAGACCTGGCCAAGCACATTCTTAGTGTATTAAATCGATTTCCAACGACGATTATGATTGTACTCGACTACCTAGGCGGAGGATGGTACGTGCGGGATGCATTAGTTAAAGAGGGGATTATCGAAGCAGATGCCCCACCCGACATGGCGGGTCGTCGGTTGATTGTCAAGTTTCCCCAGACGCCCGCGGAAATCAATGAAGCTCATTTTAGTCTCCGCGATGCTTTTGAACACGGCCATATTCGTATCCCTGAAAGGCCAGACCATGATGACCCCGACGAGGACCGAGCGTACTTGGAAATTGAATCTGCACTTAAACAAGCCGCAGATGTGCAGACGAAGACACTCGATTCGGGATATCTGAAATTTGATTCTCCCAGAAAGAAAGATAAGTTTTATTCCATGCTGTACAGCTACTGGGGCAACCGCCAAATTATGAAATCTCGGATGGCGAACATTGAACCAATTGATTTGGGCGAGCCCGCCATAGAGAGCGAGTTTGGGCAGGTCCTTGTCATGCCTCAGGTAGGATTCGATGGCTAAAAGAAAGGCAAAAACCTCCCAGCTTGCCGTTGCTGTCGTGAAGATCGGAA
>Ga0209641_10001089_pt1 | contig 24492 bp, 18 predicted proteins | sample RifCSP16_1_FD_184022 | JGI IMG/M metagenome (GOLD analysis project Ga0209641, IMG submission 184022) | Soil microbial communities from Rifle, Colorado - Rifle CSP2_sed 16_1 (SPAdes) (version 2) | ecosystem: Environmental > Terrestrial > Deep subsurface > Rock core/Sediment | place: Rifle... | reverse complement strand
CTCTCACACACCACTGAGCGCGTGGTCTTAGCTTGTCTGAATCCGTCCTGCGATTATAGCCCATCCGCGCGCTCAAGTTTCTGCCCTCATGCATCACGCTTGAGGTGATGGCTATCTCGCAATGACGGCTGAGTAGTTACCTCACCGCAGAGGACGCCGAGAGCGCGGAGCGCCGGAGGTCGTCTTGTGCTCAAGGCGGACACCTGCACCCACCTGCGGTGGCCCCAGGTGCGGTGTGAAAATCCGCCTTAAGCCGAAATTGGATCTACTGAGACTCGCCCGTCACAAGCGGGAAAAACGGTGCTATAATTACCTTGAACTGAATAGTCCAACCGGAGCCGGGTTAAACCCGGCTGAGAGTGCGCTTGCTCAGCGAGGCTATGGCGCAGACGGTCCGAACCTGACGGGTAATGCCGGCGTAGGGAAAAAGACAGACGCGGACCACCCGGCAGCCGGGTGGTCTTTGTTTTCTGGAGACAGCATGCGCGCACTGCTATTCGTCAACGGCTATCCGGTTTCGCGCGAAGTCGTCGCGCGCTGGATGCAACCCGGTGCGATCGTGATCGCAGCCAACGGCGGCGCGCAGAATGCGCTTGACGCCGGCGTCACCCCCGACACGGTCGTCGGCGATCTCGATTCCCTATCCGACTCCGTCCACGCCGACCTCAAGCGCATTGGCGTCCGGTTTCTGACCTACTCCGCGCGCAAGGACGAGACCGATCTGGAGCTGGCGATCGGCCACGCGCTGGAGCGCGGCGCGAAGGAGATCGTGATCCTGAGCGGGCTGGGCGATCGCTGGGACCAGTCGCTGGCGAACATGCTGCTCCTGACGCTGCCCGCGCTGCGCGCCGCGCCGGCGCGCATCGAAGACGGGCGGCATTCGATCCGCGCGATTTCGAGCGGCGTGCAGGCGCGCGTCGAAGGCGCTATCGGCGACACTCTCTCGCTCATCGCGCTAGGCGGTGACGCGCGAGGCGTTACGATCGAGGGCTGCGAGTATCCCTTGCGCGACGCCGTCCTGCCATTCGGCAAGACGCTCGGCATCAGCAATGTGTTGAGCGAGCCGGTCGCGCGCGTCAGCGTGCAGGAAGGAGTCGTGCTGGCAATCCATATCCGCAAAACGTGATGCGTGGTGCGTGTTCCGTAGTTTGTACATCACACGCAACACACAACACCCAATACGCAATAGGAGGTGTTTCACATGAATAAGCGAATTCTCATCCCACTGATCAGCGCGCTTGCACTCGTGACATCGGCGTGCGCCGCGCAGCCGGCAACCCCCACCGGCCCGCGCACGCTAACCGTGCTCACGCACGAGTCGTTCGCGCTCAGCGAAGACGTGCTTGAGGAGTTCGAGTCGGCCAACAACGCAACCGTGCAATTCCTCAAGCAGCCGGACGCCGGGCAGGCGCTCAACCGCGCCATCCTGACGAAGGACAACCCAGAGGCCGACGTACTGTTCGGCGTGGACAACACGTTCATGAGCCGCGCGCTGGACGAGGGTATCCTCGAACCGTATCGGTCGCCCGCGCTGGCTGGGATACCGGCCGAGTTTCAGCTCAATCCCGAGAATCGCCTGACGCCGATCGACTTCGGCGACGTGTGCCTGAACTACGACAAGGCGTACTTCGCGGAGCACAATCTCCAGCCGCCGCAGACGCTGGCGGACCTGGCCAGGCCGGAATACAAAGACCTGCTGGTCGTCGAGAATCCTGCCAGCTCGTCCCCGGGGTTGGCGTTCATGCTGGCGACCGTCGCCCGATTCACCGAAGAAAGCTGGCTCGGCTACTGGGCCGATCTGGAGAACAACGGCGTGAAAGTCGTCGAAGACTGGACGACGGCGTACTACACCGAGTTCAGCGCATCGAGCGGCAAAGGCCCCCGGCCGATCGTCGTGAGCTACGCCTCCAGCCCGCCGGCCGAGGTGTTCTTCGCCGAGCCGCCGCTCGAGGAAGCGCCGACGGCGGCCGTCACCGCGCCGCAGACGTGCTTCCGGCAGATTGAATTCGCCGGCATCCTGAGGGGTACGCAGAACCGCGATCTGGCCGAGAAGTGGATCGACTTCATGCTAGGCGTGCGCTACCAGGGAGACCTGCCGCTTAACCAGTTCGTCTACCCGGTGAACCCGCAGGCCGAGCTGCCTGAGGTCTTCGTCAAGTACTCACAGATCGCGCAGGAGCCGGCGAACCTCCCGCCAGAGGCCATCGCCGCGAACCGCGACCGGTGGATCGAGGAGTGGACGGAGACGGTGTTACGATAAAGCCAACAGTGAGAGGGCGACTGCTTGGCAATCATGCCCTCTCTTCCTTCCACACCATTCATCTCCCGCAGGGGGTCATGGGTGGGTGATTAATCATCGCCCGATCGACTTCAGGTCGTGGCGCATGATGGGGCGAGATGGCGTATGCCGCGCCACGGTCTTGAAGCCGGCGCGCGCGAAGGTGGAGGCATAACCGGTGAATGTCGAGCCTGGCGACTCGTCCGCATCGCGGGGGTAGGCTTCGAGCGCAGGCGCATTCGCACGCTTGGCAGCTTTCAAGGCCGCCGCGATGAGGGCAGACGTAACGCCCTGCCTGCGATAGCCCCTGCGCACATAGAAGCAGGACAGGCACCAGACTGGGACGTCGTCCACACGCCTGACGCGCCAGTCGTGCTCAAGCCAGGGCAATGAATCTCGCGGCGTCAGTTGGCACCAGCCCACGGCCACGTCGCCCTCGAAGGCGAGCAAGCCTGGGGGCGGACCACGCCTGACGATGTCTCGAAACGCCGCCTTGTTCTTGGCGCGGGGCCTCTTGTGGTAGGCGCTGCCTATCCTCCAGTGCATGCACCAGCAGCCATTACAGGCGCCGTTTGCGCCAAACAGGTCTTCGAGGGCGGGCCATAGATCGGGTGTTAGCAGGCGGATCGTGAGTTTCATCTGCCGTTGCTCCACCACTTGAGAAGACGGGATCTGTTCCGGACGCCGCCGAACGGTCGGGTTCAGGCGCGTTGCGGAGCAACGTCGCCTGCAACCCAGTGTTAGCCCCGCATTATCTACTCAGAGCCCACTGCAAACTCAATTGCCTCATCCATTGTCATGGACCGCCCATCCGCCCAAAGGGACGTGAACTCTTTTTCATCCATGTTCGCTTTCAAATCAGCGACCTCTCTCTCGTACTCTTCGCGTTCCGGAGGAGTCATATCAATTTCAATTTTCTGTCGCAGAGCCTCCGCTGCGCCGAGCAACCGGGTTGCCTTTTCTGTTTGTTCGAGAGACTTGGCGATGAAGGCAAGGCATTCCAATTGATGTGCGACTGCAGAGCGATGCCCCATTCTTTGCCATTCCTTGATCGTCTCGTGGTAGGACGACATCGCCTGGGGGAAATTGCCCTCATAGCGCAGGATGTGAGCCAGATCGCTCTTGACCATATTGACATTCCGGGCGGAGCCTGTTTCCTGCATGGTTTGCATTGCAATTCTGAGTTTTCCCCGCGCTTTCTCAAATTGATTCTGCATGATACATACGTTTGCGAATCCATACATTGCTATCCCATAAGACCAACGGCTGCCATGTTCTTTCAATAATTCCATCCCTTTTTCGTGGAGAGTATCTGCCCTGGCAAAATCCCTCCTCACATATGCTTCCAGGTAACTGGCGGCGTGAAATCCGGAACCCAGGATATATCTATCCCCCAATTCCTCTGCCAGTTCTAGAGCTTCCTCTACCGACGCGATGGCTTCATCAATATTCCCTCTCGTCAGTTTTCCCCCAGCATGGAACATCAATATAAGCGCCAAAGTCCATTTATCACCAAGAAGTCGCAATAAGCTGACTGCCTCCTCCGCTTCTGTGACTGCTGCTCGATAATCACCGATTGTAAAGGACATAATTGACATACTGGCTACTAATCTGGCTTTATGAAGGTTTTCCTCAGCAGTCAGAATCCGTCCATTGTCTGTAAATAACTTAACCTTTTCCAGGGCTGCCTCTGCCCATCGATGCCCTTCGCTGGAATAAATGGTCTGAAGAAACAAGTATGTCAATGAACGCACCAGTCTCATCACAGCAATCGGATCGTTAGATAGTCCCCATTCGATCGCCGTGCGGATGTTATCGTATTCGATTTCGAGTTTTTTAGTCCAATCCAATTCCTTTTCCCGAGTCAACATTTCAGGCATGGCTGTTTCTGCCATTTCAAGATAATACGCAAAATGACGGTTGCGTGTCCCTTCGCCTTCCCCGTTCTCCAGCAATTTATCGCGTGCATACTGGCGGATCGTTTCAAGCAGGTAATAACGCGGTTCCCCGTCTTCGTCTTTCACCGTGACCAACGATTTGTTGATCAGATGCGGCAGGTGTTCAAGCACGTCCACGTTGAGGCAGATCTGCTCGACGGCTTCAAACGTCCAACCGCCTGCGAAGACGGAAAGCCTTCGGAATAATGCGCGTTCATTCTCGCTTAGCAAGTCGTAGCTCCAGTCAATAAGCGCCCGTAAGGTCTGTTGGCGCGGCAGGGCGGTTCGACTCCCGCCTGTCAGGAGTCTAAAGCGGTCATCGAGTCTTTTGGCGATCTGTTCGGGCGAGAACACCGTGATGCGCGAAGCGGCCAATTCGATAGCCAAGGGAATGCCGTCGAGGCGGGAGCAGATTTGGGCGATGGATGAAGCATTCTCATCCGTAAGTCGGAATTTTGGATTCGCCGCGGACGCTCGTTCCACGAACAACTGCACTGACTCGAATCCCATCGCCGCCTCCTTTGTGACTTCAGCCTGCTCCGGCAAAGAAAGCGATGGCACACGATAGACTGTTTCTCCGTTAATGCCCAAGGCCTCGCGACTGCTGGCAATGATCTTGATCTTCGGCGCAATGCGAAGAAATTCATCGGCGACCTTTGCGCTCGCTTCGACGAGATGTTCGCAGTTATCGAGGATGAGCAGAAGATGTTTCCCGCGCAGATAATCATGCACAAGAACTTTCAACGGCGCATCAGGCGCTTCGCCGATGTCAAAGGTGGATGCGATGGTCTGCATGATAAGAGACGGGTCGGCAATGGAGGCGAACTCAACCAACCAGACTCCATCTTTGAAATTGGATAAAAGTCGAGAACCAAGTTGAATGGACAGCCGAGTTTTGCCCGTGCCGCCGGGTCCGATCAAGGTAAGCAAGCGCGCATCCTCAAGCCTTGACCTTCCTTCTGCGAGTTCACGCTCACGCCCAACAAAGGATGTGAGTTGTGCGGGCAGGTTGTCCGTCGCATGTGTAAGCGACTTGAGCGCGGGAAAGTCCCGTTGCAGATCGGGAGCGTGGAGTTGGAAAATGTGCTCAGCGCGATTCAAGCCTTTGAGACGATGATACCCGAGATCGAGCGCGGAAACATCATTGGATAAATGTTCCAACGCAATTTGCATGGTTGTTTCTGAGATTAATACCTGTCCCCCATGCCCAATGGACATGATGCGCGCGGCGCGATTGAGTGCGCCGCCGTAATAATCGCCGTCGCGCAGCTCCGCTTCGCCGGTGTGCATTCCCATGCGGGCGCGGATGGAGACTTCCGAGTTCTTAAAGAACTCGGAAGTCTGAATCTCATGTTGTGCCTCCAACGCGGCATTGACTGAATCGATGGCTGTTGTGAACACCGCATGGACTCCATCGCCGGTAGTTTTGATGATGTGCCCGTGATATGATTCGATGGTTTCTTTCAAAATCGAATCATGTTTCGCCAGCGCGGACTTCATTGCTTCGGGATATTGCTCCCAAAGTTTGGTCGAGTCTTCGATGTCGGTAAAGAGAAAGGTGACGGTGCCTGACGGGCGATTTGAGTTCATGGCCATTATTGAGGCAAGGGGCTAACGGGGCGCGTCAGCCGCCCGCCGGAGCGCAGCGGAGGCGGGTCGGCTGGACGCGCGGGTTAGCCCGCTCTCTGATCAGGGACCAAGCTGGTCTCTCGAAGGGACGCTGACACAGTGCGGGCTGTTTGCACCTAGCCTGCTTCTAGCAGCAATTTCAGGGCAGCGCGACTGGCTTCGGATTGCTTCTCAAGCTGCTTGCCGACCAGCCCCTCCGCCAGCTTGAAAAAGCCGCCAATTTCAGCCTGACCAGTTTCGGTCAGTAGCGTTCCGTCTCCCTGTGCTGCAAATCTTTGCGTGCTTTCGAACGGAATCGGCCCGCCGACTGATTTGATGCTTAACAGGTTGGGTGGGTCCCAGCCCGTAACCTCGACTACAGCTTCTATCTTGCGCCCCAGTAATTTGGCCACAAACTTGACGGTAGAGCCGACACGAGGTGGGCCAGCGGATGTCCATTCCGCGGACTCGGTACCGTCTTGCCACTTAGCATTGTTGGCTGGGTTGGTCACGTAGTCGAAGACTTCCTGTTGGGGACGGTTGATGAATGTGCTCGATTCGAACTTATACATGGTATGGCCTCCAATTGGCTAGCTATATGTGGATACGGGTCAATGGGGTGGGCTAGTGATGAAGATTGTCAGGCCATAGGCATTCCTCCGTACTCCGATGTGCTTACCAGCGCACGCTGTGTAGAAGCGGGCTAACGGTGGGCATAACCCGTTTGCGACGAGCGCAGCGAGGAGCAAGTCGGGTTCATGCCATTGTTAGGCGGCTCTTCCGGCGCACAACATGAAACTACTGCGCAACGGCAACCGTCGCCGCCCTTGTCGACCTAGACGGTCAAGCAGTGCAGCCGCCCCACACGGCTGGCATGTGCAAGCCGCTCTCCGGAATGTCCGGTAGTTCGTCGCCTATCTCGTGCAGCCGCCCCGCACGGCCCGCACGTGCCAGGAGCCGTTCTTTGCACCTTCTTGGAAGCCGAACGGCGTAGAGAGTACGTGGCCGTCGTGGAAGAAGACGACCCACGCAACATTCCCACCGGTGTCGGGGTTGGCCGCTGTCGTAGACGACCAGTAGTACCGAGTTATCACTGTGGGCCCGAAGATTGGATCCAGCGCAGGGTTGACCCGTCCGTAGTCGAGGATGCTTTGGAGTTCTTTCACATTTGGGATTCGCCAGTCGCCGTGTCCGGCGAACCCTCTTCCACCTTCCGCGTTCACAGCGGCCAGCCAATCCCAGATGGTGGTACTACCGAACTGCGACCAGGGATAGGTGTCTTCGACGCAATGCAAGCATCCACTGCCCGCGACCTTCTTTTCCCACATGAGCCCCGTGTTCAGGTCTTTGATGGTTCCATCACCGTTGTCCTTGTACCGAAGTGCAGCCCCAGCCTGCACCGTGCCATCGTCGGGCACTGTTGCCCCGAGGCTCGCCTGGGTGTCCGCGGTGTAAGGCGTTGTCTGTCCCGACGCGGGTAACGATCCCTTGCATCCGCCGTGGTCCCCTGCGGCGACTCCAGGGCGCAGCGGGACGAACAGAGCCGCCGCACCAATCGCTACGAGCACTAAAACTCCGAGATGTGTCTTCATTGCTGTCCTCTCTTTCCTTGGTGACGAGTACTAGCCGACTTGACGACCTTCGCGTGGCGCGCGGTGCGAGTGCGGCGTTTGCGGATTCCCGATCTGTCCGCCTAACGATTAAGGATTGATGCGGCGCGGATCAGGCTGAGCGCGCGGACGGAATCGGCGAAAGCCGCCGCATAATCCTGAGTTGAACTAAGCCGTGGGCGATCGCTCGCCTATTTGGAATTTGAGGCGGTCCGCCGCACGATACGGCCCCGGCCACAGCGGGCGGACGGAGGTAATTGTAGACCCGTGCGGGGTGTCAAGTCAAATCGAGCCTGAGCGTGCGGCCGCCGGCGGAGGATCGCGCCGGGTGAGATCGGGGCGGCGCGAGGATAGGCGTCGGTCGCCAGGCAAGCCGCGGCGCAGATACCGGACTCTCGCCTGGCATCCTGAGCCGAGAGAATCATAGGAGTGAGCACGTGACCACTCATGGAGGCCCGCGTCCGTGTGGCGGGAGAATGGAGTGTCGCTGCATGAGTTGTCCGCAGGCGGGACAGCGCACGCAGTAAGGGCGGACCGTCACGGAAGGGATGAGGCGCTGGCAGGAGTGTCGGCGTATAATAGCCTAAAGACTTCGGGAATCTCAAGGCGCGACCCGCCAGGCGAGGGCATCTGCCTGACAGGCTCGTCTTGCCGGCGAGGCGGCTCTGGAAGACTTCCGAAGTCTCGCCGTGCGCAGCCCGCTCGATTAGCGTAAAGACTTCGGAAGTCTCAAGGCGTGACCTGGCAGGCGAGGTTGCTCCCGAAGACTTCCGAAGTCTCGCCGTGCGCAGCCCGCTCGATTAGCCTAAAGACTTCGGAAGTCTCAAGGCGCGACCCGGCAGGCGAGGCTGCTCTGGAAGACTTCCGAAGTCTGTCCGTCGCAATGGCACGATTTTTCCTAACACTCATCCCCCTCGCGTTTCTCGCCGCTTTCTTCTTTTACCCCCTGGCGACGATCGTCGCGCGCGGGCTGGCCCCGGACGGCGCGCTCGACCTGTCGGCGTTCAGGGAGATCGCCAGCAGCCCATTCTACCTGGAGACGCTGTGGTTCACTTTCTGGCAGGCCGCCGTCTCGACGCTGCTCACGCTGGCGGCCGCCTTTCCCGCCGCGTACGTCTTCGCACGATACGACTTTCGGGGCAAGACGCTGTTCCGCGCGCTGACGACGATCCCTTTCGTCCTGCCGACAGTCGTCGTCGCCGCCGCGTTTACGGCGCTGATCGGCCCGCGCGGCTGGATCAACGACCTGCTCAAGACGCTGCTCGGCGTCGATTACGCGCCGATCGACATCCACAACACGATCTGGATCATCCTGGCGGCGCACGTGTTTTACAACTTTGCTGTCGTGCTGCGCATCGTCGGCGGCTTCTGGTCGAATCTCGATCCGCAAATTGGCGCCGCCGCGCGCGTGCTCGGCGCGAGCCGATGGCGCGCGCTGTGGGAAGTCACACTGCCGCTGCTCACGCCGTCGATCCTGGCCGCGTCGCTGCTCGTGTTCCTTTTCGATTTCACCTCGTTCGGCGTGATCCTCATTTTGGGCGGGCCGCGATTCAACACACTGGAGACGGCCATCTACCGCAGCACGCAGATCACATTCGACCTTCCGCTGGCGACCGCGCTGGCGCTCGTCCAGCTCGCCTGCACGTTCGCCATGATGGCGGTCTACACGCGGCTGCAGGCGCACGCCAGCGTGCCGATCGACCTGCGCTCGCAACGCGTCACACAGATGCGGCCGTCGACGCGGAGAGAAAAGGCGATGGTCTGGCTCGTCGTCGGGTCGATGCTGACGCTCCTGCTCTCTCCGCTCGTCGCGCTCGCGGCGCGATCGCTCTTCGACGCATCCGGCCTGACGCTCGCCTATTACACGAATCTGGCGACGAACCCGCGCGGGTCCGTATTGTTCGTGCCGCCGCTGGTGGCGATTGGTAATTCGTTATTGTTTGCAGTGGGAACGATGATCATCGCGTTGGGGGTGGGAGTGATGGCGGCGTACGGAACGGCCAACACCGTCAACCGGCGCACGCGTGTCGGAAGAATCGGCGCCGGGAGACGCCTCCTACAGCAAGGGGTGGAACCCATCTTGATGTTGCCATTGGGCGCGTCGGCGGTGACGCTGGGGTTCGGATTTCTGATCGGCCTGCCGGGGCTGCGCTCGTCCCCGATCATGCTGCCGCTGGCCCACGCGCTCGTCGCATTCCCTTTCGTCGTGCGGACGATCACGCCTGCGCTGCGCAGCATTCGCCCGAATTTGCGCGAATCGGCCTCCGTCATGGGCGCGTCTCCGTGGCGCACCTGGCGCGAGGTCGACCTGCCGATCGTCGGGCGTGCGCTGCTCGTCGGCGGGGCGTTCGCCTTCGCCGTGTCGATGGGCGAATTCGGCGCGACGGCGATGGTTGTGCGTGCGGACACCCCTACCCTGCCATACGCTATCTTTCGCTATCTCAGCCAGCCCGGCTCTCTGAACTACGGGCAGGCGATGGCGATGAGCACCGTGCTGATGCTGGTTGTGTCGATCGGGTTGATCGCGATCGAGCGGTTCAGGTTTGGGGAGGTGGGGGAGTTTTGAGGTGGGAGGTGCGTGTTGCGTGTTGCGTGTTGCGTGTTGTCGTTGACGCGTGACTGGCCGGGTGCTATACTCGTGAGCAGAAGTGGCGTGGGAGGCGACACTGATGCCGTCACGATTTCCGGGAATGGACCCCTACTTGGAAGGACATCTATGGCCTGATGTCCATCAAGCCCTGGCCAATAAGATCAGGCAGCAGTTGGCGCCGCGCTTGAAGCCGCGTTACGTGGCCCGCCTCGCCGTCTACGTCGTCGAAGATGTTATGCCCGAGGCTGAAGTCGGCCTGATGTATCCCGATGTCGAGGTCTTGGCGGCCAGGAGAGATGTCTTACGTGAGCCGCTATCCGCACCTCTGCCGGTCATGGAAGCGACTGCCGACACACCGGACGTGCCCACCCCGTTGATCATCCCGCTTCCCGACCCTGAAGTCCGCCTGGTCACCGTCGAGGTCCGCGATGCCGACTTCATCCAATTGGTCACCAGCATCGAAATCCTTTCGCCGATCAACAAACGCGAACCGGGGCTGACGCAATACCTCTACAAGCGCCGTCGGCTGCATCGGGATGGGGTTCACGTGGTAGAGATCGATCTGCTGCGCCGGGGCACGCGAACGCTGTCCCATTCCCGATTGTCCAATGCATCCTACCTGGTCAGCCTGATACGCGCGCATTCCGGCGTCGCAGAAGCCTGGCCGCTCCGATTGCAGGATCGACTCCCCACTGTGCCCGTTCCGTTGCGCGATCCCGATCCCGATGTGTCCCTGGCTCTATCGCCGGCCCTGGCCGCGATCTACGACGAAGCGGCCTACGAACTGTCCGTGGATTACAGCCAGCCGCCACCGCCGCCGGCCCTATCGGCCGAAGACGCCGCCTGGCTGAAGGCGCTGGTGGGGACTTAGCCTGAATTGCGCACTCATTCCCAACGGACTGTCAGTCTTGAGCCAGCCCGGCTCGCTCAACTACGGGCAGGCGATGGCGATGAGCACGGTGCTGATGCGGGTCGTGTCGATCGGGTTGATCGCGATCGAGCGGTTCAGGTTCAGAGAGGTGGGGGAGTTTTGAGTTAGAGTTGGAGTTAGGGTTATTGAGAGCATTGTCGTTGACGCGCGAGTGAGCGGGTGCTATACTTCCAGGCGGAGTAAGAAAACATGGCAACCAGAGAGATCACACTACAACTTCCGGAAGACCTTTTCCTGCAGGCGCAGGCTGCCGGCTTGATTGAGCCCGATCAAGTTGAGGATCTCTTCCGACAAGCGCTGGCACGCAAAGAGAAAGTGGCGCGCTTCTTCGAGATCGCAGACCAACTGGCTGCGCTGAACGAAACCGATCCGATCACCGAAGCCGAAATCGAAGAAGAAATTCGGGCCGCTCGCGCCGAGAAGAGACAGCGCCGTGAAAGTGGTGCTTGACACCAACACGGTCGTGTCCGGTCTGCTGTGGCATGGCCACTCACGCCGCATCCTCGATCTGGCCCGCGAAGGTTCTCTTAGCCTATATACCTCGACCACATTGCTTGCCGAATTAGATGATGTTCTGACCCGCGCGAAATTTGCGACTCGATTAGCCCGCATCCATGGCGACGCCAAGACTTTATCTGAGGGTTACCTCACCCTGGCGGAAACTGTCGAACCGACATACACGCCTCAAGTAGTCAAACTCGACCCCGACGATGACCGCGTTTTGGCCTGCGCGCTGGCTGCCGGCGCAGACTATATCATCTCCGGCGATCGACATCTGCTCGATCTGGGCAACTACGAAGACATTCCCATCCTGAACGCCGCAGACTTCTTCGCAGTATATCAAGCCGCATCCCAAAGCAGCAACTAACCTCATGCCGCTTCTGCACGCCTCACACATTTTCAAATCCTTCACCGATACGCCAGTACTGCGCGACGTCTCGATTCATGTCGACCAGGGCGAAGTCGTCTGCCTGCTCGGCCCGTCCGGCTGCGGCAAGACGACGCTGCTGCGCATCATCGCCGGCCTCGAAACACCCGACGCCGGCGCGGTGACGTTCGACGGGCGAGACCTGGCAAGCGTGCCGATCCATCAGCGCGGCTTCGGCCTGATGTTTCAGGACTTCGCGCTGTTCCCGCACAAGAACGTGTGGGAGAACGTCATCTTCGGGCTGCGCATGCAGAGCCTGCCTCCCGATCAAATCCGCCGGCAGGCAAGTGAAGCCATGGCGCTCGTCGGCCTGGCCGGCTTCGAGAGGCGCGACGTGAACGAGCTATCCGGCGGCGAGAAGCAGCGCGTGGCGCTCGCGCGCAGCCTGGCCCCTCGCCCTCGCCTGCTGATGCTCGACGAGCCGCTCGGCTCGCTCGACCGCAAGCTGCGCGAGGAATTGATGAACGAGCTGCGCCACATCCTGAAGACGGCCGGCCTCACGTCGATCTACGTGACGCACGACCAGCAGGAAGCCTTCGCCATCGCCGACCGCGTCGCGATCATGAACGCCGGGCGCATCGTGCAGACCGGCGCGCCGCAGGAAGTCTATCGCAGCCCGGCGTCGGAGTGGGTGGCGCGCTTCCTCGGCCTGACGAACCTGCTCGAGGGCGAGGTAGAGAGCAGCGGCGCAATCCGAACGCCGATCGGCACGTTGCGCTTAAACGGTGCGCTGCCGACAGGCGAGAGCGTACTCGTGTTGATTCGACCGGATGCCGCATTGTTGAAGGATGAAGGTGGAACCCCCGCTGCGCGAGGGCAGGTGATGAAGGATGAAGAGCAACGTGCAAACCGGGTCGAGGGCGTGATAGTCGAAAAGTCTTTTCGAGGCGGGCACACGCGGAGCATCATCCGCGCCGGCGAGGTCGATCTTGTCTTTGAGTTCAGCGCCTCTGCCGATCTACCGACTATTGGCGAGAGGATCCGGCTCTCATTGAACCCTGACTCAATCTCAGTATTGGCGAGCGATGTCTAATCTCCAATCTCCAACTTCTAATGCCCAACCGATCACTGTGCGAAAACTCGATCTGAACGGTGAGCAGATATGGTCATATTCCGGCATTATCTTGGAGCACGGACCGGAACACGTTCGGCTGGAAGCGCGTTTCAGTCGGGATACGATGGAGCTAGGTTACACGACTTTTGAGAAGGGCGATCGTTTCGTCGAGTGGTTCTTCGCCGACCGCTGGTACAACATCTTCGAGGTGCACTCCGTGCGAGACGATCGGATCAAAGGCTGGTACTGTAACATCACGAAGCCCGCGTTGATCGGCGACGGCGTCGTGTCGGCGATCGACCTGGCGCTCGACGTGTGGATCGGGACGGATGGATCGATCCTGGTGCTCGACGAGGACGAGTTTGCCGGGTTACATATGACCGAGGTGGATCGGCATGCGGCGCTGAAGGCACTCCAGGAACTCAAGGAACTGGCGCGCGATCGGCGTCCGCCGTTCGACGGATTGGGGGCAACAGATAGACAGCGGATAAACGGATAACGGATGATGATGGGCGAGAAACTGGAAGAAGTCGTTGGGAAACTGTTGACGGAGAGAAAAATGACGCTGGCGCTGGGCGAGTCGTGCACGGGCGGGCTGGTCGCCCACCGCCTGACGAACGTGCCCGGCAGCTCGAGCTACGTGCTCGGCGGCATTATCGCCTACTCGAACGAGGCGAAGGAGCGCCTGCTCGGCGTGCGGCACGAAACGCTGGAAGAGCACGGCGCAGTCAGCGCCGAGACGGCGATCGAGATGGCGCGCGGCGCGCGGGCGACGCTCGGCGCGGACGTCGGCCTGAGCGTGACGGGCATCGCCGGGCCGGGCGGCGGCACTCCGGAAAAACCGGTCGGGCTGGCGTACGTCGCGCTATCGGCGGGCAACTGGGAGCAGGTCGAGCGATTGGTATGGAGCGGAAGTCGTGAAGAGAATAAGGCGCAGTCGGCTGAGGCGGCCCTCGCCATGTTGCGCGATTACTTGTCAGGACGCAGATGAACGCGGTTCGCGCAGATCGGTGCTGGATACCAGTAGAATTACACAGCGAGGGCCGGGATGATAAATCGGTAGAGGGCGAACACACAGAGCGCCGCCAGCCCGGCGAACACTCCCGCGTAAATGAGGATGCCGATCGGGCGCGGCAGCCGTCGCGTCCAGTATGCAATACCGATTGAGAACCCCAACCCGAGCGGGATAAGCGCCGGAAACAGGTAGCGGCCCTGGTGCTGGACGAAGGTCAGGTTGTACCAGACGTAGGCGGCGAAGGTGAAAAAGACGAGCAGGGTTAACAGGATTGCTGCGTAGCTGGCCGGACGCCGGGGCCGGACAGCCAGCAGCCAGCCGGCGAGCGCGATCAGAGATAGCACGCCAAGCCCCAGGTACACCCAGTCCGGCATCGGCACGCCCATCCAGCCGAACTGTCCCCAGAACGAGTGAAACGTCGTCGTCAGCGCGCCGAGCAGGAACGGGCCGAATCCCATTTGCGCGATCCAGTCGGCGGTGAGCGGCTGCCCGGCGACGACGGTATTGTGTCGCTGCAGGCCGAGGACATCGAAGTCGCCGTAGACGGCAATGTTGCGGAGCCACCAGAGGGAGCCGAGCATGAGGGCAGGCGCAAAGACGAGTAAAAAGTGACGAGTGATCAGTGATAAGTGCTCAGTGATCAGTGATGAGTGATCAGTGATCAGTCTCTTTCGGCGGATGAGGGGCCAGAGCAGCGCAATGAACACGACCGGCACAGCCAGATAAACCGTCGTCTTGGTGATCAGCCCCAGTCCTAGCAGGACTCCTAGCACCAACAGTTCCTTGAGTTCCTTGAGTTCCTTGAGTTCCTTGAGTTCCCTTTCTTCCTTCACCTTCATCACCCTGAACGTCTGAAGCAGGATCAAGGCCAGCAGCAATTCGGCCAGCGAGTCGTTGTTGACACTGGCCATCATCGCGACGTGCTGCGGCACAAAGGCGATGAAGGCTGCCGTCCCGAGTGCAAGCTCGGGTCGATCCGGTTCGATCTCGCGCACAATTAGGTAGGTGACGACGATCAGCGCGCCGCCCAGCGCAACGGACAACATTCGCATGGCGAGCAGGTTGCCGCCCGTAAGCGAGTACACCGGCGCGGCGAGCAGATAATACAGCGGCGGCTGATGGAACTCGTAACGCAGAGGATCGATCGGCATCCCCGGCGTGTTGGCCGGGTTGGTGAACTGTTCGAGGTACGCCTGGTCGTAGTCGCCGAACTCGAGAGCCGGCAACGCACCGTTCTCGACGATATAGCGAATGTAGTTGTAGTGCGCCGGCTCGTCGGGCGTCTGCCAGTCGGGCGTGCGCGCGGCGTATTGGAGAGCGATCGCGACGTAGGCGAGCAGGATGATGCCGAGCAGACCTTTGGCAAGTCGCTTATCGCGAATCGCGTATCGCATATCGCACGTCGCGGATCGGCATCTGGAGATGCCTCGCACAGCTCTCGTTACTCGATGAGCAGGATGGGCAGGTAATACGGCGGCTCCAGGTCGGCCATCCAGGCGCAGTCGACGAAGACGTCTTCGTTTCCGTGGCGCGTATCCGTCCAGGACGCGCACACGCGATTACCAACGCTGTCCAGGCCCCAGTAGTCTCCCGGCGACGGCGAGTTCTCCGGCACGGCGACGTTGTGATCCGTCGCCAGGTCGCTCACGCGGCTCGTCGGCCCCCACGTCTGGCCGCCGTCGTCCGACGCGCGATATGCCGCGTTGACCAGCACATTGTCCGGATCGCCGCGCCGATCCATCCACAGAGCGTGCAGCCTTCCCCGAGCGCCGACGTGAATCACCGGCAGGAAATCGTCGCGCACGCGGCCGGGCGGCTCGGTGGTGAGGCGCATCGGCTCGCTCCACGTCGCACCGCCGTCGTGCGAGGTGGCAAGCATCGCGTCCGCGCCGTTGGACCCGGCGTCACGCGCGTCCGTCCAGGCGACATACATGCGGCCCGGGTCAGTGGGATCGACTGCGGCAGAGATGATACTGAAGACGCGGAACTTGTCCTCCTCGTTCAAGGGAGACTTCGGTTGGCGGATGTCGGCCACGTGCTGCGGCGGGCCAAACGTCTCGCCGCCGTCGTTCGACGTGACGAAGCGGATCGCGCCCCGCTCGTCGACTTTCAGTGGATCGACGAAGAACAGGAGCAGGCGACCATTCCCGTCGACGACCGGATAGGCGGCGTGGATGTCTCCGGCTGCGGCCGTGATCGGGTCGCTCCACGTCAGCCCGCCGTCGGCGGAGGATGCCAGCCACATGCCGTCGTAGAAAGCCGGCCGCCAGGCAACGTACATGCGATGATAGTACGGGCTGCGCGGCGACTGGTCGATCGCCAGCCACTCTTTGTCGTCGAAACCGGTATCTTCCCGCGCCGTGACCGTCACAGCTTCGCGCCACGTCACGCCGTCGTCGTCCGACCACGTGATGAACAGGCCGTGGTTCTCGATGACCGGCCTGCCGGTGCCGAGCGTCAGCACGTACAGCCGTCCGTCGTCGCGCGCCATCGCGACGGGGTCGCTGTTGCGGAAGATATTCTCGGACGAGTTGGGGAAGGGCTGGTTCCACGGCCAGGTGCGGCCGCCGTCGTGCGAAGTGTAGATCCACACGGCGCGTGTGATGTCCTCCGTATTGCGGAAATCCTTGGCGGCGACGATCATCACGTCCGGGTTGCGACGGCTGATCGCCAGGTGCGGCTCTTGCTGCGCCGTGCCCGAGACATCGGTGTTGGCTCGCACGTCGTCGCCCCACAGCGGGCGCTCGGGCGCAGCAACGCGGGAATGCAGGGGGTTGGCGTCGTCGTCGCTTCGTGCGATCGTCCATCCGAGGAGCAGGACGAAACCGAGAGCGATCCCGGCGGCAATGACGAGGCGGCTGAATGGATTCAAGTGGAATTATCTGACCAGTGGTCGGTAATTAGTAATCAGTAATCGGTAATCAGTAATCAGTGATCGGTGATCGGTGATCGGTGGCTACTGGTCACTGGCTACTGGTCACTGATCACTGGTCACTGACAACTGATCACTGGTCACCGATAACTGATCACGGTCCGACCGTGATGCGGTCTTTGATCTTCTCGAACAGCGCGTCGCCGATGCCTTTCACTTCTTTGATCTGCTCGATAGAAGCGAACGGCCCGTTGGCCGTCCGATAGTCGATGATGCGCTGCGCGATCACCGGCCCGATGCCTGGCAGCGAATCGAGCTGCTCGAGCGCAGCCGTATTGATGTCAATCGGCGCGCCCGCCGGCGCGGCGCCGGAAACCGGCCCGTCCTGCACGGCGGCCGGCTCACCCTGGCGTGGGAAGTGGACCTGCATGCCGTCGCCGAGCGGGGCTGCCAGGTTAATCCGATCGAGATCGGCGTCGCTCGCCGGCCCGCCTGCGGCGATCATCGCATCCCTGACGATGCTGTCGACCGGCAGCGAGTATACGTCAGGACGCCTCACCGCGCCGCTGACGTACACCCGGATGGTCGAGCGCGCCGTCGGCGTGACCACAACGGTCGGCGACGGGCGAAGCGTGACGGTGATGGTAGGAGGGGCCGGCGCGGGCCGCAGCACCAGGTAGATCGCGATGCCAACGGTGATCGTCAGCGCGATCATGATCGGCACGCGGAAGCGATACAGGAAATCCATTGCAAAATCCTCCGCGGCACACTATTCGTCAACCAGGCCGATGAAATCTTCTAAAGGCGCCTGACTCAGTTTGCGTTCAAGAAATCTGCCAATGCGAGCCTGCTTCATGTTCACCAGATCGTGCTCAAACCCCAATTGATCGTGAGCACGTTCCCGGCCTCCTGGCCTAACCAGGTCTTTGCTTCTGCTCGGATGATGTCGACGTAACTGGCATCGTGTTCGATCAGCACGAAGCGACGACCCAACTTCGCCGCCGCTTTGCCTACCGTGCCAACACCGGCGAAAGGATCGAGCACAACATCACCTTTGAAAGAATAATACGTGATAACCCTCTCGGCTAGCTCAACGGGAAATATGGCCGGATGGCGATTATCGTAAGCGGGCTTGATACGCCAGATATTCGTGCGCTCATAGTCATCGCTGATGCGCGAAGCCCTCACCAGTTCAGGCTCAGGATGAGCGCGGATATTCCAGTCAATCAGCTTGGAGGTGTGCTTGCGATAGACGAGGATGTACTCGGTCACTGGCACCGGCTTGTACTGGAGTGGATGACGGTCGGCGGCGAAGCGCCGTCCGCGGCCAGTCGCCCAGCCTGCACCCTCTGGCTTCTCCCAGATGATGTCGTCCACAAAGTCGTAACCTTCTTCGACAAATAGCCTGTGCATGTCAAACGGAACGGCGATTCTTTGAGAGGCTTCGCTGCGATTAGCACGCCGGATCAGCACCGGGGCGACGTTCATCACAAAGAACCGTCCTTCGGCTAAAACGCGATGAACGCTTTGAATGACCTTGCGGATTTTTAGCAGGTATTCTTCATAAGTGAGATAATCTGTGTACTCCGGACGCGCGTTGTAATAAGGCGGCGAAGTGAACACCAGATCGATGCTGTCGGCCGGCAAATCGTGAAGGACTTCTTCACAGTCACCCAGCGCAACTGTGTTTCGCAGCGTGGAAAGGGGATAACTGCCGTTCGGACGCGATGCCGATCGCGTGGCGGCGCTTTTGCTCCTTCCAAGTAGACGCGCCTCCAAAATCCCTGGGGCAGTGGATTTGTCCTCCAAGATGAGCGAGGTGCGCGCATCGATGACGACTTCGCCAATGCGCTCGTGGCTGGCTTTATTTATAAGCGGAACACGCCAGACGTGGTATCGGTCATCTACCTCTGGCAGGCCAAATCCAACCACCTTGTGCAGTTGTGCCCGTTGAAGCCAGACCGTAGAGACCTGTTTGGCCGACCGTACATCGAGCACGCTGTATTTTCGCCGTTCTGCTACTGTGGGTTTACGTCCTGCCATACCTTGCTCTTGGGTCATCAGGTCTACATCGGCGTCTGTCCCCTCCGCTCCGCGTCGGGGATCTTCGAGAGACGCCTCCTACGACTATCCTGCGCCGAGACGCGCCTTCTCGTCTTCGACGATCTTCTCGTCCAGCTTCTCGAACAGCGGCGCGATGGGGCCGAACGCCTGGCCCACCGGCAACTGGCTCGGCTTCCACTTCTCCGTCAACGACGAAGCATCGTACGTCAGCGCCTGATGCGACCGTTCGGACTCTTTGTACTCACGCACGACCTGCCGGCCCACCAGATCGCCGCCGTAGCCCAGCATCTTGTGCACGCGCTGGCTCGAGAAGGGAAGGAACGGCGCGAACAGAGTCTTGAGCGAATCGATCGCGCGCAGCGCGATGTACAGCGTCGTGCCGGCGCGCACACGGTCTTCTTTGACCTGGAACCACGGCGCTTTGGTGTCGAGATACTTGTTGACCTCGCGCGCCTGCGCCATCACTTCGCCCAGCGCCATCTTGAACTTGCAGGCGCCGATCAGGTCGCCGATTGGCCCGAAGGCGATGTCGATCTGCGCCAGGAGCTGCGCGTCCTCGTGATCCATCAGCCCAGGCGCAGGGATTTTGCCCTCGAAGTGCTTGTTAGCCAGGCTGATCACGCGGTTGACCAGGTTGCCCCAGGCGGCGACCAGCTCGTCGTTGTTGCGGCGCACGAAATCGGCCCACGTGAACTCCGTGTCGCGCTGCTCCGGCGCGTTCGCGGTGAGGTAGTAGCGCAGCGCGTCGGCGTCGTAGCGCGACAGAAAATCCGGCGCCCACACCGCCCAGTTGCGGCTGGTCGAGAACTTCTGCCCCTCCAGGTTGAGGAACTCGGCGGCGGGCACGTCGGCCGGCAGGTTGAGCGACTTCGCCTCGTCGGCCTCGTACAACCGCTGCGTGCCCATCAACTGCGCCGGCCAGATGATCGCGTGGAAGGGGATGTTATCCTTGCCGACGAAGTAGTAAGCTCTGGCCGCCGGGTCATACCACCACTCTTTCCACCTGTCGGGCGTGCCATTGTTCTTGGCCCACTCGATCGTCGCCGACAAATAACCAATGACCGCTTCGAACCATACATACAGAACTTTGTCCTTGAATTCGTCGAGCGGCACGGGAATGCCCCAATCGATGTCGCGCGTGATCGGGCGCGGCTTCAGCCCTTCGCGGAGATAGTTGAGGACGAAGTTCATCACGTTCGGCCGCCAGTATCCCTTGTCCTGCAAGTATTCGAGGATGCGGCCGGTGAACGCGGGTAAATCGAAGAAATAGTGCTCGGTCTCTCGCACCACCGGCGCCGAGCCGTCGATCTTGCTGCGCGGGTCGATCAACTGCGTCGCGTCGAGCAGGTTGCCACAGTTGTCGCACTGGTCTCCGCGCGCCTGCTCGAAGCCGCAGATCGGGCACTTGCCTTCGACGTAGCGATCGGGCAGGAAGCGGCGAGCGCTTTCGGAATAGAGCTGCTGCTGCTTCTGCTTGAACAGGTAGCCGTGGTCGTGCAGCGCCAGGAACATATCCTGCGACACGCGATGGTGGTTCTCGGTGTCGGTGTGCGTGAACAGGTCGAACGTGATGCCGAGCTGCTGGTACGTTTCGAGGAACAGCAGATGATAGCGCTCGAACACCTCGCGCGGCGTGACGCCTTCCTTGTCGGCCTGCACCGTGATCGGCGTGCCGTGGCTGTCGCTGCCGGACACCATCAGCACCTCGTTCCCCTTCAGGCGGTGGTAGCGGGCGAAAATGTCGGGCGGCAGGTAGGCGCCCGCGATGTGGCCGAGATGCTGCGGGCCGTTGGCGTACGGCCAGGCGACGCACACCAGAATCTTGTCGGGCATGAAAGTCTCCTTGCCAACGATGACGCGCCGATTGTAGCATATTCGAAGCAAATCGCGTATGGCCGATCGCAAATGGCCGATGGCGGATTGCCTTTCACCACAAATCAAACCGCCAGCCCTCGGCCGGCGGTTCAGACACTCTGTGTTACATAGAACTCCTAGTGCTCCTGGGCATAAATACGTCTGTGGTTTGTCATTCCGAGCGAAGCGAGGAATCTCTACCATCGTCGTAGAGACCCTTCGCTCCACTCAGGGTGACAACCGTGGGTGAACTTACGCCAACGTGTACTAGATAGATGATGCTCATGGTAACGATTTACTGTGGAGCTATTGAATAAGGCATTTAGCTCACGTTTGAGAAATCAATTGTGAATTGAGTCGTTTCAGTTCCTTATTACCTTGAATGCCTCCTCAACTTTTTTCTCAGTAGCCGGAATTTCGTCTTCATTGAGTTTGCCCCGTTTCTGGCGTTTTGGGTAACGTGGTCATCTTTCTCGACTTTAGTATAAGGTCTACTTCACCTTCGCGCACCATAGTGTTGCGAAAAATCGCTCCTCGCTCCTTCAACCATTCGGCTAGAGTAGCGTCCAACCCTTTTGCCCCGGCCAATTGCAGACCCTTACAATTCAACCTGTGGTCAATGGTACGCAGACACTTACCAAAATCTGGGTTAGGCAGCATGCCGTCCGGAACATCGATCTTGCACTTCTGCCACCACTCTGGCCAAGTGGCCGGGTTGTCGGTAATAAGGGAAAGGTCGGGTGGGGTGTGCTCGACTATATTGATGTGCGGTGTGCCACCGCCGGTGACGAAAGGACGGACATCCCAGAATTTGATGGTGGCATCGTTAGAGCCGCTGGCCAAAATATTTCCGTCGGGAGCATACGATATAGCATTCACCGTTTCGAGATGACCCTTTAGGATCCCAAGCAGTCTTCCATCGCTGGATGCATATATATGAATGGTCATATCGATACTACTACTGGCTATATAGGATCCATCTGGACTGTAGCGCATATCTGTAACTCGTGCACTATGTTCTCCGATATCCTGGACAATATCTCTACTCTCAATGTCCCAAATCCTGAAGAACCTATTGCCCACGGTCAGTGCCAAATATGCTCCATTGGGATGGAAGTCGATATGTGTGATAGCATCCCCGTATCTGCCGCCCTCAAGCACACTGGTCGTCTCGCCAGTATCAGCGTGCCATACGACTACGGTTGCTCTCCTGCTGCGATTCGCAATTAGCCTTCCATCTGGGCTATATCGGACACCGTATACGTGTCCACTAAACTTCTTTTGCTGCGCAGCGTTGTAATCAGGGATTGCCCAGACAATCACATTACCATCTGCGCTTCCACTAGCCAGACCCTGTCCTTTCGGGCTAAAGCACACTGTTGTCACCCTCGCAGCGTGCTTTTTCAATGCCCAATTTCGACGGCTAGCTTCCAACTCCCACACCATCACGCTTCCATCATCGCTTCCACTAGCGAGCTGGTTTCCATCGTGCCTCCAGGAGATACTATTCACCCCACCGCTGTGCCCTCTTAGTGCAAATAGCCCAGACCCTGTTGCTACATCCCAAATGTACACGCTGGTATCTTCACCGCCACTAGCCAGCATTGTTCCATCCGCGTTGAATACGACGGACATCACTACACCCATGTCAACAAACTGGGCATCGGTTAGGTCTGCCTCGCGTAAGTCTGCATTCTCCAGCACGGTGCCACGGAATTGAGCACGTTGAAGATTCGCACCATGCAAGTTGCAGCTGGTAAGATCGGCTTTACCAAAATCGGTATAGTTCAGGTTGGCAGTGGAGAGGTTCCGACCTCTGAGAGCTAGCGGATCATGGCGGATAAGCAGGGTACAAGCGTTGCCGCCGGTTACGCCCACTTCTTTCGCTTTGCCTCGTGTCCTTTCGATGATGGTTAGCAGCCGATCCTTAATTGCTTCCTCGTCCGGGCCGGGCATATTACTCATCAAGTCCAAGATTGCTCCAGTCAGTGGTGCCAAGCCTACAGTTTTCGCCAGCACATTTATCTCTTCAGCCACAAACCCTTGTAAGCGTGTAATGGGCTTGATAGCCCCTGTTTTATCCACATCACGTCGAAAGTATTCCGACCAAACATAGTCTTTGGGCTCCGCGTCTGCTTCTAAGTGCGACTGTGCTCTGGCCAGTTCGGTGAAATCATCAGCTAGGATGCCTAGTTCAGCTGCGAACTTGTATGCTACGAAGAATTCTAACAACGAGCGGTGGGCTGGAGTGTAGTCGCCATCAGCGTTGCGTACCAGCATAGTCTGGCCCAGCATGTCGAACTGCCAATGGTCCAGATCCTTTTCCTCTTGCACAGTACGGCCAAATAAGCGGCGAAGCCGGGCAGGAAAGCGGCGGTAGTTGAGACTCATCCGGTCTGAAGAGAGCATTTCCCATGACACTTCACACAAAAAGTAAAGCTTATCAGCTAACGAAGTGAACGTGCGCTCTTCTTTGATATCTCGCTCCATCTTGCGTTTTACAGCGTAAAGGTAGATGCGCGACATATCCACTGGTTTGCCAGCCTCAATAGCAGGCAATGCTTCCAAGATGAAATCAGCCATTACCGGGCGGCGAGCCAGATCAAGGAGTTGGGGGTTACTCATTACTCTTTCCACTGTAGTGAGGCCAGCACGAAACGAGAGAACCTGACGGATCTGGGCGTCATTGAATTTCTCTAGCTCAAGCATCTCGAACTGGGGTGATTCGCCTGTCAATTTGGCAGTGGAAGCTTGCAGTTCCGCGCTAAGCAGTGCGCGGCCCTCTTTAGCCTCTGGAAAATGTTCGGTGCGGCAGGTGAGGATCACCTTGGCACCCGGCACCACTATCCGAGCCAGCTCCCAAAAGTTGTCGATCATCTTCTGACGATCCACTTTGGCCGCCATCTCGTCAAATCCATCAAACATGAGCAACAGCTTGCCTATCCGGTTCAGTTGCTCAAAAGCAGAATAGCCTGGCAACGGAATTTCGTGCCGACGGAAAAAGAAGTCCGAGAAGAGGGATTCGCTGTTGACCGCTTTGGCGTAGTCGCGCAGTGGAATGACCAAAGGCAAACGTGGCCGTTCGACACCTTGCATCTTTGCCCGTCGGTAACGTTGCAGCGCGATCCAGGCATAGCGTAGTACGAACCAAGTCTTGCCAGTGCCAAACTCGCCTAAGATGGAGATGTGTTCTTTGGATGGGTCATCTAGCCAGCGATCAATGTAGCCGTCTAGCCAGCCGTTGCGTTCATCGTAGCGGCTTTCCCCTATCTTTTCTTTAGTGAGTGGATCAAACTCCTCCTTGGTACACGCTAGAGGGACATACATCTGGTCAATGCCCCGTCGCTTAACCTCAGTCTCTAACCAGTTAAAGTAGCCGCTAAAGTCAGCACTCTCATCAATCAGTTCATCAAAGGTATAGCAGACGAGGTTGCGATTTTCCATCTTGTTGACCTCATCGCGGGCAGCCTGACTTATCCGACGGACAGCAACGAGCCATCCTTCATCAGTCCTTTGCACTTCACGTGCCTTGCGCAATCCAGCGACATCGCTGATTTCGGCCTCGCCTTCAATGCCACGCACCAGGATGCGGTCGTATCCTCGTCGTGTCGGCACATTGATGATCCATGTTACGGGCCGAATTGTTTGGAGGTGTAAGGCTGGAATAAATGGCGGGCTGCCGAGGTAGAAAACGGGCTGCGCGGGCATGGGCGCAACCCGTGAGTGGAAAGGGCGGTCGCCCATCAATCGT
>Ga0209641_10001079_pt1 | contig 24650 bp, 18 predicted proteins | sample RifCSP16_1_FD_184022 | JGI IMG/M metagenome (GOLD analysis project Ga0209641, IMG submission 184022) | Soil microbial communities from Rifle, Colorado - Rifle CSP2_sed 16_1 (SPAdes) (version 2) | ecosystem: Environmental > Terrestrial > Deep subsurface > Rock core/Sediment | place: Rifle... | reverse complement strand
AAGGAGGGCGACATCTACTCGCCCACGCCCGGGAAGTACCGGCTGCTGCAGCGCCTGTGAGCAAGGGTTAAGGGCGCCCGCGCCTCCCGGGGGACGTGCCCATCCGGATGAAGGTCTACGCGCGCGCGGGCCAGCTCCTGGTCGCCGCCGCCGACGCGGACCTGATCGGCCGCACGCTCCAGGAAGGGGAGATGCGCCTCCAGGTGGGCGACTTCTACGCCGGCGAGGTCGTGGACGAGGACGCCTTCCTCGAGCAGGTGCAGAACAGCACGATGGGGAACTTCGTCGGGGAGGAGACGATCGCCGTCTGCCTGCGCCACCACCTGATCCAGGAGTCCGGCGTCCTCCGCATCGAGGGCGTTCCGCACGCGCAGCTGTACGTCCTTTGAGGCGGCCTGTTCATGTTACCATGATAACATGATATTCCGGCCAAGGCTTTTTCCCGCCAAGGCCCTGCTCCGTGGCGTGCCCGGCTTCTTCTGCGTACACTGCGGGAAGGACGGCCCGGTGTACGGCGGGCTCTGCCAGGCCTGCTACGGCGAGCGCCATGCGCTCCTCACCCCGCCCGAGATCGTGAACCTCCCCCGCTGCGTCCACTGCGGACGCTCCAAGCTCGGCGCCGCCTGGTCCGACCTGCCCCTCCAGGAGGCGATCGACGCCGCCCTCCTGTCGGCGAGCCGCCTCGAGAAGGCGGTGACCGCGGCCCGTTTCACGCACCGCACGCGCGACGAGGACGAGGTGAACAAGCGCCTTACGGTGACGGCGGCCCTCCACGTCGAGGACTTCGACGTCGTGCGGACGTTCGAGACGCGCTTCCGCCTGCAGGGGGCGACCTGCCCCACGTGCTCCCGCCAGCGCGGCTCCTACTACGAGTCGATCATCCAGCTCCGGGCCTCGACGGGGCGGCTCCCCGAGGACCTCGCGGAGGCGGCGGTGCGCCGGATCGAGAAGGCGGTCGCGAGGAACTCGGCCGCATTCATCTCGAAGGTGGAGAAGGTCCGCGGCGGGATCGACGTGTACCTGTCCAGCGGGGCGCTCGGGAAGTCGCTCGCCAAGGAGTTCAAGGAGGACGGCGCGGAGACGAAGTCCGCCGCCAAGATCTTCGGACAGAAGGAGGGCAAGGAGCTCTACCGCGTCACGTACCTCGTGCGATTCCTCACGCCCGGCGGGAAGGCCACGGGGGGCCGCGCCCGCTCCCGGCGGGCGTCGTGACTACGGCGGGGGCAGGTTCCCTGGAGGCGGGGGCGACTGGTCCGGCGGGGGCAGCTCCTCCGGGGGCGGGAAGTCCATCGGCGGGGCACCAGCGTCTGGCACCGGTTCCTGCACAGGGGCCGACGGCGGCGGGGACACGGGCACCTCTTTCGCCCCCTCCTTCGCGCGCCGCGGCATCATGAACAGGAGGATGTGCGCGAAGACGCCGACACCGACGATCGCGATGTTCACGACCCAGCCCTCCGTCGTGGCCGGGACGGCGAGGAGCCCCGTCACCGCGGACACGCCGCCGATCACGAACTCCGTGAGGGCGAACGGCAGGGCGAAGATCAGGAACAGGTCGCGCTTCTTCTGCATGACCGCCTGCTTCGGCTCCTGCTGGGTGTGGAGCGAGACCTTGCCTCCGGCGCGCCAGAGCGCCTCGAGCCCCGCGACGTCCATCGTCTCCAGGAGCCGGCCCTCGAGGGTGTGGACCTTCATGCCCTCGCCGGGGACGGCCTCGCGGAGCTGCTTCGCCTTGTCCTTGAGGGGAAGGACCTTCGGGTCGAACCAGGTGAACGTGCCGTCCGGGTTGCGGAGGACGCGAGACACGGAGACCTCGCGCGTCTGGAACAGCTCGACATCCTCCTCGGAGTGCGCGATCTCGCCGATGGCGACGGTGCCCGAGGCCGTGGCGTAGGCGCAGTGGTACTTGTGGAAGGTGACTTGCTCGCCCTTCGTCGGCGTCTCCATCACCTTGGACTTCCCCGTGAACTCCACCGCCACGGTCTGCCGCGGCAGGTAGATCAGGAAGAGGAAGCCCGTGACGAGGAGGACGACGGCGAAGAGGGAGGCGAGGATGGGCTTGATGTTGGCCAGCTCGGATACTGTCGGCGGTCCCTCACCCGCGGTCCGCAGGTCCATCCGGACGCTCCCGAGGTACGCGGTCCCCGAGGGGAAGGTGAACTTGGTCACGGGCACTGATCCGGTGGCGTTGATGTTGGAGGCGCGGTAGTACACGTCCCCCCAGACGCGGCCGTCGACCCAGATCTCATAGGTACCGCCCTCCGCCCATGCGCCCGACCCGAGCGTGATGGTGTAGATCGAGCCGTCGAGAATCGTGGTGTTGTAGTCCCGGGTCTCCTTTCCGACCGTGACCTTGACGGTCACCGTCTGGTGGCAGTCGACGCTGGCGCATCCCGAGGAATCGAGGACGAGGGTGCCGTCGGAATCGTACACGTAACCATAGAGCGTGAGGAAATCCGGGGCCTGCGCGGGAAGCGCGGCCAGGGAGACGGTCACGGCGAGCAAAGCCAGGGCGATCACGGGGCGTCGCATCATTTCCTTCACCTTCCAATCCAGGTCATGAGAGTTGCGCTGGGCACATACAGGGTGTATCCGGTACCCCGGGTGATCGGGAAGTTGTCCAAGGTGGCGGGCATCTCCTTCACGTGGCCCGACCAGCCCGCGGGGGTCTGGCGGAACGCGACGCTGCGGGCGGGGAAGTCGACGAGGAGGTCGGCGGCGGAGCGTGCTGCGTCCGGCTCCAGGGGCAGTCCCACCGTGGTGTAGCCAGTCTCGAGGTTGACCTGGATCACCGCTGCGGAGAACGTGGTGCTCCCCCGGCGGCCCCCGGTGTTCTCCGCGGCCACCTGGAAGTACCACTCGCACGTCCCCGCGGGGCAGGCGGGCATCGCCGTGGTCCACGCGGTGGCGTTCGTGCTCTGGACCTCCGTGGCCGCGGTGAAGTCCCAGCGGTTCGTCGAACGGAAGACGCGGTAGAGCCCGAGGACCTCGTCCGTCGAGTTGCCCGCGGTGGCCGCCCCCCAGCTGAACTGGAGGTTCCCGCCGCTGGCAGTGACCTGGAGGCTGTTCGCGAACGCGGCGTCCCCGCCGACGCGCGCGTCGCCGTTGTCCCCGGAGAGGAAGGAGACCGTGGTGGCGGGGTAGCCGGTGAAGCGGTAGGTCGTCTCCGCGGTCCGGTAGACCTCGTAGGAGGCGCCGAACCGCACCGCGAAGTTGTCGATCGCCGGGTTGATGGCGTCGAGGCCCTTCGGGTGCCCGATCCAGTTGTCCCGCGATCGGTCGAAGTTGTAGATCGTGTCCTTGTCGTTTGTGAGGAGCTGGGAGGTCCAGTAGGACGCGGTCATCGTGGTGCCGGGGAACGGCAGGAGCGGGAGGGCGAAGGTCGTGTAGCCCTGCGGGAACGTGCGGCTGAACACCCCGACGACCGGGCTGGAGGTGCCGCGCCAGCCCCGCACATCCACGCTGCGGATGACGTAGTAGGCCTCGTCCTGCCCGGCGAGGACACCCGCGTGGGTGTAGGCGAGGGTCCCGGTCGCGGGCACGGTGGCGAGGGGCGTGGTGAGGTCGATGAGGTCCGGCGACGCCCCGTAGTAGACCTCGTACTCCGAGGCGCTCGCGACGCTCCCCCACGTGAGCGTGGCGTCGTTCCCCGCCGACGTGACCCTCGGGTCCGGCGGCGGGAGGAGCTCGAAGACGTTCACGGTGACGCGGAAGACGTTGTTATTGGTGGCGTTGAGGTCGTCCGGCTCGCCGATCACGCCGACCGGCTGGTTGCAGTCGTCCGCGGGGGAGTGGTCCGCCACGATGCGGACCTCATAGATCCCCGCCACGAGGGGCGTGCGCCACGCGTAGACGGTCGGGGCGCGCACCTCGCCGGGGTCGCGCGTGCCCTGATCGAGCCTCGCGAGCTCGGCGGTGAACGGGCTCACCTGGCAGAAGACGAGGTGGAAGTTCGTGCTGAACCCGCTCGTCGCGACGGTGCCGTTGTTCCTCACCGCCGCGCCGAGGCGCACGACCTGCCCAGCGATCGCGTCTGTGGAGGCAGGGGAGGTGGCGCCGGCCCCCTGGACGCTGAGGCTCTCCACCTGAAGGTCCGCGGTGCCGCCCACGGCGAGGCAGATGATCACGGTGTTGTTCGTCTCGCTCACCTCGAGGATATCGTCGTCCTCGTCGGCGGTGATGTTGATGTAGTAGTTGAGGGGGTTCGGCAGGCCCGTGCTGTCCCAGAGCGCGGTCTGCGTGGCGGAGTTGGCGCCGGCGGCGAGCGCAGGGAGGTTCGCGTCGATGAAGGACGGCGGGATCGGGCTCCCGGCGGCGGTGGCGTTGGTGAAGGTGAAGTTGAACGCGGAGGCCGTCGCGTTGGCGCCCTGGTTCCGGACCTGCGCGGACAGGGTCACCACGTTGCCCGGGTTGACGGGCCGGCACGCGACCGGGGCGCTGCCGTCGACCAGCACGTTGAACGGGATCAGGTCCGGGCCCTGGACCTGGAAGTGGAGGGTGACGCAGTTGTTGGTCTCATCGGTCTCGGAGATGGTCCCGGAGTTCGGGGGGACCGGGGCCGGGTCGACCCAATCCGTGCACGCGGTGACGTAGTAGTCCCCGGGGGCGCCCCAGCTGAACGTCTGGCTGTGCGCCAGGCTCGGCTTCGCCTCCAGGTTGAGCAGGCCGACGATGGGGACCTGGTTCGCCACGCCGATGCGGGCCCCGGTGGCCAGGCTCTCGAAGAGGGCGAGGGGGAAGGTCCCGGCCTCGTCCTCGCCCAGGTTCGTGGTCTGGACCTCCACCAGGGCGGGCTGCCCGATGGTGAGCACGTTGACGGCGACGGGCGGTGCGCCGTTCACCGTCACGGGATCCACGATGAAGTCCGGCCCGCCGTAGACCAGGCGGAAGCACAGGATGTTGTTCCCGTTGTCCGCCTCGGGGACCGTGCCGTTCAGTGGCGGCTGAGGGTCGACTTCGATGCACACATGGGAGCTCCCGCTCGACGGCGGGACGGGCCAGTTCACGTTCTGCTGAGGGGTCTGGCCGAGGCCGGCGAGGGGCCCGAGGGCGCCGCTGGTGAAGAACGCAGTCCCGGACGGCGCATCTTGGCACACGGTGGTGTTGTACATGCGCATCGTGAACGTGCCCCCCGTGCCGAAGTTCGCGACGTTGCTGGCGGTGGCCCGGAACTGAAGGGTGTCCGTCAGGCTGAAGGCGATGGTCGGGCAGGTGATCGTCCACGGGTAGGTGTTGAACAGAAATCCGCTCACCCAGACCTCGACGGGCTCCGGGACCAGGTCCGGGAGGGCCACCCCCACATTCAGGCAGACCTCGTTGTTCGCCTCATTGAGCTCGTCGATGTCGTCGGGCACGTCGTAGTCCGCCTTGACGCAGACCCGAGGGCTCCCCGGGGCGGCGGGGGCAATCCATGCCGCGCTGAACGGGCCGCTGATGTTCCCAGGGCCGACCCCATTGAGGGGGGGCGTGCCGAACAGCCCGGGTGACAGCGGCGTCAGCGGGGTGCTATTGTCATACGCGGCGGCGTTCGACGTGAGGTTGATCAGATTGGCCCCTTGGTTGAGGACGGTGAAGTTGAGGGAGTGCGGGCTCCCGAGGGCTACGCTCACCGAGGGAGGGTTGCAGGCGCCGTCGAAATCGAATCCGTAAACGGTGGCGGGCAACCTGCTCGTGCAGATTGGCACGTAGTCCACCGCGCGCGGGCCGATGTCCCACTGCTGCCAGTTGTCGTCCGGGTACCATTGGATGGTGTTCGTGAGATTGCCGTAGCCGGAGTACTCGTCCGGCTCCCCGCCATCCTGGACGAAGTTGGCGTTCTGGTCGTAGAAGGAGCCGGTGCCGTGCGAGGTGAAGTTGTGATCGGTGTACGGGGCGCCCCACCCCGCCGACCCCGCGTGGACCTGAATCATGTAGGTGTCGCCCGGGCCCCACTTGATCCACTTGTCCGTGTAGTTCAGGTTGATAGCGTACCAGCCCCCGCAGGTGCCGGGCGAGATGGGCAGCCCGGGGAAATTGCAGGGCACGGTCGGGCTGGCGTAGGAGAACCACGAGCCATTGTGGTTGATCCAGACCGTGAACCGGGTGCTGTTCGCGAGGCTCGACCGGAGCGGCCCCAGGTCCGGGTTGGCGGGGTCCCCGAGGAACATCCCGTTGGCGGTGTAGATCATCCCCGCCAACTCGAGGTCGTCCCGCGCGGCCTGCGTCGGACGGTTCCCCACGAGGCCCGCCAGCGCGGTTGCGGCGAACAGCGCGACGATAAGTCCTGCGATCCTCTGCCTCATACCCGTGCTCCGGCCATCGAAGGCCGCGTGCGACTTCGGCAAATGGGCCGACCCCATAAAAAGCCTCCTGTCCGATGTTCCATGCTCATCCCCCTCGAAGTTCAGCGCCGAGGAAAGACGGTCGATCACGATGACGGGGGTGCGACCCCGCGGACCGGGCACCCCTTGACCCGTTCACTCCACACTGTTCACCACCTCCTCGCGATACCTCCGCGGCACCCTCCACCGGCGGCGCCGCGGCGGCGTGGCCGCGTTGTTCTCGTCAAAGACTCGTGTCAGAGGACGTCTCGGCTCCCCGCGACGATGTCGGGGTCGTCGGAGAGTGGCGGTGCTACCGAGGTCGGTCGGCGGAGGGCGGTTCTGTGGCGTTCTTGATGGCCGCCGCGTCGTTCGCCGCATACGCGGGTCCTTGATGTCCTCCGCAAGGGGCGCGTGTCGTGACTTCGACACGGGACGCCCGTGAGGACGCTGGAATGGGGAGGGGACCACCGGGCTCGTTGAACCCCCGCGGGCGTCGCGAACACGTTTCTGCATGGAGGTAGGCTCTCTCTGCGAAAGCGGGAAGCATCTATGCATCATCGTAGACCGCGTCTGCGCTCTCCGACGACCCAGAACATGCGAGGGGATTCCCCTTGCGTGCACGCGGGGTCCACGGCGGTGCGGAGCAAGCCGGGGGTCATGCCGCGCAGACCCGGGGGAATGTGGACCGGAGCTACCCGCGTCCGGTACGGCCCAGGAACATGCGGTGGAGGTTCATCCCCATGCGGACCAGGTCCAGCGGCATTGGCGGGGATTCCACCGCGATGCGGAGACGGTCTACATCACCGCCATGGCGGTGAGCAACGAGAGGAGTTCCATCCACAACAGACGATGCGAGAGGTAGGAAGGGGGGAGGCCCGCCGAAGCGGGCCGTTCTGGGGTCTACGGCGTCGGCGGCGCCCGGTCCGGCCGGTGGGTGCGGCCGATACCGCTGATGCGGACAGTCTTCGTGACGGACGCGCTCCCTGCCAGAGCCACGTTCGCGTGGGCTTGGACCGCGAACCTCACGCTGGAGATCGCGCCGCGGAAGGGGGCAGGGACCTCGCGGGGAACATCGAGCGCGAAGACGAGCGCTTCCCCCTTCGGCTCGCGAAAGGCCGCGGCGGTCATCGGCGTGAAGCGCCGGGAGGATCGCCCCCGGGCGGAAACGCGCTCCAGGCACCCGAAAGCCACAGTGACCTCCCGGATCGTTCTCCCCTCGGGGTTGGACACGAGGACACGGCCCGAGATTCTACCGCCGGCCACCTCCTCCTCAAGGAGCTCCAGCGCCAACGCAACCGACCCCGACAGCGTCGACTCGACATCCTCCTCCGGCTTCGCCGCCGGAGGGACCCCCTCCTTCGGGATGACGCGGAGCGTTCGATCCAGCACGAGGTCCAGCGCCCGCGGACGATCCACGTGCGCCGTGATCTCGTACTCCACGACAACCGTGACCCCAGTGTAGCTTGGGAGCGCGTCCTGGGGCAGGCGAAACGTCGTTTGATACTGATGTGTGCCCGGGAAGAGAGAGTGTGTCGCCCCGCCGGGCAGGGGGCGGAGGAGCTCTCGGACCTCTTCGACGATGACGCGTCGCTCGCGCTGCTCCGCCTCCCGGTCTGTGAGGACGGCCTCCTCGGTCCCGCGGAGGGTAACGGAGATCGACCGCACGCGCGCCGCCGCCGTCAGACGGAGCTGGACGACGGCCCTCACCTCGTCGCCCGGGGCCGCAGTCGGTGGGGAGATTTCCAGGGCGAGGTGGCGCTTCGCGAGATGCTGGGCGACCGAGACCACCACGAGGCCCCCCGCGAACACGAGCAGGGGCACGCCGCACAGCCCGCCACACAACGCCAGCCCGTCGAAGGTCCGGCCCGCGTACGCGAGGAGGCCGAACGCCACCGCGAGGGCGAGGAAGGCGACAAGTGCTGCGAGAAGGACCCAGTCCCCGAGCGACCAGCGGCGGGCGGCCACGGGCGCGGCATGGCGACTTCGGCAGATAATCGCGGCGGTGAACCGAGGGAAGCCCCAATCGGAGTAGAAGGAGACGAGAAAGAAGGGGGGAGGCCCGCCGAAGCGGGCCGTCCTGGGGTCTACGGCGTCGGCGGCGCCCGGTCCGGCCGGTGGAGCTTGCTCCGCATCCGGCGCAGCGTCTTCGCCTCCGGGGAGTACTTCCCGTAGGCGCCGGCGATCACGTCGATCGTGCTCGTGTAGATGGCGTAGTTCTGGCGGTCCGCCGCCGTCACGGCGATGGTGTGGTTCTTCAGGCTCGCCTTCGCCATCTCCTGCGCCGTGTTCGCCGTCTTCAGGTTCTCCGAGGAGACCTTGAGGTTCCCGTGGAAGAACTCGGCGTTGACCCCGAGCTGCGTCAGGGTTGCCCTGTGCTTCCAGATCCAGTTCACCAGTTCCTCGCTCACAGCCATCCGATCCGCGAACGTAGACACGGCCATGGGAGGGCGGAGGGATGGGAAGGATATGAAGCGAGGGGCCGTGGTTATCATGGGTGAGTCGAACCTGTGCCAACGCCGTCATGAACACCTTGCTTCGATCATTCGATCCATACCGCGCGGGGGCTGTTCGGATAGGAGCAAAGGCCTGAAGATCACCTCGCCATGACCGGCCCATGCCCCGCCTCGATTGGTCTGCCCTGAGCACCGTGGTGGCCAGCCGAGAGCGAATGGCGGTGTTGCGTGCCTTGCGTGTGCCCACCACGCCATCGCGGGTTGCGCACCACCTGAAGATGCCCTCGCCGCATGTGAGTCATGCACCACAGAGGGTGGAAGAAAAGCATATGACCCAGTCGTACCATGAGAGGGCCATGGCCAAGTCCTGGACCAGGAAGTCGATTCCTGTGGCCTGGACTATCGACCCCGAGGAGATCGATCTTCATCTTCTTCGCCTGTCTGTTGAGGTGCTCAAGAAGGGTCCCATTGGGTTGTCTGTAGACCTTTGGAAAGCACCGACAGGAGCATGATGAAAGCATGAGAAACCCTCTGGGGCCGCCATACAGTAGGAAGCGGATGACGGCATGCTGACCAACGAGGAAGTGCTCGCCGGGATCCGACGGCAACGTGAGAGCGTCGTGTGGATCAACGAGCAACTCCCGCAGTTGCGTAAGCAGTTCGGTGATCAGTTTATCGCCGTCAAGGACCGTGAGGTCATTGATGCGGACGCCGACTTCGACCACCTGCTTGCGCGAGTACGACGACGCGAAGACAAGGAGCTCGTGACGATCGAGTTCGTCACCGCCATCGAGTACATTTGGGTGCTCTAACGACGAGGGGTCTGTTTGCGCGCCTTGATTGAAGAGACGGAGAAGGGTCTCACGGTCCCGGCCCACTTCCACTGCCCGAGTCGTCGCATCTCCCGTCCCCTCGACTTCCTGATCGACACGGGCTCGAGCCGGTCATTCCTCTCCTGGACCGACGCGAAGGAGATGGGTGTTGAAATCGACCACCTGCCCACGCACCCGAAACCCGTCCGGGGATTCGGGGGCGGCACTAGCGTGAAGCACCTGAAGGATCCCTGCTTCGTCTATCTCGAGTTTGACAGGATTCCAAAGCCAGTGGACTTTCCTGACGGGATTCTCGTGTACGAGCCCTCCAAGCAGAGATCCCTTCAGGGCCAGAAGCTCGGCCCCGGACCGAGCATCCTCGGTCGGGACCTGATGCGGCGTTCCGGCTGGACCCTGCACGTCAACCTCCAGAAGGGCGAACGCTGGTTTGAGGGCTGATCCTACCCGGCCCGGCCGATCCGCACCGACCCCGACGTGAGCGTGGACACCGCCTGCTCGAGGAGCGCCTTGAGGCACACCTCGACCTCCGCCGCCGCGGCCGCCATGGCCTCCCGCGAGCCCCCCTTCTCGGCGCGGCGGTAGGACCGCACCGCCTTCCGCAGCGCCTTCTGGAGGAGATCGACGTGCGGGCCGAGCGTCCGGAACCCGGGTTGGCGGTCAACAAGATCGAGCAGGCTCTCCGCCAGGGCGGCGGACGTTTCCATGGGCATGGTCTCTCCCCCTCGCGGAAGCTAGGCGGGGGCGGGACCATAAGGGTTGAGGCGGGCGATGTGCCTTCTTGTACACTGGTCGTCGCCGCGTCCTGCCGCGCAGGTCAAAGGAGGGGGCATGAACACGCGGGAACCCATTCCGCACACACGACGCAGAACCAGAGGCCGAGGATGGAGTCCCAGACGGCGCCTCGTCCGCACTCACAAAGCGGAACGCGCGCCATGGGGCCGCACCAGTCGTCCGGGCAACCACAGCGGCAGGACGCGATCATGCACGACCTTGGTGTTCTGGAGCCCCCTTTGCTGTATATGGCCTGGATGTCGCTCAGGGGAGCGAACTGCTTCACGCTGCGGGGAATCACCTGGCGGCTTGCAGCCACTCCCTCCATCGGAATTTGTACGGGCATTCCAATGGAAGCGGGGAAGCGGCGGTCTGCAAGCGCATCAACGGGGTAGACTTCCACTGCTTCGACTGCATGAGAAACCGTGGGGCTTGTGCAGTCAGGTCAGTCTGTTCGCCAATGTGCTCGCTGCGATGAACTACTTCGTCTGTCGCCTTGCTTGGACGATGCGCTCCGCGGCGGCGACCCCGCCCTCCGCGAGCCTCTCGATGGTGGTTCGGAGCACGCGGCCCATCTCCTTGTCCGCGGTGGCGATCTCCCCCGGGTCGCCCGTGCGCTGCGCAACGCGGTAGGCGTCGACCGCGTGCTCCATGCCGGCCCGCATGAGGAAGGGTCTGAGGCCCATGTCCAGGAGGGCCGCCTCGTTCCTCTCGACCAACCTAGCCAACTCCTCTACGGCATCCGTGGATCCGTTCGTTGTCGGCATGGCGGGCCTGTGAGACATTGCGGGCGCACCCAGGGAGGATGTTGATAAGGCTATCTCTGCCGTTCTCACGCGTCCACTCGCACCGTCGCGCCCCCCCTCGGCGCACGGCCAAACCGGGGGGCCGGCCCCGATCCCGCGGCATGGCATCCGGGACAGGGTCCTGCACGCACTCCAGGCACCAGTGGTCGCCAGTCCCTCCGGATTCGGCTCCGCCCTGCTAAGCCTTCCGCCAATCCAGAGGCGCGCTCCGCTCAGCCGCCCACGAACGCGTACCGAACCGGTGCAGTGCTGCGGATGGAGATCTGGACCCCGGATCCCAAGGCCACGGGGGCGTCGAACACGCCTGCCGCCATGGCGGTGAAGTGGGGCCCCCACGCCCCATCGGTTGTGAGCCAGAGGACTCCGAGCGCTCCCGGGATCACGTCCGCGTACCACGAGACCGCCCGCGGAACATCCGGCCGCAGGGGGAGGGCAAGGGTATCATGGGTCCGGAACGTCTTCGCCCACACGCCGATGCTGTACGTGGAGGCGGCGAGTTCCCCGCTCAGGTCGCGCGGGACGATCCAGTAGTAGTGCTCGTCCCCGCCGAGAAGGGCGCTCGAATGGGTGAACGTCGTGGTGGCGGGGGGGAGGGAGGCGGGGGGGGCGGCGGTGCCGTCGAAGATCCCGGTGCGGGTGGTCCCGTGCCACACCTCCAGGCTGGCGAGGGAGGCGATGGCGGCGGGCGTGGTCCAGGACAGGGTGATGTCGTTCCCGCTCACGGTGGCGGTGAGGCTCCGGGCCTCCGCCAGTGTGAACCCGGAGGGGGGGCCCTCGTCGTACCGGATGTGGGAGCCGGGGAGGCCGGTGAAGGCGAAGGTGCCGGAGAGGGTCCGTGTGACCAGGTACGCGTCGCTCAGGGCCAGCCGCTGTCCACTCCCCGCCCGCCAGGTGCCCGCAGTGTCCAGGTACTGGATCCATGAGGCTCCGAACGCGGCGGTGTACTCCGCGATCGTGTCGTCCTGTCCGGGGGCGGCGTAGTCCACCCAGGGGAAGTACTCGAGGGGGCGGGAGATGGCGGTGAGGCCGTCGCGCAGGGTGTCCGCGAAAACGCCCGCCGTGTTGGTCGTGGGGCTGAGGTCGGCCCCGTACGCGGCGCGCGCGATGTAATAGGCCTCCCCCGGGACGGCGAGGGGGACCGGGTCGTCCCAGGAGGTCGCTGTGCCCGCGAGTCGGGCGGCGAGATCGGAAGATGTGTCAGAGAGGTCGGTGAAGAGGGGGCTGTCCGCGCGGTAGATCAGGATCTCATCCGGGAGGCTCGGCGGGGGTTCCCAGGAGACCCGCACGCTCCCGGCGTCCCACTTCGTGGTGAGGTTCCGCGGGGGGAGGGCGACGGGGGCGATGCCCGTCAAGTTCAGCTTGCTTACGAAGGCGTCAAACGGCAAGTTCCGTGTCGTGTCGAAGGATCCGATCACCATCGGGAAGTCTGCGCTCGCGGTTCCACCCGTCAAATAGCAATTCTCCGATCGGTCCAGCGCAACTCCAAATCCGCGATCGTCCGCGCTTCCCCCGAGGAAGGTGGAGTACACGAGGCCGTTGCCCGCGGCATTCAGCTTCGTCACGAAGACGTCCTGATCACCGTTCTGTGTGGTGTCATGAGCGCCGCCCGTCGTGGGGAATTCAGTGCTGCCGGCCTCACCGATGAGGTGCGCGCTGCCCGAGGCGTCCAGGGCGATGCCCCAGCCACGGTCGAACCAGCTCCCGCCCAGGAAGGTGGAGTACACGAGGCCGTTGCCCGCCGCGTTCAGCTTGACGACGAAAGCATCGGAGTTTCCGCCGTATGTGACGTTGTAAGCGCCGCCGGTTGCCGGGAAGTTCACGCTGAACGTCCCACCGGCGACGTACGCGTTGCCTGAGGAGTCTAGCGCGAGATCGAGCCCCTGGTCCAAGCCGCTTCCGCCGAGGAAAGTGGAGTAGACGAGGACGCTGCCCGCCGCGTTCAGCTCCGCCACGAAGGCATCTTCACCGCCGCCATTGTGAGAGAGGTCGTAGGCGCCGACCGTCGTGGGGAAGTTCGCGCTGTAGGTGTAACCGGTGAGGAACGCGTTGCCCATGATGTCGAGCGCGATGCCCCAGCCGTACTCGTTCCCTGTCCCACCCAGGTAGGTGGAGTACACCAGTCCGCTTCCCCTCGCGTTCAGCTCCGCGACGAAGACGTCGGAAAACCCGTTCTGAGTGGTGTCGTAGGACCCGTTCGTGGTGGGGAAGTCATTGGTGCCACCGCCGGTGACGTACGCGTTGCCCGAGATCCCCAATGTGATGCGATAGCCATAATCCTCACCGCCTCCGCCCAGGTATGTGGAGTACACGAGGCCACTGCCCGACGCGTTCAGCTTCGTAACGAAGACGTCCGAGAATCCATTCTGGGTGGTATCGTAGGCGCCGACCGTCGTGGGGAAGTCCGAGGCGGCGTCTTCTGTCTCCCCGGTGACATAGGCGTTGCCCAAGCTGTCCAGCGCGATGTCATGGCCCGTGTCATTCCCGCTCCCGCCCAGGAAGGTGGAGTAGACCAAGTCGCTGCCCGATGCGTTCAGCTTCGTAACGAAGGCGTCGAGGTTCCCATTCTGGGTGGTGTCGTAGGCGCCGACCGTCGTGGGGAAGTCAATGACATCGTCCCAGCTCTGCCCGGTGATGTACGCGTTGCCCGACGCGTCCAAGGCGATGCCCAAGCTCTCCTCGCTCTTGCTCCCACCGAGGAAGGTGGAGTAGACGAGGGGGTCGATTACGAGCCGATCCTTCCCCTCCCACTCCGGGCATGAATACCCCACGGTGACCTCGCCGGCGGAGCGGAGGGAACATGAAAGGGTCTCCCCGCCCTCCCGGTAGGCGAGGGGGAGATCGTCGCGCAGGCCTCCCAGAGACGTGTGAACGGCCAGACCCGTGGGGGAGACGGACAGCCCGTCCGCCCCGTGGTAGGTGAGGGCCACGGTGGAGAGGTCGGCACCGCGGTCGACGAAGATGTCGTACTTCAGGCCGTGCTCATCCAAACGATAGATGACGTCGATCCCGTCGTAGAGGTTTTCATAGATCACCTGGCGGTAGTTCCGCACCTCCGTGCGCCACTGCGCGGGGTCGCTGCCGAGGAAGTAGTTGTTGCGGTGGCGGAGTTCCTCCCGGGCACGCGGGAGGACGGAGTTCGCGCGGTCAAAGGTCACGCGGATCATGTGGCCACGGACGGAAACGGGCGCATCCGGGGAATCTCCTCCACCAGGGAATTCAGCAACCGTCTCACGAACGACCTCCCGAAGGTCCAGCAAGACGGCCCCCTGGGCGAAGCCGACATGGAGACCCCCCACGGCGCCGTAGTAGCGAACCTCACGGTTTGCGAGCTGCCCGACATTCTCCGTAACGAAGTCCGATGGCACTGTCAGGGCCGGGCCAGGGCGTGCGTCGGGCTCGATAGGAGAGGGAAGGGCCCGTCTCAACCCGACCTCCCAAGACGCGCCGTCGGGCACCATGAGTGGGGGAGGCCCGAAATCCCCCTGACCTGTCCCCTTATCTGAGGCCTCCGACATCCTCTCCATCCCCACCATCGCCCGGAACGCCAACGCGACGAGGACCAAGCTCAAGAAAGTGAGAACAACCCGGGCGCGCCTTGTCCGCGGCAATGTCATCATCGCCAATCCCTGAGACCCATAGCCCGCCTGGGCCAAGAATCCTCCCATTCGCGCTCACTCATGCGAGGCGGCAAGGGATCTGATGGGCTCCCTACCAGCTTACTTCCAGCAAGTCCAGGTGGCGTCACCGGAGCTGTCGTGGGCTACGATGTACAGGTTGTCGCCGGAGTACACATTCACGGTCACAGTGAAGTCGAAGTTGTAGTGCCTCGTTGTCGTCTCGTAGACGTTCGTGATGTCGTACCAGGTGCCAGTATTGATCCTCCATTGGAAGGTGGTCGTCCCGTCCGCCTGGTACTCGCCATCCACGTAGGACAGGTAGCGCAGCGAGATGCACTGTGTGCCGGGGGGAATCGTATTGTGGTCGACGTGTACCGTGCCCCATGTTCCAGCTCTCGCGAGGCCTGCCGCGAGCACACCCACCATCACCGCCACCAGCACACCTGCCGCTGCCCTTCGTGTCAACATAGTATCCCTGGAGGAGGAGCCGTTCGGGCGTATATAAGCGCCCGTCTTTCTGAAAAACAGAAACACGTATGCGACCCTTACATCGGACAGGGAACATGACATCCCATGCGTATCCCTGCGTATCCCTGCTCCGCGGCGGCCACCTGTTGCGTCTGAGTTACTGCTTTGCACCCTAGACCAGCGCGTAGCGCAGCGCGACGTGCTGCCCGTCGCGGAGCACGTGCGAGGCGAACGCCGTGCTCGGGTTGCCCCCGACCTTCATCGTGATCGCATGGTTCGGGTCGCGGTGGTAATCGATCCGCTGCTCGGCGGAGAGGCCTTGCCCCGTACCGCGAAGAGGTTCACCAACGTCGCGCGCGCTCCGCTCAGCCGCCCACGAACACGTGCCGGACCGGTGCCGCGCTGCGGATGGAGACCTGGACCCCCGAGCCCGCGGCGAGGGGAGCATCGTACACGCCTGCCGCCATGGCGGTGAAGTGGGGCACCCAGACGCCGTTGGAGGTGAGCCACAGGACTCCGAGCGCGCCCGGGATCGCGTCCGCGTAGAAGGAGACTGACCTCGGGATGTCGGGTAGGAGGGGGAGAGCGAGGGTGTCGTGCGTACCGAACGTCTTCGCCCACACACCGACGCTGTACGTGGTGGCGACGAGTTCACCACTCAAGTCGCGCGGGACGATCCAGTAGTAGTGCTCGTCCCCGCCGAGGAGGGCGCCGGCATGGGTGAAGGCCGTGGCGGTGGCGGGTAGGGAGGCGAGGGGGCCGGCGGTGCCGTCGAAGATCGCCGTGCGCCTGGTCCCGTGCCACACTTCCAAGCTGGCGATGCCCGCGATGGCGGCGGGCGTGGTCCAGGACAGGGTGACGTCGTTCCCGCTCACGGTGGCGGTGAGGCTCCGGGCCTCCACCAGGGTGAACCCGGAGAGGGCCTCGTCGTACTGGATCTGGGAGCCGGGGAGGCCCCGGCGAGGGAACAAGGAGATGTGGCGGGATCTAACGCAGGCGAGACTTGTCCGGTGCCTGCCGCATCCTCGCCCGGGGCGGGACTTCACCGCCGCGCGCGTGGACGAGGCCCTGGAGCGATGCATCGCGTGTGTATGGGGACGCGCCCATGGCGGCGAGTATTAATAGGCTCGTCCTCATGATTGTGATCGCATGGCGACCGCGACGGTTTCCGTCAAGCCCCCTACCCTGAAGCGCCTGCGGTCGTACAAGGTCAATGGCACCACGTACGACGACGTCTTGAACGACCTCATGGACGAGAACCCCCCCGGTGCGTTCATCCGCGAGCATCGGCGGCGGCTGCAGGAGGAACCGGACGTCCCCTGGACCGAAGTGCGCAAGCGGCTCCGGTTGTGAGCCTCCGTGCCCGCGGAGATCCTCTTCAAGTCGAGTGCGGAGCGGGAGTTCCGTCGCCTCCCGCGAGGAGTCCAGCGTCGGTTCATGCGCGCGTTCGAGTCGCTTGCCGAGGAACCGACGCGGCCCCGACCCGGACTGGACATCCGGCGGCTTCGCGGCATGAGGGACGCCTGGCGTCTGCTCGCCGGGGACTACCGGGGAATCTACTGAGGTCGAGCCCGGAAGGGTCAGGTTCACGCGGTTTGGCCACCGATCGAACGTATATGACGCCTGAGGTCGCGCCCGTAGGGCTGCACGGGGGGACGGGGAGTCCGGCGACGCGTCGCCTCTCGCCAGGCCGGAAGCGCGCGCTGCGCTCAGCCGCCCACGAACGCGTATCGAACCGGGGAAGCGCTGCGGATGGAGATCTGGACCCCGGATCCCAAGGCCACGGAGGCGTCGAACACGCCTGCCGCCATGGCGGTGAAGTGGGGCCCCCAGATACCGTTGGCGGTGAGCCAGAGGATTCCGAGCGCGCCCGGGATCGCGTCCGCGTACCACGAGACCGCGTTCGGGACAACCGGTCGGAGGGGGAGCGCGAGGGTGTCGTGCGTCCGGAAGGTCTTCGCCCACACACCGACGCTGTACGTGGTGGCGACGAGTTCACCGCTCAAGTCGCGCGGGACGATCCAGTAGTAGTGCTCGTCCCCGCCGAGGAGGGCGCCGGCGTGCGTGAACGTTGTGCCGGCGGTGGGGAGGGAGGCGAGGGGGCTGGCGGTGCCGTCGAAGATCCCCGTGCGCGTGGTCCCGTGCCACACCTCCAGGCTGGCGAGGGAGGCCGCGGCGGCGGGCGTGGTCCACGTGAGGGTGACGTCGTCCCCCGCCACGGTGGCGGTGAGAGTCCGGGCCTCTGCCAGGGTGAACCCTGCTGAGGGACCCTCATCGTACTGTATCTGCGAGCCCGGGAGGCCGGTGAAGACGAAGGTGCCGGGCAGGGTACGGGTGACGAGATGCGCCTCGCCCACCGCCAGCGTCTGCGAGGTCCCGACCTGCCAGGTGCCCGCCGTGTCCAGGTACTGGATCCGTGAGGCTCCGAACGCGGCGGTGTACTCCGCGATTGTGTCGTCCTGACCCGGGGCGGCGTAGGCCACCCAGGGGAAGTACTCGAGGGGGCGGGAGATTGCGGTGAGGCCGTCGTTGAGCGCTCCGACAAACACGCCCGCGGTGTTGCTCGTGGGGCTCAGGTCGGCCCCGTACGCGGCGCGCGCGATGTAGTAGGCCTCCCCCGGGACCGCGAGGGGGACGGGGTCGTCCCAGGAGGTCGCGGCGCCGGCGAGTCGGGCGGCGAGATCTGAAGAAGCGTCGGAGAGGTCGGCGAAGAAGGGGCTGTCGGCGCGGTAGATCAGGATCTCATCCGGGAGGCTGGGAGGTGGTTCCCAGGAGAGATGCACGCTCCCCGCGTCCCACGCCGCGGTGAGGTTCCGCGGGGGGAGGGCGGGGCGGTAGCCCGCATAGGCCTCGGGCCAGGTCTTGGGCTCCAGGTTCCCCGCCACGTCCGTGGCGGCGGCGTGGAACTCGTAGTATCCCTGTCCGTCCGGGAAGGGGAAGGTCCATTGCCAGGGTGGCGCCGCCATCGTGCCGTACTCCGTCCACGGCCCCCAGGTCGCGTTGTCCGGGGCGTGGCGGTAGCGGAGCGTGACCGAGGCGACCCCGCTCAGGGCGTCGGTGGCGGTGGCGGTGACGGGGGCGGGGGCGGTCTTCCAGTACGGGCCGGTGAGGAAGGCCTGGGAAATTGGCGGGGTCGGGTCGTAGCCGAGCGCGGCCTCCGACGCAGCAGCCTTCGATTCGAAGTCCGTGCCGTCGTACGCGAGGCTGTAGAACTCGTAGCGGCCCGGTCCCTGGGGGAAGGGGAAGGACCACTGCCACGGGGGGAAGGTGTCCGAGGCGCGGAAGGTCCAGGGGCCGAAGCCGCCCCCGCTGTCGAAACGGTAGTAGAGGTCCACGCGGGTCACGGTGCCGTCGGGGTCGCTGGCGGCGGCGGTGACCGTGGACGGCATGGTGCGCCGCCAATATGGCGCGGCCGCGCTTGCGGCGGAGGCCGGAGGGTCGTTCACGTAGGCGCCGCGGGCATACAGCTGACCCCCGCCGCTGACAGTGCGTTGGTACGAGATGTGGGCAATGTCCGCGGCGTCCAGGGCGAGGCTGGTGACGCCGCCGGCGTCTCCGTCCACCCGCTCGCGCCGCCACCCGTCGGCCTCCCGTCGCGCAAACCAGAGTTCGGCGGGCGCATACCTCCCGTACGAGATCCGCGGCTCGTCGGTGGCGTTCAGGGCGAGGGAGATGCTCTGCCCCGAGAGGGATTCGTTGACAACCTCGTCTATGGTCCAGGCCGCCCCGTTCCAGGCCGCGTACCTCACCATGGGCTGCGTTCCCGTTTCGTGCTCGTAGGCGATGCGTGCGCGGTCCGCAGAGTCGAGGGCGAGGGAGGGGTAGTAGGAGGCGTAGCCCGTCGCGTCCACGGTCTCCCACTTCCATCCGGACCCGTCCCACCACGCGTGGCGAAGATCCCAGTCCGGGTTGTTCACGTAGGCCACGTGGGGCCACCCCTGGGAATCCAGCCTCAGAGAGGGTCGGTGCGTCGTGAATCCCGGGGTATCGACCACATCGGTCGACCACGAACCCGCCGAGCGCGTCGCGTAGAGGAGCTCCCCCGTCCCGTAGCGGAGGTAAGCGATCCGGGGGCTGCCCGAGGCGGTCAGTACGAGCGAGGTCCCGCACGGACCCCCGGGGAACCCCATGCTCCCCACCGACTCCATCGTCCACGAGGAAGAGGTGGAGTTCCACAACGCGTACCAGACGCTGTACTCGCCCGAACCGTTGACGACTCCGTAGCTGATGTGGGGGGTTCCCGCCGCGTCGATGGCGAGGGAGCTGCCCCAGCCCGGATAGCGGACTCCGGCCGTAGACGCATCCACCGTGGTGTTGTGCCACCCGGCGGCGTCGCGCCAAGCGTAGCGGAGGTCGCTCAGGGGCTCCTGGTCCCAGTAGCTGATCCGCGGGTAGCCGTCCAGACCGAGGGCGAGTGAAGAGTGGATTCCAGTCCCAGTCGCCCCGTCCGCGACCTCCAGCGTCCAGCCCATGCCCGCCGATGCTGGGGTATGTAACCCGAAGGCGGACGTGAGCGCGGCTAGCGCCAAGGCCATGGCCAGCCACCGGGTCGAGCGCGCCGCTGTCCGCACCCCGGAGGGGGATGGCCGCTCCCTCCCAAGAAACTTTCGATTCGAGAGGGAAGGTTCGCGGGCGTCCCCTCCCGCGCCCGGGGGGTCAAGCCGTGAGAGAGGTACGTATCGTGGGTGCTATACTCTAAAATACCAAAAAAAAAAATGCCCTGTCCGTCCCCGGCCGCGCGGGGAGTCGGATTCCTCCGCGGGCGGGATCGAAGGTGCGAGGATGAGGTCGGAGCGGCGAAGCGGACGGCGTGTCGCGTCGATGGCGATCGTGTTGCTGACCGTGGCGATGCTGGCGGTGGTCCCCCCAAGCCTAGCGGCGACCTTCTCGGCGAACGTGCGCGTGAACACGTGGGACCTCACCCAGCCGGTCTGGCAGGTGAACCCGGCGATGGCCGTGGACGTCACGGGGCTCGTGCGCATCGTGTGGCAGGACTACCGCGCCGGATCCGGCGATCCGGACATCTGGTACGCGGAGTCCAGGGACGACGGCGAGTCGTACGGCCTGGATGAGAAGATCTCCGACGCCCCTACGGTGCCTTACGGGCCGTCGGACCAGCTCTTCCCGTCCATCACCTCCTCGCCGAGCCCGAGCGGGGCGGTGGCCCATGTCGTGTGGACCGACCTGCGCCCCGATCCGGGGCCGGGGATCTACTACACCTACGAGGTCACCCAGAACGGGGGCGGCTTCGCCCCGAGCGTGCGGATCTCCGAGGGATCGGCCTCCCTGGACGACTGGAACACCTGGGGCGAGTGGGTCCAGGCCCAGATCGCCTACGACGGGAGCGGGGGCGGGTGCCACCTCCACGTCGTCTGGTCCCTGGGCTCGTCCGAGCTCGCCTCGCCGGCCTATGACTTCGACATCTGGTACACGCGGTCCGACGACTGCGGGGCTACGTGGGGCGTCCCGTCCCAAGTCGCGTGGACCCCCGACCCGGACCCCCTCCCCTTCCGCGACGGGCACGACGCCGCCCTCGCGGCCCACTCGAGCGGGTCCGTGGGGATGGTCTTCACGGGGTTCAAGGTGTACGCGGTGGGGAACGTCCCCGAGGTGTACTACACCTGGACGTACCGGCCGATGTTCCCGTGGAACTGGGTGGTCCCGCAGAGGGTGAACGACGTGACCGGCCTCCAGGGAGCGCGGAACCCGAGCCTGACCTTCGGCCAGGCACCCGTGATGGAGCCGCACATCGCCTGGGAGGACTCCCGGAACATGGTCGCGGGGCTGTACGAGCACGACTGGGACATCTACTACACGAACCGGCCGGGGGACGTGTCCACCGCGGATGTCCTCGTGAACGACAAGACAGACGGGATTAGCCGCCGTGGCGAGCAATCCGAGCCCTCGATCGGGCTGGACCGGAACCTGAACCCGCGGATTGCGTGGACGGATTGGCGGTGGGATGCAGACGGCTATCGGCTTAACGCTCCTCACGAAGCCGATATCTATTACGAGGAGTCGTTCGACCACGGCCTCAACTTCTTGGCCCCGAACATCCGCGTGAACAGCGACCCGTCAGGCCGGGAGAACTCCCGCCCCGTGGTCGCCTCGTTCGGGTGGGAGGGGGCCAAGAGCTTCTGCGGCGGCGGCGCCTACGTGTACTCCGCGGAGTACGTCGTGTGGCAGGACGAGCGCGACCTGCCGGGGGACTACAACGTCTACGCGAACTCCGTGCATCCCGTGTTCCTCCGGACCACGGACGTGGACATCGCCGGCGTCGGCGCGGGGAACGACCACCGGATCGCCGTGGCGTCGGAGTCCACGGTGTCCCTCTTCTCCCGCGCCACGGGGGGTCCTCCGCTGCGCACCGAGAGCATGGGCTTCTACGTCGAGCGCGTCCGCCTCTCCTCAGACGGCGCCTACCTGGGCGTGGTCGGCCGCGAGTGGCCGGTCACGGACGCCTCGACCACCCGGGTCCGGCTGTACGGGCCGATCGTCATCGCCACCGACCCCTGGCCCCTGTTCTACAGCGAGTCGATCGCAGGGCCCTCCCGCACCTGGAAGAGGACGGCCATGGACATGACGCGCGACGGGCGGTTCCTCGCCGTCGCCCCGGACAGTCCCACCGGACCGCTGACGGTCTTCGAGCGCCCCCCCGCACCGGGACCGGCGCCCTCGTCCGCGTATCCGTGGCCCGACGCGTTCACCGTCCAGTTCAGCCCCGACGGCGGGTACCTCGTGATCGGCTCCGTCAGCGGGCACCTCCTGGGATCGCCGGTGAGCCTCGGCCTCTTCCAGGTCGGTCCCGGCGGCGGGGGTCCCCCGGTGCTGAGCAACATCTGGACGAAGGCGTCGGGTATGGACGCCGCGGGGGCGACCCTGGACTCCGGGGCGACGCGCGTGGCCGAGGGTCGGCGCGACCTCAAGGTCGTGCTCTACACGGGCGGCGGCGCGACGACCTGGGAGCACACGGGACCCTCGATCGTGAGCCAGCTGCGGATGACGGCGAACGGGCAGTACTTGGCGGGCGGGGCCGTGGTCCAGCACAACTACCCGCCCCCGCCGGCGACCTTCTCCCTGTGGGCCACGTCCAACTCGACGCCCCTCTGGACGTACTCGCCGGGCCCCATCGGCTGGCGCATCCTGGACACGATGGACGTGGCCGTGGACGCCAATGCGCAGTTCATGACAGGCGGCTACTTCGGGCACCTCTACTTCTGGGGCAACGCCACCGCGCCCGCCCCCGGCCCGCTCCCCCGGACCGACCGCACGCTCGACAACGGGGCCTGCGTCACGGGCCTGGCGATGACCTACAACGGCCGCTACACGGCGGTGATCGACGACATCGGGACCGTGCACGCCTACACCTCGACCAACACCGCGGACATCCGCCTCTGGTCCTGGGTGCTGTAGGCGGGGGAGGCCTGTTCGCATTGCCCCTTTGGCGGCGGGGCTCGCGCGGGCCTCCCGCCTCTCCCAGAACGCGCCTGTGCGAGGCGTTGCGGTCGAGGTCCATCGTCTGGCGGCGAACAGCGCCGTGCCCCAGATCGCGAAGAACTCCCCTCTCCACGACTCGGGGTTCGGGGAGGGTTTCGCGTTCCTTTCGACCGGCGGCATCTACGCCTTCGGCGGCGACATGGCCATGGCCACGGAAACCCAGCAGCCGGACGCGCTGCCGGGGGGCGCGATCGTGGCAGCGGTCGGTTTCCTCCTCGTCCTGTATGGCTGGATTGCGCTCCGGCGGTACGCCCGTAAAGGCTCCCCCTCCGTCTGAGCGGCCCCCACCCGAACGGGTGGACGACGTGCTGGAGGGCTACCGCCATTCGTTGTCCCCCCGCGGCGGACGGGTGAGTTCGGGTGAGGGAAATCACCTCCGCCCGGTCTGTTGCTGAGCGTCAGCGACATGCCGCCTCTCGCCAAGCTGGAAGCGCGCTCCTATCCGCCCACGAACGTGAAGGTGGAGGCGCCCTGCGTCGCGACCTGGTAGGCCACGGCGCGGGAGACGGAGGCGTCGTACACGCCCGCCGCCATGGCGGTGAAGTGCGGCACCCAGGCGCCCGTCGCGGGGTCGAACCACAGCAGCCCCAACGCCCCGGGGATCTGATCCGCGTACCAGGACACCGGCCCCGAGGCGAAGGGGGCGAGCGGCAGGCCGAGGACGCTCGTGCCCGCCAGGTCCCTCCGGATCACGCCGACGCTGTACAGCCCGCCGCCGAAGCCCGAGGACGTGTCCTGGGGGACCACCATGTAGTAGACCTCGGGGCTCCCCGCCAGGACGTTCGCGTCGGTGTAGGTGGTGGCCACGCCGGGGTACAGGGCCGCCGCCGTCCCGTCGAAGAAGCCCATGCGGGTCGTCGAGCGATAGAGGAGGAACTGGAAGAGCGACGGGCCGAGGGCCCCGGTCCAGGACAGGGAGACGTCGTTGCCGCTCACGGTGGCGGTGAGGGAGAGGGACTCGGGGTTCAGGTAACCGAAGCCCCAGCCGTCGCGGTACTGGACCATGGCCGCCGGGCGGCCGACGTAGGTGAAGAGCCCCGGGGCGAGGCGGTCGACCAGGTATCCGGAGCCCGAGGCCACAGGGATCCCCGCCGCGTCGACCCAGACCCCGCCGACGAGCGTCCGGATCGAGGCCGCGCCGAGCTGAGCGCCCAGCGTGGCGGCGTCGAGCGCGGCGTACGGCTCGAGGGGCTGCGCCACCGCCTGCGGCCCGCTGCCGAGGTCGACGGTGAACTTGCCGCCCGTGTTCGAGGTGACGCTCGTGGTCCCGAGCGTGCCGTTGAAGGAACGCGCCACGTAGTAGCGCTCCCCCAGCGTCACCGCCATCGAGGGGTCCATCCACGCCAGCGTCCCCTGCCCCAGGACGATGGCCGCCGGGGGCGCGCCGAAGTCGAAGTCCGTGGGCGTCGGGCTCGCGAAGACGTGGTACCCGTCCACCCCGAGCGGGTCGGCGGGCGGCTGCCAGGTGACGAGCACGTGGTTCCCGAGGACCTCCGTCCGGAGGTCCCGCGGTGGCTGGATGTCGATGCCCGGCATGCAGGTGAGCGGGAGGCTGGGGATCAGCATGCGTGCCGTCTCGCCGTCCCAGGACTCGTAGTTGATGCTTGCGAGCGGCCAGTGCGTCGCGTTCCAGGTGCCCAGGTCGGCACACGTCACGTCGTAGCCCGCCCCCCACCTCTCGCCCACGCGGATCGCGCCGGGGTCCCACTCGATGACCTCGTCGCCGTTCACGGGGTCGTACCACTGCGCGGCGGGCGGGGGGTAGACCGTCCCTGGGACGACCGAGAAGGGGTACGGCACGCGGTCGACGACCATCGCCGTCGTCCCGCCCGGAAGCGGCTGCGCGGCGACATCCATGACGAGCTGCCCGATGGAGAGGTAGATCTGGCAGAGGTCGTCCAGGGAG
>Ga0209641_10001074_pt1 | contig 24692 bp, 22 predicted proteins | sample RifCSP16_1_FD_184022 | JGI IMG/M metagenome (GOLD analysis project Ga0209641, IMG submission 184022) | Soil microbial communities from Rifle, Colorado - Rifle CSP2_sed 16_1 (SPAdes) (version 2) | ecosystem: Environmental > Terrestrial > Deep subsurface > Rock core/Sediment | place: Rifle... | reverse complement strand
GGACATAGGATTCAGAAGGGGAAAGATAATGTCCAATAGTGGTGAGTCCAATCCTGCCGGTAAGGGCGGAATATCTGCAATAGAGGGTGCGGAATTTGAGTCTGTTGCAGAAGCACCCGAATCAGGGTATATGACAGACATAAGTAAAAATCCCCTTGAGACAGAGAATCCTGCCGCAGAGAGGTGGTATCTTTATAACTACATGACACATGAACTTAAGCCTAAGAAAAATATTTATATTATCCGAACAGCAGATGGAAGATATGCAAAACTGCAGATTATAAACTATTACTGTGAAGGTGTGGCAGGATGCTATACCATAAAATATGTTTATCAGGGAAATGGGAGCAGAAAATTTACCCCTTAAAATGATTATAACCTTCCTTTGTTAGAGGAATAGCTTTTCCATCGGTGTTAACAAGGTTTACCCCCCTCTTTGTAATTTCACCAATCATTGTTATAGGTATTTTCATATCTTCCCAGAGAGATTTTAATTTGCCCACCTTCTCAGGCTTTACAGTAAAAAGGAGTTCATAATCTTCTCCGCCGTAAAGGGCAAAATTAAGAGAAGTTCGGAGTTCGGAGTTCGGAGTTCGGAGTTGAGGAGAGGGAAAATATTTTAACTCTTTTGATATAGGGATATTTTTAGTAAATATATTTGCACCGACTTTACTTTCTTCACAAATCCTTCTTATATCAGATGCCAGTCCATCACTAATGTCAATCATGGATGTAGCAAGTCTTCTCGTAGCCAGAAATCTCCCTTCCTCTAATCTGGGAGTCGGCATTAAATGCCTATCTATTAATTTCTTTTTCCACCGACCACTAACCACTGACCACTGACCACTTTTTAATATTTCCAAGCCTGCCGCTGAATCCCCCAGACATCCTGTTACAAAAATCTTATCCCCTGCCTTTGCACCTTTCCGCAATACCATATATTTTTTCTCAATCTCGCCGAGTAAGGTTATATTTATAGAGAATTCACTTTTTGAAGAAGAAATATTACCGCCGATTACAGAGACCTTATATTTTTGAGCCCCCTGTTTTACACCCCTTAAAAACTCATCCATGAACTTAACAAAAAATGATGGAGGGACTGCTATAGACAGCAGGGCATAAAGTGGAATGCCACCCATTGCAGCAATATCGCTTAGATTTATATTTATTGACTTAACACCGAGCTGATATGGTGAGATATACTTGAGTTTGAAGTGGATACCTTCTATCAGGGCATCTGTGGTGGCAATAAGGAGGAAATCTTTTCTAAGTTTAATGGCTGCACAATCGTCTCCAATCCCTACAACAATATTTTCATTGAGGCTTTTAAAAATATCTCTTGCATTTTTTATTAATCCAAACTCACCTAACTGGCTTAGTTTCATTGAATCTTCTTTAACTGCTCTAACACATATTTTCTTATTTCTTGCGGTCTTGGAAGGGTTCTAACTATCTTTCCATTTATGATTAAGGGCTTGAGGAGGGCTTCATTTTCACCGCCACAGTTGCACTTTCCAATCTTTTCAAGGAGAGGTATCACCGTATATTTAAAACATGACTTGCATCTATAAACCTGCTTACTCCCCGATTTTTTCCCTCTCTTGGCAACAGGCTTTCCTCCAATTTCCATTATGTCAAAAGAAAAGTCTATTGTGGAGGCACCGCTGATAGCTGTCCCTACTCCATAACCGTCCACGACCTCATTGAGCTTCTCAATTTCAGATTCATTTATACCGCCGCTTACTATGATTTTTACATTTTTATATCCGCGGTAATCAAGCTCCCATCTGACCTCACGACATATTTCAAGGAAGTCGCCGCGCCTTGAGCCCGGTGTGTCAAGTCTAACGCCAAATAATTTATCACCCATTACCTCAGCAGCCTTTATTGATTCAAACTTTTCATCACAGAATGTATCCACAAGACATACCCTTTTTACCTTCGGCTCTATTACCTCATGAAATGCCTTTACTGCCTCGGCAGAGTCTCCGAGCATTAAGACAAGGGCATGCGGGATTGTTCCTGAAGGGTCTTCTCCAAGCAATTCAGCACTCTTTATTGCTGAAACCCCGTCACACCCTCCGATAAAGGCATTCCTCTCAACCATCGGTGTAATGGCAGGGTGCATCCGCCTTGCACCAAAGCTTATTAACAGCCTGTCACCTGCAGCCTTTTTGCACCTCGCAGCCTTTGTGGCTATGCCTGATGCCTGACACAGAAATCCGAGGAGTGCTGTTTCGTAAATGCAGTAATCGGTGTATTTTCCGTCAATTACCAAAACTGGCTGAAATTCATTAAATATAGTTCCCTCGTCCATACAGTAAACATCTACAGGAAGCCCTTCCAAGAGCCTTGCTACCTCTTCTATACCTGAAAGGATGCCCCACTTCCAATCCTGTGGAAATCCCTTAAGTCTTACCTCTGCCTTTGCCCTCTTGATAATACCCTTTGCCTTGAGTATCCGGACAGTGCGGTCAAAATATATGTCCGTAGTCTTGCCTGACTTTATTTCATCTTCTGTGGCAGTATGAAATCTTTTCTCCATGTTAAAATCTCTCTTTTTCTATTTTATAGTTCAACTTCTAATGGTCAACGTTTAGACCCTTTCATCCTGTCCAGTTGTTTCTGTAGTTCCATAATCTGCCTATCTGCATCTCTGGGTTGGTAGCTGCCCATCTGCTCAGAAAGGCTTTTCATAAAGCCTCCCTTAAAAGAGATGCCACCTATAATAAGAGACAAAATCACGGCAGTAATTATGCAAGTGAGGATTATTGTAAGCCATTTAGCAGGCAGATAACGATATAAGATAAATTTTGAACTGAAAGATTTTTCAAGTTCCTTTCTTTTATTTTCAAAAATAATTCTGCAATTAATATCATATTCCTTTTGAAGCATGATAGCGGCACGTCGGCTTTCCTTACTATGCACAATGATTGCCAATTCCACACCCGGGTTTGATAGAAAACTCTTCCATCGGTCAACCGTTTTTGGGTCAAGAAGGGTCTCCATACTCTCCATCATAAATGCCCTTCTTTTCCTTCCTTTCTCTATAAAAAGGTCTGGAATAGACCCTGTCCATTTTGAATGGGAGGAAGGATAAGAAGGGTCCAGCGGTGTATATATAAAATACCCCCGTTTTTCGAATTTTCTTATGAGAAAATGTATTAACTTAACGCTGAAACGTCTCTCCCTTGCCTGATTGCCGGTTCTCCTCAGGATGGCCTGTATTCTTGCCATCAACTCTCTAAAGTCAAGAGGTTTTGTTATATAGTCGTCTGCACCGGCCTCAAGTAGTTTTACCTTGATGGGGACATCTTTTACCGCAGACATCATAATAATAGGTATAAATCTGGCGATTGGGTCATTTTTTAATTCAGTGCATGTCTGGATACCATCTTTGCCTTGCATTAATATATCAAGTAAAATCAAATCGGGTTCTTCTTTTATTGCCTTTTCCAGCCCCGTATTGCCATTTATGGCTGTAATAATATTAAAGCCCTCCTTTTCCAGTCTGAAACGGAGCAGCTTAACAGTATCTTCATTATCATCTATTATAAGAATCTTGCTGTTGGTAAATTGTTTATCGGAGTTCATTTTTATAATAATAATCCAATATCTGGTTACTGATTTTCTTATAACTGAATGGCTTAACTATGTAACCATGAATGCCGAGTTTGATACAATCCATTATATCATCTTCGTCTGACATGGCAGTTGCCATAATTATTACTGCCCGTTTCTTAATATCTCCTGTTGACTCTAATTCCTTTATTTTCCCGAGTGCCTGATAACCTGACATAATAGGCATCGTAATGTCCAAAACAATAATATCAGGATGCCATGATTTATAAAGTTTTAAAACATCATTTCCATTGCCGACAATACGCTTCTCATACCTATCAGAAGAAAGTCCCTCCTCGTAAAGCAATTGAATGTCTTTATCATCATCTGCTATGAGGATTTTTAATTTAGTGTTTTTATCATTATTCATATATGATTTTAATCTGACCAAGATAGTCTGATAGTTCGTTGACTAAATTTTTTATATCTTCAGAATTCCTTTCTTTTGCAGCCTTTTCAAGAGATGTCCCTATATCGCTTATAGTGTCAAGCCCATAACCACTCCCCGAACCTTTCATACTATGCCCCATTATCTGGATATTATAATAATCATTATGTTCAAGAGCTTCCTTTATGGATTTAATATCTTTCTGCCTGTTTAGAAGAAATCCTGGCATCAGTTCCTTAATATCGACATCTACAGAAACAATAATTTTTTCATTTTTATCGTCCATCATAGCTTTTTAAAAAATAAGTATAATTCTGCCGATTATCTTCGTCAACTATAATATACAGTTAATAATATACAGTTTAATAGATAGCGTTGTGCTTGTCAAAATTGTAAATCGCAGGAGATAATAATCACCATAACATAAGATAGTTTTTTAAGAGTTTTTTATCCTTTTTTGATTTTCTGAGGCAAATGTTATAGAATGATTTTTTAATTGTTATTAATTGAGGAGGGAAAATGGACACGAAGAAAAAGATATATCTTCAATATACTGCTATTTTTATTCTAACAATAGTATTAGGTGGCATACTCTTTATAATCAAGACATCGGATATATGGCGCAGCAGTTTACCTAAATATGAATACGCAACAATCCTACCGAAGGAACTTCTTGAGATGATGAATCAGAATAAAGAACTTATTATTATTGATACAAGGATTAAAGAATATTTTAAGAAAGGGCATATTAAGGGAGCTGTAAACCTTCCCTATACGAGCATGAAGACAATGAACAAGGTACTGAAAAACGAGATGTTAAAGGATATAGTCATTTATTCAGAGGACGGCGAAAGAGCAAAAAAAATCTGTGATATTCTTACAAACCTTGGCTTCAGCAGAATTAAGAACCTCCACGGCGGGATAAAGAATTGGATAGATTCAGGTGAGGAGATTGTTAAATAAATCCACTACTGTTATTCTTCCCGGCTGTGCCTCAATCTTCTTTTCAAAGGTATAATCAAAACCTTCCTCCCTTTTAGAATCCCTGACCCTGACCTTGACATGGTGGGTCCCCGGGAAAACAGGGAACTCCTCGTAGGCAAAGGCGGGTATATCCTTCCTAAACCCTGCTGGATAATATGTCTTTGCCAGTATCATTTTATCATCCAGTTCCACTTCCACATAAACAGGGAGTCTCTCCCTCTTTCCCACCATCCTCATTTTTACAAATGGCGAGTTTGTCCTCCTCATGTGTCTGAGCATATTCTCTGTCTCTTTATCAGTCAGTTCCCTCTGTTCTGATTTATGCCTACCCGGGTGTTTGAAGGTAAACTTTATTAATGACATATCTTTATTGTAAAAAGGATATATGGGTCTTTCTGATAAATAGAGGATAAGGAAGGCGGATAAAAAGAGTATAGAAACAGAGGCCATTACCCTCTTTAAAATCCCCTCAGAGATTGCTTCGTCCCCTTCTCTTTGCTCAGGGCTTCGGCTTTTATCGCTTCCTCGCAATGACATTTCAAAAAGTTTTATCTCTTCCACGAGTCTATCAGTATTAATGCTGGATAACCAATACTCCCTTACCCTGTTGTGGTCAATAGTTTTGCTCAAAACCGGAGGCCTTTTGCCATCAAGTCTTGATTGAAGCCATGTATTGCCTTTACGGTAATGGCAATCGCCGTTTACACAACCGCAGATAAAAATGCCATCTGCACCAGAATTAAGACCGTATTCAATTATTGAAGGATGGATCATACCAATACATGGGAAAGAGATTGTTTTAACATTTGGTATATCCTTCTTATTAAGCCTTATACTATGTTCGCATGTCAGCCCCAGAATCCTGGGTCTTTTAATCCCTTCCGGAATAGAGGATAAAAGCCTATCTATCTTATCTTTAATCCGGGTATCTGTTATCGCAGGTAAATTTACTGCACTAAAATCACATGAACCCACACAGATACCGCAGGCAGAACATCTTTCAGGTTTAATAACAGCTTCCATTTTATAGGGAAAGTCATCGGTTCTGGGCTGCATACATATAGCCCCGTAAGGACAGTCTTTATTGCACTGGTCACAACCTGTGCAATCTTCTCTTATAACCTGCACAGGTAGGGATCGGCGCCTCTTAATCCATGGCATTACAAGAAGAAGTGAAGTTCCACAAACAGTAATTAACCAGAACACGGTTTTTGGGAGGATAGCCTTTATGGGATATATAAAAAAAAAGAACCAATCAAAGGGTGCATCTACAGGTAATATAGTCAAATCAGCAGGTTTAACACTCGTGGTAGGTTTAATAACCGACATAGCAAGCAGCATAACTATTATAGAGATTGTAATAATTTTAGGGGGTGTAATTACCGGACGGGAGCATCTCATAATGTGGATACCAATTAAGATAATCGTAGCGATAGGTAAGGCGATGTGTAAAATGTGGAGGAGAAAAAATAGCATCTGGCTGAGAGTCTCGTTACTTAAGAAAGCCATGGATGGAGGCTCTATAAAAAGCGGGATATCGTTCAACATCTCCATCGTTTTCAGCGCAACAAGCTGACCCCTCTCATCCCAGACGAGCCAGTATCCTGTAATACCCAGTATCAGGACAATAAAAAAAAGGACTATCCCGGAAACCCATGCAAGCCACCGGTAGTGATGGTATCTGCCATTGAGATATTCCCGTATTGTATGGAGAAGGAGAAAGATTATCAGACCATCAGAGGCATACCTGTGGATGCTCCTCATTATGCCACCGGCATACCACTGGTCTTTGGTTAAATACTGAACGGTACCGTAGGGATTACCGGTTCGATAGAAGATAAAAAGATATATACCACTTATAAAGAGGAGGGTAAATAGAATGGTAGATATTGCCCCAAGATAGTAGAACGGATTGTAATGGGGTGTGAAGTATCTGTTGGCACAATCCTCAATATAGAGGTATATTTTTCTTACTAAACTGTAACTTTCAGGAGTGAATAAGGGTGCTCTCTGCTTTATAGATGCATTTTCTCTCATTAATATGGCTCTCGAATTTACCTTTAAACTTTTTTACAACACCCTCTATAGAGTTTATTGCACCCTTCAAGAGATGACAGTATACCACTTGCCCCTTTAAAGAACTGCATGTATTTTCAATATCTGTAAGGTCCTTCATATCCCCATTTCCATCTTCAATTTTCTGAATTAGTCTGAAGATTTTAACTGTCCCCATCTGGCACGGTGGGCACTGCCCACAGGACTCCTCCATAAAGAATCGTGAAAATCCGAGGACAGTATCAACGATGCATGTGCTGTCGCCTAAAATAATTACACCAGCTGAGCCAAGCCCTGAACCAATTCCTTTAAGTGAATCAAAATCAAGCGGGATATCAAGCTGTGACTCTGTAACAGGAGAATTTGATGGTCCACTTGGAAATGCTGCCTTAAAGAGCATTCCATCCTTTAAGCCATTACCACATTGATATACAATCTTTCTCAAGGGGGTTCCTAATGGCAATTCATAGATACCAGGTCTTTTTACATCTCCACTGAGTGTAAATACCATAGTTCCCGGACTTTTAGGAGAACCGAACTTTGAAAACCATTCACTCCCTTTAAGAACAATATGCGGAATATTTGAAAGTGTCTCAGTATTATTCACAAGTGTCGGCATTCCATAAAGTCCCCTATTGGCTGGATAATAGGGGGGTTTCTGCCACGGCTTTGCAGGTCTTCCCTCTATTACCTCCATCATGGCAGTCTCTTCACCTGCAACATATTTATCAGGACATCTCTTAATTTCTATATTAATGGAAAATTTACTTCCAAGAATTCCCTTGCCCGTATATCTATTATCCTCTGCCTCTCTTAATGCCCTTTCAAGGATTAAAATCTCCTCAGTGTATTTCTCATTAATATATATGTAAGCATTATTTGCATTGATTGAATAAGCACTAATTATTATCCCTTCTATTAATTGATGGGGGTTTGAGCGTATAAGCGTGCGGTCTTTAAATGTCTCTGGTTCACCCTCAGAGGCATTACAGCAAAGATAATTTTTATCCCCCCTCGCTGCGGCTACAAGTTCCCATTTTTTCCCTGTAGGAAACCCTGCACCGCCCCGTCCCCTCAACCCTGACTTCTTTACTTCTTCTATAATATCTGTTGGCTTTAATTCGTTAATTGCCTTTGATAATCCCTTATAACCACCTCTATCTATATATCCCTCTATAAAAAGTGGTTCTATAGAATTAAAGTCAGTCATGGTGACATCAGCAGGTAACAGTATTCTCTGTTCTGACATATTTACCCTTAAGATTTCTAACGGGGTTTATCCCCCCTATTTCACCACAAATCTACCTTCTCTTTCTACAGCCCCTTTTTCTGTCTCTTCAACAAAATTAATTATTGTAATCTTTCCAGGTTTAAGGTCAATCTTATCCTCATGTGTATAATCAAAGTGATTCTCATCTTTAGAATCCTTCATTCCAACCTTGATATAATGGACTCCCGGAGGGACCAGCATCTCTTCATAGGCAAAGGTAGGCCCATCATTTCTTATGCCTGTAGGATAATAGGTCTTTGCCAATATCTTTTTATCATCCAGTTTCATCTCTACATAAACCGGTAACCTCTCCCTCTTACCAACCCCCCTGACCTTTGCAAAGGGCGAGTTTGACCTCCTCATGTGTTTGAGTTTCTTCCCTGACTCTTCTGCAGTTAATTCCCTCTGCTCTTCCTCATGCTTGCTTGCATGTTTGAAGGTAAATTTTATTAATGACATATCTTTATTGTAAAAAGGGTATATGGGCTTAACCGATAGAAAAAGAATGAGGATGGCAGGTATCAATAAAACAGCAGCCGTAAAAACCTTTACCGCCTTTCCATAAGTTCTTTCTTTCGGCAGGACAGACTCAACAATATTGTATCTCCTGTTATTGGAACTATTATTCAGTTCCCCCTGAAAAATACCAACTTCTTTAATGAGACTATTGGTTTGAAGCGGTGACAGATAGTATGAGCGGACCCGTGAATAATCAATGTCATCTTTTAATACCAGGACAGGAGCCCTTTCAGTTCTCAATCTCATCTGTGTCCATTTTGAACCTTCACGATAATGACACTCACCGGTTTGACAGCCTGATATAAATACCCCGTCTGCACCCGATTCAAGGGCATACTCAATAACAGAGTGATTGACCATGCCAATACATGGAAATGTAACAATAGATACATTCGGCATCCCTTTTAGACTTCTATTTTTAGTGTCTATGAATTCTCCCGCCTTGACGCTCTTTTCACAGACCAATCCTAATATACTTGATTTCCCATTCTGTTTTTTTGATAGATATAATAGTTTTGTTATTTCTTCTCTAATCTGGGCTGCTGTCCGATAGGGGAGTTCTGGTCCATCAGAACCACATGACCCAACGCAAATACCACAGCCTGCACACCTGTTTTTCATTACCTCTGCCTGAAAGAGATAGGGTCTCCCATCCTTTCTCGGAATCATCCTGATTGCTTCATAGGGGCAGTCATTGCGGCACTGCTCGCATCCCACACAGTTTTCCGATTTTATTTGAGCTATAGGCTGTCTGCTGCGACTGCCAAGCCACGGTGCAATAAAGAGAATAACAATACCCCCCACCGTCATAAACCAGAAGGCACCTCTTGAAAGAATGGATGATAGTGGATATATAAATAAGTAAAACCAGTCAAGGGGGGTATCAACAGGAATCTTTGCCATATCAGCAGGTAATGCATTGGTTGCAGGTGCGATAAATGATAATAAAAGGAGTATAATTAATATTGCAGCACCGACTGCCTTTGGAGGCTTTATTGCAGGTCGGGCATTTCTTGATATATGTATGACAGTCAATGCGCCCATTCCAATCAGTGATATCATTGCATGAGCAATGAGTAATACAAAAAACAGCATCTTGCTCATCGTGGCGATACTCAGGAATGTCCTCGGGGGAGGCTCAATAAAAAGAGGGATATCATCAAGCAACTGTGCGGTTCTTATAGCAATAAGCTGTGCCCTCTCATCCCATACCAGAAAGTATCCAATAATTCCCATCGCTATTGAAGCTATAAGGAGGGCATTACCCGAAACCCAGGACAACCACCGCCACTGACGGTATCTGCCAAGCAGAAATTCCCTGAGGAGATGAATGATTAAAAATAAAATTAATCCATCTGAGGCATAGCGGTGGATACTCCGCAGAATGCCGCCGGCATACCACTGATTAACTGTAATATTCTGCATTGCCTCATAGGGGTCATTTGTCCTGTAGAAAAAAAAGAGGTAAATACCGCTTATTGCTATCAATGTCAGGAGAAGGAAACATATCATCCCAAGATAGTATAAGGGATTGTATCGGGGAGTAAATATCCTGTCTGCCAAGCCTTCAATGGTATATACGATTCTTTTTTTGATGGAAAGGTTCACCTGAAAATCCTTATTGCCACAGAGAACACAGAGGAAAAAACTAAATTTTTTGACACAGATGGACACTGATTAGTTATGATTTTTTCTGTGCCAATCATAATTTATCTGTATCTTTCAGTGTCTTTGTTTTTTGTCTTTCTCTGTGTTCTCTGTAACCTCCGTGGCAAATTTTTATAATTTCCCTTATCCCCCTCATGTTGTTTTAAATATTTTCGTTATCAGCCCCTTGCCTCCCTTGACAAGTGATAATATCTCCCTCCTCCAGAGGACGAAAAGGGGGAGGATGAAAAACAGTATATTGCCCAGAATAAGCTTTGTGAAAACATAGTAGTAACTAAATTTGTATGCACGGGTTGAAGGGTCATATTCAGAACAAAGGAGTTTTATTTTCTCTAATAAGCCGATATTTTTAAAATCCTTTTTATCGGCACTGTCCGATAAGAGTTTTTTTAATGCCGCAACTAATCCCTCACGGGCATTATTAATTTCTTCATCATTGCTGTATATTATATGTTTATACACCTTGCCATTTGTGTCTATGATTGAAATCATATTGAGGTGGTCAAATCCCTCTCCTTCCTTTTTATAATAAAATCCAAGCTCATTTGTAAGCCACTCTATTGTCTTCTTATCTCCTGCAGCAAACCGCCAGTATTTAAAATCCTTTGTAAATGCCTCTCCATACTCTTTCATCCTCTGAGGCGTATCCCTTTCGTAATCAAAGCCGACTGTTATTATATTTACCTTTCCATCTAAATCCCTGCCCAACTCTGTAATAGATTTTGCAATAATTGATGCATTTACACTGCAGGTATTAGGGCAATTTGTATATACAAAGTTAATTAATAAAGGTTTGCCGAGGTAGTCCTTCAGGTTAAACTGGATACCATCATAGTCTGTCAGGATAAAATTCCCGATTTTTCTTCCAAGCGACTGCCTCGCATTTACATACGCCTTCATCTGCTTAGTGTCGTATCTGTAGTATTCAGTGGCAAGAGAATTATTGGCGAGCAAAAAAAATGAGGTTATAAAAAAAGAAATGTTAAAAATCAATTTTACATGCATTTACCTTATACTGGTGTCAAGGATTATTGCTAAGAGGATTACAAACAGGTATAACATTGATGCCTTAAAATTCTTCCACGCTGTATCTCTGGAGCTATCAAGGAATAATTGTATATTTTTTGCTATAAAGAATATTCCAACGGCAACAGCAGCAAGGATATAAAATATTCCACTATAACCAAAAAATGCCGGGAGCAGGGAAGAAATAAAAAGAAAGAGCGTATTCAATAGAATATAAAGGGCTGTCTTTCTATCTCCAGCCACGACAGGAAGCATTGGAACACCTGCCCTCTTATAATCCTCTTTATAAAAGAGAGCAAGACTCCAGAAATGAGAGGGTGTCCAGAAGAATAGTATGATTGCCAGCAGAATCGGCGGGAGGCATAATTCAGGTCTGACAGAGGCACCACCAGCAAGCACAGCAAAACTCCCTGCAAGCCCTCCGATAATTATATTGATCCAGCTTCGTCTCTTAAGCCAGATGGTGTATATTACAACATATACGAAGGCGCCGAGGAATAAATGGAGTGCGACAAGAAAATTTAATATCAAAAATGAAAGTATCACAGAGATAAGAAGCAGCAGGTTTGCCAGTATGAGCACCCTCCTTGGACTTATATCTCCAAAAGGGATTGGACGCACCCTTGTGCGCTTCATGATACTATCTATATCCCTGTCAAAATAATGATTGAAGGCACCTGCACCTGCAGATGCTGTCATAGTCATGAGGGCAAGGATAAATAACTTAAAAAGGCTGAATTCCCCTTTATCTGCAGTAATAAAATAACCTGCAACTGCACTGAAGGCAACCACGACCCCTATACGGAGTTTTAAAACTATCAAATATGTCCTGATAGCAGGTAAAAGTGAGACCTCTGAATATCTTAAGGCTATTTCTCTAACCATAACCATAAACTTATTATATCCTTCTTAATGTCATTCTGAGACGTTAGCCGAAGAATCTCGAATTTATAATTTTAATTATTAGATTCTTCGCTTCGCTCAGAATGACATTACCCTATATTTATCTCCCAATATTCCAGATCATGGACAGCCACTTCCAGTTTAAGAAGTAGTACAGCACAAAGGTAATGAAAAAAATCACGATAATGACAAATGACCCTGGAGCTGGAAAATCCTCATGTCTTTCTTCTGCCATAAAACCTCCTTTAATAAATTAGGTGTTCGCTTCGCTCACACTAACTTTGATTACAGAGATTAAGTTTAGATTACAGAGATTTTAATCTCCGGAATCTTTTTATAATCGCTGTAATCAAGTATAGGATTGAAATTCCTATACTTTAAATTAATTTGGCTTCGTTTGGTGCCAGCTTTCTGCCAAAGAATACTGAGAGGACAGCTACTCCAACATATATCGCCCCGCCTACGATAGCCGTTAAACCTCCCAGTGCCGTCAGAGTTACAAGGAGAATCGCCGTGGGGTCAAAGGAGAATGGTATTATAGAGTCGGCAAAGGTAATATCCCAGTGTCTTCTCGGAACACCAAGTGTGCCGGCAGCAATCATAGATAGTGTGAAAATTATTAACCCGATGCCGTATATATACGGCTGGGCTGTAGCCCATTTCTTCCCTATAATCTCCCTTCTGAAAACAAGGGGAATTAGATAATAAGTCAGCCCCATAAAGGCAAGAGTTGTTCCGCCTACTACAGTCCCATGAAAATGACCTGTCATTGCCCATGTATTATGGGACTTGATAGATAACTGTTCTGTTCCATTTACTATACCTGTGATTCCTCCTATAAATCCGAATATGAAAAGGGAGAATACCAGGGCAGGGAAACCAGGTTCACCCCATGGTGCTTTTGTAAGCCATTCAAAAATACCCTTTGTGTATCCCTTCTTACGCTGGGCAACCTCAACTGCCATTGGAATTGCCAGGGCATGAATCATACTGGCAAGGGCAGCCATATATATAAAGTAAGATGTGTTAGCAATTTTATGTGCAGGGCTTAAGGTCGGGTCAGTGAGGAGATGATGCTCTGATGCCAGATTTATAAAAAAGATATACAGGACAAAGGCGGACCTGCATACCTTTTCATTAACGGGTTTTAAACCAACAGTCAGAACCCCTAATAGATACCATACTGAGACCATTGCTGTTACATTGATTTGCTGTGATGCGTGCCCGAATCCCCAGAAAATTAGTCTGTACATAGCAGCATCTATATTCTTTATTACCCCAAGAGACCATAGAAATGTCGGTATATAAATTATGGCCCCGCTTGCAAGTGTCCATACAGCAATAATAGCTGCTGCTGACAAGCCGAATGTAACGAGCGGAAGTGAGCCCTCATAGGTCTTCTCTGCCTTTGCTATTGCCAGAGTTCCAAAGAAGATACCGCAGGCTACCAGCGCACCTACAGCAAAGAGTATAACCCCTAAATAGTATAGTGGAGATGCCTGAAGCGGGATATAGGATGTAAACATTACATCCGCATTTCCGATGAGTATCTCCACTGCTACCAGAGCTGCACCGACAAGCATAAGAAAATATGCGAGCCATGCAACCTTTGGCGCAGCAATTCTTGAATTTAGCAGGACCGTACAACCAAAATACAACCCTGCCACCTCAAAGAATATTATCCATGCAACAAGCGCAGCTATGGGGTGCAGGGTTAGAATTCTATAAAACAAATCTGGTGATAGAAGATGAACTGCAGGCCATCTTGTCAGCAGCACCAGCAGAGCCGCTAATCCACCAACCAGAATAAAGACCACTGCTGTAACTGCGTTTGCCCATATTAAGTTCTGGGCCGTTGCATAGACCTTCTTCCCTGTAATGGGACAGGTTCTGAATTCCAATGCATTTGCTGCCATTTTTAATCCCTCCTTTTTAATAATCCCTTCCTTTTTTCCCTATCCACTGTGGGGAGAGGATGGGGTAAATATTAATCCTTAACAACTATCTTACCCACCATTGTATGGTGATTTATACCACAGAATTCATTGCATATTATATGGAATGTCCCCGATGAAGTGGGTGTTATATTTAATATGTTATCGTGCCCGGGAACTATCTGAAAATTCATGACCAGCGGCTGGAGTGAAAACCCATGCATCAGGTCAATTGATGATATATGGAACTTATAGTTCACACCCTTTTTAAGCTCAAGTATCGGCATCCAGTTCCACATCTGCCCACGCAAATACACATCAGCCCCATCAGGCGGCTTGACAACAGGTATTCCTGACTCCTCCCCAATCTTATACTTTTCTATAAAGGCATCACTTATCTTTTCATAATCCTTCGGTCTTATCTTCAAAGGTTCTACTGAAGGATTCTGTCCACCCACTATATGCCAGAGCGGCATCATGGTAAACAAAATCAGACACCAGACTATCGCTATTGTAATCCACAGCTTTTCTTCCTTATCAGCCGGTTTCCACCAATAAGTTTCAGGTGATGTTATAGCCATATTCTCCTCCCTCCATTAAAATTTTATGGTGTTATGCTTGCTATAGGGGCATTTGCATACTCCATAACACCCCAGAGCAGATACAATATCGTTGGAATTACTAAACCTATAAGAAACAACATAGAAATATCATCAAAGAAAAGCTGCCATGCGGATATCTTTTTCCCCTCCTCATTCATATTCTTTTCACCTCCTCTTCGTAAATATTTTTCTATTTTTCATCCAATTCCTACTTTAACTTATGATTTTATTTGTTGTCACCTCCTTACTCTTTTAGGTTAATTTGCTCGTTTAAACAATATTCCACTTTGCTTTAATAAAGCAAAATTAATGCCTATTTTTTAGTTAGTTGATACTGAAAAATGACTTTTTTGAACGACTTTTTAAATTTTCTTTTGTTCCATAGTGTAATAATTTCAAATAAATAAAACACGACCCAGCTTCGCTGTGTGCCCGAAATTAACGGAAAATTAAATAAGAAATATTTTTCTTAACCATTTGAATTTATTGGAGATGTTTACATCTACATTTTTATAATAGAGAGATGATATTATTAAGATAAGTTACAAAAAGGTTACAATACAAATTGGTGATGTTTTTAAATATAGTAAATTATCAAAGAGTTAAGTAGGTGATACAAAAGTTACCATTATGATGTCAGGATTACTATATGGTAACTATTTTATGTAATCATAAAAACCCCCGAAAAAGGCTTCGGGAGTTTAGAAATTGCAGTTAGAAGGATACATTTACTTGGAGGTATACAAAGTCTGCGGTCTTATCCTTGCTGATTGCCCTGCTATAGTAATCCGAGCCACCCGACTCTCCGCCATTCCTTCTTATCCATGAGAGTTCACATTTAACATTTGAACTCAAACTATTCCTTGCCATGATATTAATCTCTGAACCTAAATCATCTTTACCACTTGCATCCTTTTCAGCCAAACTGTATTTCCAATACTCAGCACCTACCCAAAGGGTTTCAGTTGGCTTTAATCCTACATTTAATGATATGGCGCTCATATTTGACCAGCCTATGTCATCAGTGAAACCATATAATGGATGGTTTGTGGGATAGAGATTCTGAAATGCCTCATTTTTATCTGCTGTAGATGACTTGTCACCTGTGGCAGAGTCATACTCGGCACCAATCCTTAAGCCCATAATATCCTTTAATATATAGCCGGCTTTTACAGCAAGTGCATTAGATTCCTGAGAAACTGATTTCTTGTTATCACCACCCTGCAGTGTATATTCAGCAGTGTAATCTAAATCTGAAAACTTACCGTTAAGCCTAAGACCATAAGTAAGGACACTCCTCTCTGTTGAATCATCCTTATCCTGAAGTGCATAAAGGTCAATGGTGTTGTTCTGGATAGCCTTAATAACTGCATATATGCCGGCAAAGGTAATATCCTTATCCTCGGTTGTGCCATTTGTCTTAAAATCAGTTGTATCGTTTGTAACAGATTCCTTCATTTTTGAATAAAAAAGGTCTATACCAAAGGCTTCTGTATTATACATAAGCTTTAGGGCATCAAAGCTCCTTGCAGTATTTGACCACTCAAATCCACCAATTAGCCTGTGCTCACCATATGCCATTACCTGACGACCCAGTTTCAATGATAATGGCTGGTCTGCAATACTATCAAACTGAACATAAGCCTGCTTTATATCAGTTGATTCAGAGTTGACTGTTGTTGTTGATGTGGCTGTTGTTCCTGATATGGTTGTTGTTGTTGAAGCATTATCCGTTGCCGTCCCCTCACCTAAACTTGTCCCATCACTTCCCCATGCCCTGCTGTCCTGGAGTTGTATATATGCCTTTGTCTTTTCATCTATCGTTGCATCTACATTGAGCCTTGTCCTCTGGATTATCTGCTCCCGATCCTTAGTCCCTGTTGTTCCATTAGAAACACTCTCTCCCCTAACCCTTATCTCTCCACCAACCTTTACTTCTGATGCTAATGCTTCTGTAACAAGTAATGCAAAAAAGAATCCAAGCAAGAAAACAAAAAAATATCTCTTCATCCATCCTCCTCCTCTTTAAATATGTTTTTAAAATATCCTTAGAAGAATAAATTTAATAATGGCTAAAATCTATGACATAAATCATAAATGGTCAATAGGTAATAATAAAAAAATTGATAAACCCCCTTTCCCTCCCTTTACTAAAAAGAAAGGGACAGAAAGGGGGATTACCAAATATTTAAGGTAATGCCCCACCGGTAAAATAAGTGGGGCATTTTTACGGCTATATTTTAATGCCCGGCATCTGCACCACCAGACTTCAGAGGTTTGAATACATTTGGCACCTCTGCACCTGTAACCTCGAGGATTCCTACTGCACCCTTGTCTATAGCACGGAATATTGCATGGTCAACAAGTATATATGCACCGGGGACATCTGCCTTAAATTCAACAATGGCGGCACCACCGGGAGGAATCAGTGTTGTCTGAACATTCTTTGCAGGCTCAGAACCTACTGCACCCAGCTGATATACAGTATCAAAAATCTCTCCAATGATATGGAAGGCAGATGTCATATTGGGTCCACCATTTCCCACATATAAACGGACAGTATCACCAACATTTGCCTTCAAATTTCCAGGTGCAGCCATAGCATTAAACTTTACATAGGTCGGGTGTTCAGCCCTTGCCTTCTCTATATCAAAAGCCTGTAATCCCTTTTCGCCTGTCTTCCCTTTTGTATAGAAATCACCCTGAACTACATAGTATTCTTTGTCAACCTTTGGAAGTCCATTTGCAGGCTCAACAAGGAGGAGTCCATACATACCATTTGCGATATGGGTTGGGATATGGGCACTTGCACAGTGATAAATATAAATACCAGGATTAATTGCCTTAAAGAAAAAGGCTGTCTTACCTCCGGGAGGTGTCTGTGAAGCCTTTGCACCACCACCAGGACCTGTTACGGCGTGAATGTCAATTGAGTGAATATTTTTACTTGCTGCACTATTTTTAAGATTAAATGTAACATTATCCCCTACTTTGACACGGACAAAAGGACCCGGGACGGTATCACCAAATGTCCAGAATGTATATTCAACACCATCTGCCAATGTCCCTTTCTTCTCAGTTGTCTCCAGCTCAACTGTTACATTAGCCCCTCCTGCCCTGCTAAGTGCAGGTGGAACCTCAGGGGCTGTTGTCAGCTTTGCGACTTCATCAGCTGCATAGCTACTGTTACTAATACCAAAACTAACCATTAACCCTATTAAAACTATAACTGCCAGCTTCATTTTCTTTGCCATTGTAAACCCTCCTTCACAACAAATTATTTGCTGTTACTTGTCAATCCATTCACTTTTCCAAGTTCCCTTATATAGTTAACAAGCAGCCACCTTTCTTCATCACTCAACATATCACCAAATGGAACCATACCACTTTCTCCCCCTCTTGTCCCATTTGTAATAGCCCAGAATATCTCACCATCTGTCCTCACCTTCTGCCAGGGGGTATATGTAAAGTCTCTTGGCGGTGGGTTCATGGATTCTGCAATTTCACCATCACCCTTGCCTTTCTCACCATGACAGGTATAGCATGTGCCTTTACCCATGAATATCTCCTTTGCCTCTGATAAAGTCTTTGCATTTACCGCTACAGTATTCTTTAATGCCTTTGCCTCTGCCAGTTTATCTGCTGGAACCCTTGGTTCAAGTATCTCATGGTCAGGTGATGACTCCAAAGCCTTATGTTCCGCAGATTCATGGTTATCACCAGAATTTGCCTGTGCTACTTCAATGTTAAGTGATGTGAAGGCAAGCAAATATAAGGGTATCATCAGAATAGTCATGGATAACGCCATCTTCCAGCTTCTCATTACTTCACCTCCTTTCATAATTTAAGGTATAGGAATTTCAATCCTTACTTGATTACAAAGTTAGTGTGAGCGAAGCGAATACCTAATTTATTTATATTTAACCTACCCGGTTCCTTTTGTGAGGAGGTGAATAGATATGTAGATTCTATTACACCAGAAGGAACCGGGTTAAACCATTTATACAATAATTTGCAAAACGAATGCCAATATTTTAGGGGAAAGAGAGCCCATACCTAACTTATTATAACTATTGGACTTATTAATGTTTTAAGCACAGGATAATCTTGGGTTGAAAAGACAGGAGAGTTACTAAAAGGTAACAATAAAAACTATAAAGTAACAATAAAAACTATCAGGCGACTTGACGGTTTTCCAAAATCCTAACCCGAACGAGTCGGAAAAGAATAGAACACAGATGACACAGATTACACGGATTTACACGGATTTTTTAAAGAATTAGAAGATTTTAGCCATAAGAGACTAAATTTGATATAATAATTTTAAAAAGAGGAAAGATATATGTATGACCTTATAATCAAAAATGTAAAGATTTATGATGGGGGTGGAGGGAAGCCTTTCGTGTCAGATGTGGGTGTAAAAGGGGACAGGATAATGAAGGTGGGAATTATCAATAGATTGGAATCTGCTGAAATTATAAAAGGAGAAGGGTTATGCCTTTGTCCGGGTTTTGTGGATATACATTCACATTCAGATTATTATCTCCTTATAGACCCTCTTGCCCAGAGCAAGGTCAGACAGGGGGTTACGACGGAGATTGGTGGAAACTGTGGTTATTCGGCAGCACCTATATCCGGTGGTCCCCTTGATGAAAGGAAAAAAATTTATAAAGAGCAGTTTGGTCTTGACCTCGATTGGACAGACTTGAAAGGTTATATTGAAAAAATAAACAGGAATGGGATATCGGTAAATTATTGTCAGCTTGTTGGACATAACACTGTTAGGGCATCAGTTATGGGGTCTGTTGATAGAAAACCATCATCAGATGATATGAAAACAATGGAGAGGATTATTGAAGATGCAATGGATAGTGGAGCTGTCGGAATGTCAGTTGGTTTTGCCTATGCCCCTTCCTGTTTTGCAAAAAAAGAGGAGGTAGCGCTTTTATGCAAAACTATTAGAAAAATGGGAGGCATATTTACAACCCACATAAGAAACGAAGGGAAAACCCTCATAGAATCAATTGAAGAGGTAATAGATATTGCAAGGGAATCAGATGTAAGACTCCAGATATCACATTTAAAAACCTCTGGCGAAGAAAACTGGGAAAAGCTTGACAGGGTTTTTGAACTGATTGAGTCTGCCATTGATGATGGTATTGATATTGCCTGTGACCGCTACCCTTACACTGCTGGAAATACAGGGCTTCAGGCGGTTTTGCCGGATTGGGTTTTTGATGGAGGTAAGGAAAAGGTAATAGAAAGGCTTAGAAATAATAAAACAGGAAATGATATAAGGAATGAGTTATTAAAAAAATATTCATCCGATGACTGGGACAGCGTGATGATTTCTCAGGTGGTCACAGATAAGAATAAGGAGATAGAGGGAAAGAGCGTAAAAAAGGGGGCAGAGTTTCTTAATAAAAATATATTGGATTTTGTAGTTGACCTGTTAATTGAAGAAAATATGGAAGTGGATGCTATATATTTTTCAATGAATGAAGATAATATGAAAAAAATTCTTAAAAAAGATTATGTAATGATTGGTTCGGATAGTGGTGCCCGCTCCCGTAATGGTGTGCTGGGGGCAGGACTGCCTCACCCAAGAACATTTGGGACATTTCCGCGGGTCTTAGAAAAATATTGCAGGGAAGAAAAATTATTTGATTTATCAACTGCCATTTATAAAATGACATCATTTCCATGTGAGAGAATAGGCATAAAACAAAGAGGAAAAATAAAAGAGGGTTATTTTGCTGATATTGTTATCTTTAATCCAGATACTGTATCTGATACGGCTATTTATGAATCTCCCAAAAAATATCCTGATGGAATAGAATATGTGATTGTAAATGGCAGGATAACTGTAAAAAAGGGAGAGCATACAGGAGTAAAAACAGGGAGGATGTTAAATAGATTCTGATGAAAAATGACATTTTTCACCGCACATTAAATAATAACTAATGGAGGGAAAATAGCTTTATTCTTCTGTGTTTTTTTCTGTTGTGGCTAATCAGGTTTTTGCTCTTCCCTTTCTTCCTTCAAATGCACGGTTCTCTGCGGGAATGGTATCTCTATGCCTTCTTTCTTGAATCTCTTAAAAATCCTCTTTCTCAGCTCATGCTGGACGGGATACTGGTCAACGAATTCCTTGACCTGACATATCAGCGTAAAATCAAGGGAGCTTTCTCCGAATCCAGGTATAAATCTGACAAAAGGCTCAGGGTCTCCGAGCAATCCCGGAACTTCTCCAACAGCCTTTTTCGCTTCTTCAACAAGTATCTTCTCAACCTTTTCAGGGTCGGAAGAATAACTGACATTTATAGAAATCAGTAAGGACATCCTCTTCTCTGGCAAATAGTAATTTGTAACAATACTTTGTGCGAGCTTACTGTTCGGAATTATAACCATGTTATTTGGAAGCATCCTTACCCTTGTTGTCCTCCATGTAATGTCATCAACATAACCCTCATGCCCTGTCTCAAGTCTTATAAAATCTCCGACCCGAATGGTCTTTTCAATGAGGATATGAATCCCGGCAAAGAGATTTGCCAGCGTATCCTGAAGTGCAAGGGCAACAGCAAGACCTCCTACACCTAATGCTGTAATGAAGGGTGTAATTGAGATTCCAAGGACACTGAGGGTTATTAAAAAACCCAGAACAAATATTACACCTTTAAGAATTCCATATACAAGTCCTGTGGCAGGAATCGGGAGATTTGACCTCTGTATAAAACTGCTGAATATCTTTCCTGAAAGATTTGCAGCCGCAACGGTAATGGAAAGTATTACAATTACATGAATCGTCTTGCTGAGATAAAAAATATACTTTTCCTGAATATCCGAGACAGCAACACCAATGTAAAGCCCTATAGCTATACACCAGTAAAGGGAAGGAGTCTTAAATGCCTTGATTATAATATCGTCAATATCCGTCTCTGTCTTTCCTGCCCATTTATTAAGGATTCTAAAGGCAATGCCTCTTAAGACAATCAATAGAGATGCGGAGAATATGGCAGCTATTACAGGAATCATCAGCTTCTGTAAATTAATATTCATAAATACCTCCTAATTAAAAATCTATAAGTAGCACTATCCATAACATCAGAGTTTTACCCTCCGAAGCCTTAGGGCATTGCTCACGACAGAAACCGAACTGAAGCTCATGGCAGCAGCAGCTATAATCGGGCTTAACAAAATACCGAAAAAGGGATATAGTACTCCGGCAGCTATCGGAACCCCCAAAGCATTATAGACAAAGGCGAAAAAGAGGTTCTGTTTGATATTTCGCATCGTCAATCTGCTCAAAAGCCTTGCCCTTACTATCCCTCTAAGGTCCCCCTTTATCAGCGTTACTCCTGCACTTTCCATCGCCACATCAGTGCCTGTCCCCATCGCAATCCCGACTTGGGCTTGGGCAAGGGCAGGGGCATCGTTAATTCCGTCTCCTGCCATGGCGACAATGCGCCCCTGCCCCTGCAGTTTCTTTACATTCTCTACCTTCTGGTCAGGGAGGACTTCAGCTATGACCTCATCAATTTCAAGCCTTTTTGCCACCACCCTGGCAGTAGTCCTGCTGTCCCCTGTCAGCATCACCACCTTGACCCCTTCCTCATGGAGTTTCTGGATTGCCTCGGCTGTAGTCTCTTTTATGGGGTCGGCTACGCCCAAAAGCCCGATGATCTTGCCGTCTATCACAACGAACATCACTGTTTGTCCCTCAGAGCGCATATCTTCCGCTTTTCCGACAAGCTCCCCAGGGTTTATGCCAAGATCCTCAAGGAGCTTGATATTCCCAAGGATAACAACATGCCCATCTATCTGGCCGGTAACCCCCTTCCCTGGTACTGACTGGAATAATTCCGCTTTTACCATCTCAACCTTTCTTTCTTCTGCCCCTTTGACTATGGCCTCAGCCAGAGGATGCTCGCTTCCCCGTTCAATGCCCGCAGCGTAATAAAGAAGGGTCTTCTCGTCAATTCCCTGTAAGGGATGCACATCAATAAGCTTGGGTTTACCTACTGTAAGCGTGCCGGTTTTATCCATTATCAGTGTGTTCACCTGCCGCATTACCTCAATGGCTTCGGCATTCTTAAACAGCACTCCCATGGTTGCCCCTTTTCCTGTGGCAACCATAATGGATATCGGGGTTGCAAGCCCCAGGGCGCAGGGGCATGCTATGATAAGAACGGCTACTGCATTGACAAGGGCATAGGCAAAACGCGGTTCAGGTCCTACCCACGCCCAGACAATAAAGGTTGCAACAGCAACAGCGACCACTGTCTGAACAAAATAACCCGCAACTATGTCAGATAGCTTCTGGATAGGTGCCCGACTTCTCTGTGCCTCCGCAACCATGCGGACCATCTGGGAAAGGAGGGTTTCTGCACCAACCTTTTCTGCCCTCATAATAAGAGACCCTGTACCATTGACCGTTGCCCCAATAAGTCTATCACCATGCCTTTTTTCAACAGGGATTGGTTCTCCTGTAATCATTGACTCGTCCACGGAACTTGCCCCATCCGTAACTATTCCATCCACAGGTATCTTTTCTCCAGGGCGAATCCTGAGAATATCACTGGGACGAACATGGTCGAGAGGAATATCATCCTCTGTCCCGTCATCCCTGATTTTACGGGCTATATTCGGAGTCAGTCCGAGAAGTGCTCTTATCGCCGCACCTGTCTGACCCCTTGCCCTTAACTCCAATACCTGTCCGAGAAGCACCAGAGTTGTTATTACGGCTGCTGCCTCAAAATATGCTGCTACTTCGCCGGTTTCACTACGGAAGGATGCAGGGAATATGTCAGGCAATAGAGCTGCTACAAGACTGTATAAATAGGCAACACTGACCCCGAGACCGATAAGGGTAAACATATTTGGGCTCCTGTTTGTAACTGACTGTAAGCCACGTACGAAAAATGACCACCCCCCCCACAGGACTACAGGAGTTGCCAGGATGAGTTCAAGCCAGATGAGAAATCCCCCTGTTGCAATATCTTTAATAGAAAAACCAGGAATATGTTGGACCATTGTGACAATTATCAGCGGAGCTGTAAGGACAGCACTTACCCAGAAGCGTTTTGTCATATCAATCAACTCAGGGCTCTTTTCTTCCTGCGGCATGGCAGTTTGAGGCTCGAGGGCCATCCCGCACTTTGGGCATGAGCCAAACCCATTCTGCCGAACCTCAGGGTGCATCGGACAGGTATAGACAGTTTCTTCTTCGGGAACCGCCGGTTTTTCTTCACGCACCATAAACGACTCAGGGTCAGCATTGAATCGCTCCCTGCAGCGAGGATTGCAGAAGTATATTGTTTCACCTTTGTAAATAGATGTCACTTCTGCCTTCTTTGGATCTACATCCATACCGCATACCGGGTCTTTTACCATATCAATTCACCTCCATAAGCTTTACCTTTTTCCTGAGCATGAACACCTGTCCCCTTTTCCTCTTTCATTTTTATTTAAGGATTCTATTTCCTCAATTGGTTTTATTATTCCTTCAATTAGTTTCCAAACCTCTGCATAATTACGAAGATTGAATCTGGCATAGGACGGAGCTATTTCTACCTTGATTGAGTATGCTGTTTGTGGAAGTGCTCTGAACAAATCCTCGTCCGTCATATCATCGCCTATCGCCAATATAAAATCAAAACTCTCCTTTGAAATAAAATACATGGCAGCAGTGCCTTTATTTACACCCCCACCCTTAATCTCAA
>Ga0209641_10001073_pt1 | contig 24697 bp, 19 predicted proteins | sample RifCSP16_1_FD_184022 | JGI IMG/M metagenome (GOLD analysis project Ga0209641, IMG submission 184022) | Soil microbial communities from Rifle, Colorado - Rifle CSP2_sed 16_1 (SPAdes) (version 2) | ecosystem: Environmental > Terrestrial > Deep subsurface > Rock core/Sediment | place: Rifle... | reverse complement strand
TGTTAGGAAGATAATATGAAAAACAATACACCGTTCTTTTTGTTTATCGGAAACGATTTATCTTTAAGGTTGGGAAATAGTCGGGTTTCTACTTGGACAACAGTAACCCGCCCAACAGGGATAATGGGCGCGTTTGGTTATAACAAGGATACCGAGAAATTGGAAATTTACGATGGACTCTTAGGAATGTGGCAAGAAGTAACCATTGGGGGAACGGGGTCGAGTGTAGACACTCTCAGATATGTTTTTATGGTGGACGGATAGTTGCTTGATGTGATAATAATTAATTAATATGGCATTTGCAGAGAAAAATTTAGCTAGGCAAGCGGTTGGCGTTACAGCAGAAACTCTTTACACGGTTCCAGCCAGCACAACCTCCGTTGTCAAAGACGTTCATGTTTGCAACAACTCTGCGGCAGATTGCTATTTATCTCTGTGGTTGGTCCCTAACGGGCAAAGTCCAACAGATGAAAACGTGATGTTTTACCAATGGGTCGTTCCTGCAAATGATTTTGTCCACTGGATTGGGTTCCAGGTGCTTGATACTACTGGTGACACCATTCGGGCTTTAGCCGAGACGGCAGACCAATTAACGGTTACCATTAGCGGTGCCGAAATAACATAAAAATATGGTGAGAGTAAAAAGACCAAAAGGAAATCATAAGCATTGTATTCATTGTGGTTGTGATGACGTCCACGTATTTTTAATTGTGAATGAAGAATTAAAAGTAACTTTAGTTGAGAAGTATTGTAAACAATGTTTTTTCGAAATAATAAACCAAAAATAATATATGGCAGTACCAACATATACGCATGACCTAACAGACTGGATTATAGATTCTGATACCGCCGCATGGGGCGAGCTTACTAATATGGCATTCGCTACTGCACCTGATGAGGCAGATACGGAAAGTGCATTACAGGGAACTAACACCGTTTCTCAACAAACCAATATTTCGGGGACTGATTTGTTTTCAATGTGTCGTATTTTAGCAAGCCCCGTTACTTTGAGTTCTGGGCAGGTATTTCTTGTATGGCATGGACATGGTGTTGCTACGGCTCTTGAAACTTATGCCAATGGTGGATTAAGACTTGCTGTTGCTGGGAGTACTTTAGCAGACTGGAAAGCGTGGGCGGTAGGAGGCAAGGATGTGCCCCCTTTTCCTTATGCAAAATGGGTAAATAATCCGATAGACCCCACAGTATCTTCAGAATATTCAAATGGTACTCCTCCTACGGGGGGAACAAGCATCTATGGGGTTGGTAGTGCTGGAAGATTAGGGAGTCTTGCTGTTGCTAAAGGACAGCCTCATGTTGTGGATATAATTAGGTATGGTAGGGCAGAGGCAAGAATATATGGCGGTTCTTTAGCTGATGGTTATGCCACATTTGCTGGGTTTGCCGCCGCCAATGATGCCACATCAGCAAGGTGGGGTTTAATACAGACAACAGATGGTGGTTATTTGTGGAAAGGTTTACTGACACTTGGGTATTCAAGTGCTGTTCAGTTTGTGGATACAAATAAGAATATCTTTATTCAAGATACTCGTAAAGTGACTTCTGGGTTCAATAAAATAGAAATAAGACAAGCAACATCAGTAGTTAATTTGACAGGCGTTAACTTTATTTGTGTATCACCAAGCACTACTGCTTCTAAAGGTGCTTTGGAAGTAATTGATAATGCTGATGTAGATTTCACTGGTTGTTCTTTTACAGATATGCTTACTTTTGTATTCCTGGCTAATAGCACCTTAACAAACACAACATTTAGAAGATGCGGACAGGTTACTCAAGGTAATGCGGTGTTTACAGGATGCACATTTGAAGATTCAACTGTCGCTTCCTCTTTATTATCAGACAACCCAAGTGATATTAGTAACTGCACCTTTTATTCGGATGGAAGCAATAATGCCATAGAAATAAATACTGCTGGTAACTATGATTTTAATGGTAATAATTTTTATGATTATGACACTACAGATGGGGGAGCAAATGCGGTTATACACAATACTTCTAATGGCACAGTAACCCTTAATGTAACTACTACGGGGGTTGGAACTATATCGGTAAAGAATACTGGGGCAAGTTCAGTTACTAATATAGTTAGCTCTAAAACTTTAACAGTTACCGTTAAAGATGAGAACAATGTGGTAATTCAAGGAGCGCAGGTTTATATTCAGAAATCAGCTTCGGAAACAACGGAATATGGACACCCTGCTAATCCTTATTCTTCTCATGCAACAAATAACGTAAGGGGAGATTTAACTTTTGATATTACTCAAACAATAGAGGGCGATAATCCTACTGCTGGTTGGTTGGTAGTAAAAGATAATGCTGGTAAAACAGAGCAGACATATAGGTATTTAGCAAAGAGCGGTAGTACCTTTACATTAAAAACAGCTATTACGGGAACGGATGAAGGTGGCGGGACTTCAACCACAATAGTTGATACGGGGGTTGAGGCTTTGGATATTGTGGAGGGAGATACAATTTACAATACCGACAGCCCTTATAATTGGGCAATAGTTGTATCAAAGGCTACTAATTTAATAACAACTACCCCTCTTTCTGAGGACGCTTCTTGGGCAAGTAAAAATTATGCCATACATAAATTAGCAAAGACTTATGCGACAGGAGATACCGCAACCGTTCCTTTAATGAATGAAGAAACAAATGCGTCAGGGATTGCTTCTGAAAGTTATAACTATGGCGGTGAGATGGATGTAGATATTAGAGTAAGGCTTTCAACAGGGACAACTAAATATTTTCCATATAAAACTACAGCAACGATTGATGGAAATATAAGCGTAACGGCTGTTTTAATACAGGACACAATCATAAGTTAATACAACCCTCCTCTTGACAATTGGTTTTTTGGTAGAATAGTATTTATTTAATTACTGCTATGAGTATAAAAAATGCTGTTGGAACCAGGGAGAAGCACATAAAGGCACTTGAAAAATCTCTTTTGGATAAAAAGTTAAAAAATAAAGAAAAAAAACAAATTGAAAGTTTGATTAAAATTCTTGAAAAAGAGATTAAGGAATTAGAGGGTAAATAATTAAAATATGGCAATTTTAGATGACTTCAAAATTAATTACGATGTTCGTAAGATAGAACATATATCTGGTACTACTGTTTATACGGTCAAAGCTCTTTACACAGCGGTTCTTCAGGCTTTAGACGACCTTGGTGGAATGGATGACCTTGTTCCAATGTCAGCACAGACCCCTAACGCATACAGAATGATTAATGGTTGGTGGCTTGATATTTCTCCTCAAAGTTATGCTCAAAAGTATCTTGGCGGTGGTTCTATTGATACTGTTGGTTATGATGCCGCTATTTATAACGATGGTATTAGGCTTCTAAAGTTTGATTCTGCTACTTATGTAAATGCGGTAGCAGGAGATATTGGTAGAGAAGTTGGATATGCTGGTGGTACACCTTCCGATACAGGAACTTTGCTTGGTTACAATAATACTTTGAGATGGTGGTGGGTAAGAGTAGATGATACGGGTGATACTTTTGCTAACGATTCAACTGCTCTTGATTTGGATAATGGTGCGGGAACAGGTGGAGGAGATGATTTACTTGCGGCATCAACTACAGGAGAAGAACTGTATACTAACCTTTACACAATTGGTACCTTGGCAACCTCTCCAAGTCCACAGGTTTATATCTTCCAAGATGGCTCTCGTATTGCAGAGTGGTCAACCCTAACTAATTGGGACAGAGGAGCAATTGACGTTCTTATTCAAGTTAAAAGAGCGGGAACTCTAATTGGTACTGCTAATTCAGCTTATGAACCAGGGTTTGTGACAGTGTTTGCAAGACAGTACGCAGATGAGTATTCACACTCTGTTGCTGACCTTACTGGTGGAGGTTCGGTACCTGTGGCTTTGGGTACTAAAACAGATATTAACAACACAGGGGGCAGTCATTACTTATTAGTTCTTCACACAACTCTCCCAAGCGTGGGTGCAACAATTACAGGAGGCACTTCTGGTGCAACAGCAGAGGTTATTGCAGTTACAGACTGGACAGGTGAGGGTTTACTTGAATTAGGAAATGTAACAGGAGTGTTCCAAACAGGAGAAGCAATAACAGGTACAGGTGCTTCTGGCGTAACAGCCAACGGAACTCTTGGCGATACTTATATTACATATACAGATGAAGCTACTGGTCCTTTCACAGTCGGTTCTATTCTTAACGGCGGCTCAAGTGGTGCCCAAAGAGAGATAAAGGGACTTCAAGATGACGGTACAACAGGAAAGATGGTTTTGATGGCCGATGTCGCTTATGATGTTGATGTTGATTACTACAAGAAATATACGACAGTTGAAGCTTTGTCAGAAACCCCCTCTGGGGCTACTGGTAATGCGGGAGTAGGAGATGGTGTTTATGCTTCAACAACAGTATCTTCTGGATATGGTGATATAGGTCTTTGGTTTGTAAATGGCTATATTGATGTTACTTCTACCACCACTTTCACGGTAGGCAAGAAAGTAACAGGTGGAACTTCAGGCGCTACTGGCTGGGTATTAGAGAAAACATCAGGAACAAGATTAACTCTTGGAAATATAGTAGATGGTTCAACCGCATGGCAATCAGCTGAAGCAATTACCGATAATGGAAGTGGTACTTCTACTACAACCTCGGTAGTAACCCTTGATAAGAATTTAACGAAACAATTCTTAAATGAAACCGCACAGCCTTACAATGTAATTGCTGATTTGAATAGCAGAACAGTCCAGGAGCTTTACGAATATCTAAAATATGTAACAGGAGATACAAATGCTACACAAATGTATCCTTTGTATGAGCTAACGGGCGGTTCTACTTTGGGGAGAGAAGTGTTTGACGGACAAGAATATTTAGCGGCGTATCGTGATGAAGATGACACTAATACTTATGCTCCAGTATCAGTATCTCCTTTTGGCACTTTTGCTGGAGGTGTTTTCTTCGGAGCTAGAGGTGTTTGGATTCAAGACGTAGCGGCGGCGGATGCTCAGGCATATCAGTTAACCGATGAAGATGGAGATATTAATACTCCTCCTAATTATCAGGCAATTGAGGTTACAAACCTTGTTTCTGGTGATACTGTAATGGTAGCAATTTCAGATGGAACAAATAGTGAAGTGGTAAACGATGCTTACTTTACTTCACACGCAACAAATAATGGTGCGGCGGATACTACTTTTGAAGTTCAAGAAGCTATCCCTAATGATACTCCGTCAACTGGTATTTTAAGGATAGTAAAGTTTGGAGATGCGGCGGCTAACGAAAGAATAGCTTATACAGGTTGGTCGGGTAGTATATTTACTCTCGGCTCATCTCACGCAGGTGGTTATGATGGAAGTGATACTGCTTATGTACCTTATATTGACGCAACTACCTCAAGTACAAGTGAAGACGTAATAGTGGTATATGTATCAACAAGAAATATTGTGGCTCGTGTAAGAAGGTCAACATCAGCGACAAAGATACTTCCGTTCTCACAGGCTTCAACTTTCCCAGCAACAGGGCGTTCAATTGCCGCCATTAGAACTCCTGATACTATTATCAGCTAATATGCAGAAACCTACTTACGATAAAGAGGCGCTTCTCAAGGCCATCGTAAATATGGAGAATAATATACAGATGTTTGAAGACGAAATTGCTAAATTGAAAGAAACAATTATAGAGTATAAAATGTTAGCAAAGGAAACAGAATACAATGGCAACCCTAACATTCAACAAGAACACCCGAGTGATGGAGGTAGCCCTTCCAGCGACGGAGATAACGATTCAGGAAATAGTTGACCAGATAAGAGATTTTGAAGATGAACCCTCTCCTTCAGGCGGAATGGATATACCCCATATTTTAGATGCCGCTGGTAAGCAACCTCTTGGCGGAACTGATTCCGTGGGTATGACAATTACTTTGCGGGATTGGACCATTAAATTTGCAGACAGAGGTGGCCCAGACTGGGTAACTTGTAACATCAGGGGTGGAAACATTGTTGCTTATAACACTACTACTCAGGAATATGTAGTACCAATTACTCCTGCTGAGTATGTAAATACAAATATTACTGCTTCTTCTTCAGCTACATTATCAGAGCAGTCTTCCATACAATTTAGTTCTTTTCAAAACATGATTACGATAGATGTGGCAAACGGCACTGCGGGTACAGCTTTCCCCATAGGAACTTATGAACAGCCTGTAAATAATTTAGCTGATGCTCAAACAATAGCGATAGAAAGAGGACTAAGTATGTTACATATTCTTGGTAATATAACCCTTGGGGCCAGTGCAAACATTGATGGATATGAAATTGTCGGACAAAATTCCACATTGAGCACAATTACAGTAACGGGTGGGTGTTCTACGGAGGGAACAGAATTTCTTGACTGTGAATTACAGGGAACTCTTGATGGAAGTACAAAATTACGAAATGTAGATATATTAAACTTAAGTGGATTTAAGGGGCACGCAGAATTTTGTTGTTTGGGGGGGACCATAACTGTTGCGGGTACTTCTTCAGAGCAGGCATTACTTACAGACTGTCATCAGGGAAGCGTTGGAATTGGGGCAATAGAAATTAACATGAACGGGGACAGTGGTGCTTTAGCTATGAGAAATTATTCTGGTGCAATCAAAATCACAAATAAAAGCGGTTCTTCTAAGGCGGTTTTTGACTTTGCTCAGGGGAGAATTGAGTTGGCAAGTTCAATAACTGCTGGAGATTTTATATTAAGAGGAGTTGGTATAATCACGAGTAATGATGCAACTGGCATAAATTTAGATACTTCTGGACTGGTTAGTCCTTCTTCTGTTGCAAATTCAACATGGGATGAAACTACGGCTGAGGCAAGAACACAAGGTTCTTATGGAAAACACCTTAGAAGGATTAGAAACCAAACCGTGTAAGCCCCAATTGACAAATTAATCTTTGGTGGGCTATCGTTAAATTACAGTTTCTTTAGGCGAGCACCGCCGCTGGAACCCCATTTTTAAAAGGTGGGGTTTTTTATTGCTAAGCGATTATTATGGCAAGACTAACCGTAGAAGAAATAATGCAGTCAATAGCTGCAACCGTAAACCAGGAATCTGATGCACCTGATTCAGGGGGAGCAGAGTTCAACTTGTGGCTTAAATTTATAAACAGGTCTTATTTTGAATGGGCAGAATCCAACGACTGGGAAGAACTTCGGGAACACTTTTATCCTGCAGTGACGGGAACTAGCCAAGCAACCCTTACTCTTCCTCTAAATTTTAGAAAGATGGCTGCTGCTCCCCGCCTTTATGTGGTTAGTGGGTTGGCTGAAGGTGAAGAATTTCCTGATATTCCTGAAGAGGAAAAAGGACTTTATACTACTACCGACAAATATGTATACCAACTTGGAAACTTTCAAGATGGACATAGTTTGATTTTTCACCCAGCAACTCTTTCGTCGGGCGCATCAATTCAAATTCAATACTATTCAACCCCAACATCACTTGCTTCTCCTTCAGAGGTGCCCAAAACTTCTGATTCTCAGTTCCTAATTGACAGAACAATTTCTTATATTCTCGAAGCCCGTTCTGACCCCAGGTTTCAACAACAGGAAGCAAAAGCGAGGGAAAAGCTTATGCAGATGGTCGAGGCGGCCAACCTGGCGAAGTACAATTCGTATGGCAACCCCCAGTATGTGCAAGCTGCTCCCTTAAGAAAGATGGGATTCAGGATAGGGAGAGATTAACATACTATGCCATTAGCAAAACTTAAAACACCACCATTCAAACCTCCGCGTGATGCTATTGTAACGTGGAACACCTGGAGAAAAGGGCTCAATACTCTTCTGCGAGAAAATGAGGTTGATGCTGCCGAAATGACCCAATCAACCAATATTGTGCTTATTGGTTCTGGTGTTCCAACAAAAAGATGGGGAAGTCAAGACTTCTATCTTTCCGCTCCTACTGGATATGGTCGGTTCCTTGGCGCATATAAGGATTCAAGTGAAAATAGAGAGGTTCTTTCAATGACCAGCTGGGGATATCTTGTTAAAAAATCTGGCGCCTCCTACGCAATGATTGGTGGTGCTTCATGGCCTTCTGCTTCTTATGTTGAAGGGATACAACTTGGAGACAAAGTTTACATAACTTCTGAAACACGAGAGATGGTTAAATACGATTTCAGTACCCTAACTAGCTTTGTTACCCTTTCAACTCCAGCAGGATTAACTGCAACAAACCTTTCTCTTGCGACGGGAACAACTCAGTGGTCGTGGAGGGTCACTGCAAACTCTAATTCTGGAGGAGAAACTCTTGGTTCTGACGCCTATTCCCTTGCGACTCTTCCTCAAACCCTCTCCGACACGAGAATAAGAGTTACCTGGTCGCCTGTCTCAACCGCCTCTGGGGTTTTAACTGGTTACAACGTTTACCGAGGGTCTCCAGGTGATGAGGTCTGGATTGGAGGTACCGATAACACAACAACTCAGTTTGATGATTATGGCCAGACGCCCACAGATGCATTTAGGACAGTTCCTCTTGCCAACTCGACTGGGGGGTTGAAGGCCAAATATTCTCTTCGATTCCAGGACAGACTTGTATTTGCAGGAATTCCTGGTGAGCCAAGCAAGGTTGTAATTTCTGGTAGGTATCCCCAGCAGGAAAGATTTGATTGGTATGCTGGTGGAGGATATATTTATATCGAACCAGACTCTGAGGAAATTGTTACTGGATTGGCAACCTACTACCAGTCATCAACCTCAACCCAAACGATAGTTGTATTCAAGGAAACTTCTGTTTGGGAGCTTCGTCTTAGCACTGTTACTTTTGGACAATATACAATTCTTGAGCCAACATATAGATTACTTACTCGTTCACAAGGATGCTCTTCACACAGGTCTATTAAGCCCGTGGAAAATGATATTATGTTTTCAAATCGAAAAGGAATTTATATTCTTCGATATGAACCACAGCTTTTGAATGTTATTAACGCTAACGAAATTTCGGCAAAAATTCGACCATTTTTTGAGGGACTGACAGACGCTGACCTTATTTCTGCAAGCGCTGCCTATATTGACAAAAAATACGTGCTTTCTTTTCCTAACTCAAGACAATCAATCATATTTGACAGAGAAAGACTTTCTTTTACTGGTCCATGGACAACTCCTTTTGGAATTGCTCAATGGGCAAGCTACGTTGACTCTGGTGGAGTAGAAAGATGGGTTGCAATAGATTCTAACGATGAATATGTGACTGAGTTCGGCAAAAACTATCAAGACGATAAGGGTACGGCAATTAATACTATTTTTAAATCCCGAAGAGAAGATTTTGGTGACTGGACTATCTTTAAGACCATAAATGAAGTTTTCATGAACTTCAGAGATATCGTTGGGGTAATCAACGTCAATATTTACACCGAAGACCGTGAAGGTGTAACCGCAATTGCAAAATCATTTTCTACATCTTCAAGTGGTGTTTCAGGAACTTCTGGAATAGGAACAGACCAAATGGGAACAGCCATTATGGGAGGAACATTAAATGATGCAAGTTCTTTTGCGGGAGAGGTTCCAAAGAGGGCTTTCCTTTACAAATCTTCTCGAATTGTACAAATTGAAGTAAGAACAACGGGAAATACATCAGACTATGAATTGCTTGGAGCAAAAATTGTCGGTATCCCGCAGGCAAGGGGGAACAGTCCATCAAGTTGGAACGTAACCGCTTGACAGGGATATGGTTAGTGGGATTTCATAATAATTAGAAAATATGACATTTTGGAAAGTCGGTACTCAAAACGCTATAACAACATCGCTCGATGGGTCGATAACGGACTCAGTTACGACCATTGATTTAACAAGCACTGTTGGGTTGCAATACCCAGGGATAATTGTTGTAGACCGAGTTGATGCAAACGGGGTTGCTACTCCAATCTCAAGAGAATATATTTCTTACACAGGAATATCTGGTAATTCTCTCACTGGATGTGACAGGGGGGTAGGAGGGTCAAGTGAGCAGGCGCACGGGTCTGGCGCAGTTGTTGAAGAAGTATGGTCAGTAACTCATTGGAATGATTTTTTTACTGTTTGGACAGCTGAGCACTCAGCGACGGGAGAGCATACAAAGGGAGTAGAAACCTTGACTTATTCACCGACGGTTAATATTGACCTTTCTTTAGGCAACGTTTTTCAGCTTACTTTAAGTGGGGACCCAACCCTGACTATCTCAAATGCAACGGTTGGACAGATTTTTGTACTTAGATTAATTCAAGGTGGCGCTGGTAGCCATACAATTGGTACCTGGTTTTCTACAATTAAATGGGAAGATTCGGTTGCACCAACGCTTACTACCACAGCGGGCAAAATAGATGTCCTTGTGTTTATTGTAGTTTCTTCTGGCAATTACGACGGTTTCATTGCAGGCCAGAACATGTAAATCAAATATGCATAGTAAAATAAAAAGTTTTTTTATTTTCGTAGTCGTGGGCTACGAAGAGAAACAAGAAAATGGTACTCTCGTGGATGCAATTAGTTATGAAGTAATTGCGGAAACATCAGATGAGGCTATTGCGAAAGCAAAAGGACTTTTTAAAAAACCGTTTTACAGAGTAAGTCAAATAATTGAGAAAGAAATTATTTAATAATGGCTACAATTGCAACAAACATAATTTTAATTTGGACAGGCACTAATGCCAGTATTCCTGGTGGTTGGTCCAGACAAACGACCCTTGACGGAAAGTATCCAAAAGCAACCGCCGATGGTACTAATCCAAACCAAACGGGTGGAAATTCAACCCATTCCCATTCTTCATCAGCACACTCTCATTCTATGTCCTCACATACGCATATTTTCAATCTTCCTTATAGCGGTGGAGACGGAAATGATTCAGACAGTGGAGGAACGGAACTAACTGCAAACCACTACCACGCAGCAAGCGTCTCTGGATTAAGTGATGGAGGGTTATCAAGTGTTACTTCTACTTATGCAAGTATTTCAAATGACCCACCCTATTATAAAGTTATTTTTATAAAAGCAGATTCTCCTACTCTAGTACCAAGCCAAGCGGTGGGGCTGTGGTCTAATGAATCGGAAATTGCTTCTGGTTTTACTAACTGTAATGGAACGGGAGGAACACCCAACCTTACCGACAAATATCTCAAAGGGGCGGCAACTGGAGCAGATGCTGGAGATACAGGTGGCTCTACGCAAAACATTCATGACCTTACCCATACCCACACCGAGAGTTCGCACTCTCACGCACAGTGGTTAAAGGAGTCTGGAGGAGTACCTGGTGGTGGCCGTAGAGGACAGGGCTCAAGTGGAGGAAGGGCAAATTTGAACCATTATCACTATTATGCTGCAAACGCCAACACTGCGGGGAGTATAAGTTCTGCTCAACTTACAACCACTGAAACAGTAGAGCCTGCCTATAAAAAATTGCAGGCCGTCCAGAATACAAGTGGAGGAACGAAACCTGTTCCCCTGGGATTAATAGGAATGTGGTTAGGAACATTGGCCAACGTTCCTCGAAGATGGGCTCTTTGTGATGGCTCAAACGGAACACAAGACATGAGAAGCAAGTGGTTAAAAATTGCAGTTAACTCTGGAGAAATAGGGGATACTGGGGGGTCAAATACGCATACTCATGCCGCGCAGGGGCACACGCACACAGGGGGGTCTCATACTCATTCCAGTGCGTCAAGTTCAACCAACCTTAGACACGACCAAAACGGAGACGTGGGACAGAACGGTGTTGGTGGTAGCTGGGAAGTTATGAATAAAGATAGGTCTCACGGAAGCGTTAGCTCTATAGATTCCAACACCGTAAGCTGGGCTAGTGCAAACACAACAGGAGATAGTTCAAGCAATGAGCCTGAATATCTAACCGCAGCCTATATTCAATATATTGGTGGCCCAATGGGGGCAAGCGTACTTGCTGCATTAGCGGCATCTTAATAATATGGCAATAAATATTTGGAAAACAGCAACAAGCAATGCGTTTACAACAACGCTAAATTCTGCTATCACTTCATCGGCAGAAACGATTGATTTGGTTTCAACCTCAAACCTTCAGTATCCTGGCGTTTTGGTAATTGATAGAGTGGACTCAAATAACAATGCCACCCCCAACAACCGTGAATATGTTTCTTTTGCAGGTGTTTCAGGAAGTTCGGTTACTGGATGTGTAAGGGGAAAGGCTGGTTCGACCAACCAGGCCCATTCGGCTGGAGCAATGGTAGAAGAAGTTTGGTCAACAACCCACTGGGGAGACTTTCTTGATACTTTTGCTGAAAGTCATGACTCAAGCGGAAAGATTGTGACTAACTCATGGGCAACATTTGATTACGGGATGGATACAAATGACCTTATAGTTACTCGGCATTTATATGCTTCTGGTGCTTCTATAAGCGGTTTTAATACACCCACAGAATTAAGTTGGTTTGTAGATTCTGCAGGAACTCCAGGGACGCGGGTGGGAGGAGCTTTTCCTGTAAGTAGATATGGAACATTAACTCATTTTACGGCTGTTTTATCAGCCCCTGCTTCAGGTGCTTCATTGATTATCGATATTAACAAAAACATGACATCTGTTCTTGGAAATCTTAGACTAACAATTCCTGGGGGCGGCACATATGTATCAACCGCCTCAATTGCGACAAAAGACTTTTCACCAGGAAATATTTTTACAATGGATATTGATGCCAGTGGCGGCGTTGCGTCTGGTCTTCGTGTTTTCGGAAGATAAAAAAAGACAGTTGCAATGGTTGACACAGCGTGATACCAATTAAATATGCCAAACGGAATGCAAATGCCAGGAATGGCCCAAGGAGAACAAGCAGCAATGCAGGGAGGACAAGCATTGAATTTGGATGAAAATCCTTTTGCCAGTATTTTTGCGCAGGGGCAAGCGCCTGCCGCCCCCGCTCAGCCAGCCCCAACTGGCCAAATGATGCAAGGAGGAATACAGGGACAGGGAGAAGAAGTGATGATGGGACCAGAAGAACTTCAGCCAGGAAAAACTGGAGATAATACAAAACCCCTTCTTGGTGCAATTCAAAACCTCCATGCGTATATTTCTGCATCAAGTGACCCAGGAACAATCCGATTGGTTAGAAACTTAATCAGTGCGTTGACGCAGTTGGTTGCTCGTGACCAAAAACAAGGAGAACAAATGGCACAACAACAAATGCAGCAAATGGCATCGCAACAACAAGGTGCTTCTCAACAAGCTGCTCCGATGATGCCGCAAGGACAACCAGCGGGGGGGCCACCAGCGGGAGGACAACCCGAAATGCCTACCATGCAATAACATGGATATAAAGTGGACAGGAGCTCATACTAACAACTACACCGTCGGTCGTGGCGGAAAGAAAATTTCCAAAGTCGTAATGCATTGGATTGTTGGAACTCTTGAAAGTGCAGACGCCACCTTCGCTAATCCCGACCGAAAAGCCTCAGCACATTACGGAATAGGAGACGATGAAATCCATCAATATGTTAAAGAAGAGGATACTGCCTGGCATGCGTCTAATTGGACAATTAATCAAGAATCAATTGGCATTGAACACGAGGGGGGATGGCTTTTGGACGATGGAACAAGAAAAGTTCCGACCGACAAAACCCACGAAACTTCTGCACAGCTTATTGCAGATATTTGCAGACGACATTCAATTCCTTTAGACAGAGAGCACATAAGGATTCACAATGAATATTCGGCAACAGCTTGTCCAGGGACGTTAGATGTCAATAAAATAATTGAAAGAGCAAAAGTTCTATTGGCACCATCTCCAACCCCGACACCTCCATCGGAAGTTATCACAAACCCTCAAGCAAAAATTGATTTAGGGACCCCCTGGGGGGTTATGGAACTTCAAGCAATTAAGTCAACAATTAATGACCAGAAAAGAATTATCGACAATTGTCAAAACAGCTGTGACGACAAGGTAAAACAGGCCGTAGAATCGGCAGTATCAGAAAAAGAGGTAATTTGGCAGGCACAGTTGGAGAGTGCTAATTCAATCATTGAAGCATTAAAGTCACAAACAGCAGAAAACTTGGATTGGCGAACTTTATTCTCTATTGCCTGGAAAAAGTTTTGGGCATGGAAAAAAGCAGGTGGTCAATAAGGGGGTGGCCCGTATGGCAAAGTGGATTCAAAAAGCGGTTGCTAAAATGAAGAAAAAAGGAACCCTTGGTTCTTTTGGAAAAGCAACTTCTAAAAAAATTACCGCCGCTAAGAAAAAAGGTGGCAAGGTGGCAAAGAAAGCAATTTTTGCACAGAACATGAGAAGGATTGCGAAAAGGAAATAGTTGACAAATATCTTTTAATTTGATGTTATTATTAATTAGTAGTTGACAAGCTTGCGAATGGTTTGTTTTACTTGAAACATAAGCTCAACAATCGAGCACCGATATGAGCGACCAAATTTAATTGGTCGCTTTTTTATTGAATACATATTATGTGGAACTTTCTTTCTAATATATTAGGAGGCGGAACTAAATCTGATGTCCCCGAATTCCAATATGGGTCAGATGACCTTAGTTCTTTTAAGTATGGGCCAGGGGATACTTATACTAATCAATCTCCCACTGGTCAGTCGGCTTGGGTTTCTGGGACTGGTTCTTCAGCAACAACTTCAGGAGGAACAAAACCAGCGGCAAAGCCCGCCTCGCAACCTCAACAACAACAAGGTAGTGCTGGTAGTTATCCTTCAGATAAATACATTGGCTGGGACCCAACGGCAGCACAGGCAGACTGGGAAGCGAAGTGGAAGTCTGGACAAACTGGTGGTGGCGGAGGCGGTGGGGGCGGTTACGATGTTAACGCTGAGATAGAAAAAGCTTTTGGTCCTGGCTACGATTATCTTAATCAACTTGAGCAATCACTTCGAGGGGCACAAACAGAAGATATTTCAGGAGTAGAAAATAAGGCTGGTGTGTGGGGAGAACAGATTGGAACAGAACAGGGAGAATTAGAATCTACTCTTACAGAACAAGAAAGAAAATTGGGAGAAGTTGTAAGGAGTGCTTACGCAGACGCATTACGGTCATATAATAACCTTATCCAACAGGGCTTGTCGAGGTTTGGGGCTGGCTCTTCGGCGGGCCCTGCTGTACAGGAGTTAGTGAATCAAGAATTCCTAAGAACTAGGGGTAAACTTGGCCAACAAGAAATGGCTGGTGTTCAACAGGCGGAGCAGAATAGAAATAGTTTGAATAACTATGTTTCAAAGAAAAAGGATGACCTTAAACTTTGGAAAGAAGATGCAATTAGAACAATCAATGGCAATTTCCAAACAGCATTGAATGAAATTGCTGGCCGAAGATATGAACTTGAGAGAGATAAATCGTCTGCGAAATTGCAAGCCCTTCAGAACGCTGCAGACCAAGCACAGTCTGTCAAAAACAACGAGCAAGCATTTAGAATGGGTCTAGCACAGTTTGCAGTAGAGCAAGCACAAAAGGTTGAAAATAGGTCGTTTAGTCCACAAGAAATAGCAGCAATCGTCCAACCAATCATGTCTGAAATAAATATTGGCTTTGGTCAATCAACAGCAGCAACCTCTCAACTTTCTTATAATCCGTATGCAGGAAACACAGGAAATACGGAAGAAGAACTAAGACGAAGGGGTCTTATTTAAAAGCAGGTGGTAATGCTTTAAAAAATTTGATACAGATATGGTATGGCAACGTTTAAGTCAGCTTTGGAAGAAGCTCTCGGTTTTGTAAAAGGTGTCGCTCAAGGCGCAAAAAGCGCTGTTTCTTCTGGTGTCTCCAATTTAACAAGTGACTATAGTAACTGGACTCGTCGTCGTGAGGAGGAAGAACGAAAAAGACGACAAAGCGTCAGTCGATTCTTAAGTGACGCAAAAGATTATTTTAAACCAGAAAGCAAAGTAAGTTTTTGGACTACCCCTACCGCACAGAGACTTGGGGATATTCAAACCACAATATCAAAAACCAGACCAGTCCAAGACATTTCTCAAGCTGGCAAGGCTCTTACTGCAAATATTCGAAGCGCCGCCGATATCGTTAGGGCTGGACCAAAACAATATTTCACTCCTGAATTAGCTGAGCAAGGACCAAGTTTCTGGAAATCCAGAATGGCACAGGATTTAGTAAAATTGCAAACCGAAACCCCAATTAAATATGTCAGCAAATATGGGCCATATATAGACGAACAGCTTAAACTGGCAACAAAAGGAACTGCGGCGATGACTCTTCGAAGTGTGTCAGACATAATGCGCGGACAGGGAATGGGAAAGGTTTTGCAATATGCTACTCCTGCATATTACTTTAATTCTCCAGAAGAAAGAGAACAATACGCGCGGGTGTATGACTATTGGGCAAAAGGATTGTCTACTTCAGCATTGGAAGACAAACAGAAGGTAGAAGATTTTCTTCAGCAGAATGCCATTGAGGCAGATAATCCAGAATGGGGATTAAAACAGAAATTTAGTGACCCAGAATTTGTAGCAAGAGGACTTTTACTTAACGCTCCTTCATTGTTTTTTAATTTGGCTGCAGCCGTTGGAACCTTCCTTGTGACAAAAAATCCTGTCTTGGCAGGAAATGCTGCATTGGGAACGGCTTTCGTATTAGAGGGTGGAACTTCTTACACAGACGCTCTTGCAGATAATGTTCCAGAACCAACAGCAAGGACAATTGGAATTGGTGTTGGTATTGTAAATGCTTATCTGGAAAGAGCTTTCCCTATGGCAAAGTTGGATGACCTAACAAGAGCGGCGGTTCAAAAGTCGATACAGCAACATGCGTATGAATTTGTTAAAGACGCAGTTTTTAGAGAGGGTGTCCAGGAGTCAATACAGGAAATCGTATCTAATGTTGGAAAAGCAGTTTATGATGAAAATTACAGAAGTTTGGCAGGATTAATGGCTGGTGTCCCAGAAGCAGGAATTTTTGGCACATTGCTGGGCGGATTTGCAAATGTAGGAATGGCTCCTTTCCAGGGAAGTATGGCGAACATTACGCCAGTTGAAACAACCGTGGCAGAAGAAGAGCGGCCAGAAGAACAATTCAGAGTTGAACCCCAAGTTGCTCCCGAAGAAATTTCCAGAAGTGTTGGAATTACTCCAGCTACAACCAACCCCGCCATGACTGGAACTGTTTATTTTGATTTAACCAACCAATACAACCAGGCATGGACAGCTGGAAATTACCAGCAGGCAGCAACAGTGAGACAGCAACTTTTGGAGCAGGGACGAAATGATTTGGTCAACGCATTCGCAGACACCCTCGACATAAAACTAGATGTGTCACTAAGCCACTCAACCTATTTTGGCGAGTCTGAACCAACCTTAATAGTAAAAGCAACAATGCCAAAAGAATCTGAAGCAGAATTTATAAAAAGAATTTCTAACGTTGCAGAAACATGGGGCCAGAGAACCGTTCATTTCTCTGAAACTTTTTCTGCATTGCCCGAGAGTCAAGTTTATGGTAAAGAATTACCGAGTGGATTTACTTTTGAACCAGAGAAAAACATCAGATTTTCAAGACCCCTAACCAACACAGAACAAAGGATTATTTCTGATAAAATTCAAAGTTTGGGTCTTGCAGGTTCAACTTTCCATAGTGACAATTCGGGAGTTTTGTTGTATAATATAAGCAAGTTTAAAGATTATGAGCAATTCATTATCGAAGCAAACCAAATTGAAGAAGCCATCAGAGGGTTATACACAAAAAGAGATGGAAGCCTTAGTCAAGAAATACAACCCGAAATCACGGTGGCTTGGGCCGCAAGACGCCTCTTGGTCGGAGGCAGCGAGGAGGATGGGGCAACCAGAGACTACAGTCAACTTAGAAGTTTCGTTCCACCCACAGAGGGCTACAGGGTCCAAGTAGAAGAATCTCCATACAACCTTGAAACTTCAGAGGTTTTAAATACTCTTGGTCAATTTTTTGACGAAGGTGAAATTGCCTTTATGGCAAATGACCCTGGCACAATTGTGACTTCAACAGGAGAAATTGCAGCAGGAAAATATACTTCAGCTCTTATTCAAGCAGTAGAACAAGACGGAAAAGTTCAAGACCAAACCGTCTATCATGAGGCATTCCATGCGTATGTAGACATGTTTGCGGATGAAAAGCTTCATCAGGACGCCCTGAAACAAATAAAGGAGGAGCTGTCAATAAAAGAAGACAAGGCGGGAGAGGAAGCTCTTGCAGAAAACTTTGCGACCTGGATGCAGAACAAGCAAACTGGAGTGGCTGGAAAAATTCAGCAATTCTTTGATTGGCTATGGAACAACCTAAAAGGATTAATTGGAAAGAGGAACCAGGTTCAGACAATTTATCAAGAGATGCTTGCAAAGAAAAGAGCAAGGGGTGTTCGGTCTGGACAGTTTGCTCTTTCTTACAGGGATGCCCCAGGGGTATCTGTAATGGGAGTTCATCAACCCAACCTTACCTCTAAAATAATCCAGTCATTGATAAACGAAGTTAAGGGCGGAGAAGAAGGAGTGACTTCCGTTCAACATATTGAGAATCTAACCAACAGGGGCGGGTTGAAACAGGCGGAAAGAGATTTGGCAAGAAATATTGCTAATCGCTTAGCAGTAGACGGCAAAGTTAATGTTGCCGAATTTGCAAAAGAATATAGACGAAACTTGCTTCCACTTGAGGCTGGAACAGAAACCAGCTGGGAGAATATTGTTCTTCCTGACGAAGTACGGGGTGGCGTCTATGATTACCGAGAAAGAATTTATTCGTCTCCCTTCCCAACAGAGATGGGACGACACTTCAGAAATTTCCCCAATTACTTTGCCCATGTGCGGGTGGAGGACATGGATGACATGAGTGAATTTACTGACGACTTGCATCCATATGGAGCAAAAACTGGCGGAACCAGACGATTAATTGAAATTCAGTCCGACCTTTTCCAGATTCCTACAGAGGATTTTGAACGACAGTTTGTTTCTCCTGAGTCATTAAATCGTTTTTACGAATTGGTTACCTCTTCTGAGCTTGATTCAATTGAAGGAATAAAAAATGCAACTAAACGAACCAAAGATATTGTGAAGGAAACTTTTTTGGACAAAAGGCATGCGGGAAAAATCCAAGGATACATTGACGAGGGAGAAAGAAGAATTACTTACTCAGAGGGGCAAATAGCGGACTGGCAAAAAGAACTTGAGGTTTTTAAAAGAAATCTTGAAGACAAAACTTTAACGCAGGAGAAGAGAGAAGAATACCAAACTTATATTAGGATGGATGAAGAAAATATTGCCAAAAGAGAGGAATATATCCCCGAACTTCAAGAGAGAAATAAATTCTATCAAAAAGTTATTAGTTTACTTCCCGACCCTCCCGCAGAGGGGGTTACGATGGAGAAGTTAATACGGCCGTACAGGAACGTGTGGTTTGAAAGAATTTTCAAGGAAGAAATTGCAAAAGCAGCCACGGACGGAAAAGACAAAATTCAAATTCCAACAGGGGAAACGATTTCGCGGATTGAAGGATATGTCGGTAGTGGAGTTGTGCCACAGGATGCAGTTCCAGGAGATACTTTTGAGTATGGGGGAGAAGACTGGACAGTTCTTGAAGATTTTGGTGACACAGTAACTGCCGTATCTTCTTATGAAATCGATAATGAATTTAACTGGGAGACTGCTGTTGACGAGGAAATAGAAAATGGTTTTCAGGACAGGATTGTATATGAATTCGACCATCTTAGCGCAGATAGCGTAGTTGATATGGATTTAAGTCGAATGATTAATTCAGTTCTTCCTGTCGGCGAAATGACTAAATATCGAGAAAACCCAGTTACCTATATCAAAAATAATCGTCAAGATTTGGAAGAAAAACTACGTGAGGTAATTGATGAAGACCTAAGAAAAGAATATCCTACCCCCCTTGCGTTTGCACAGAAGTGGTCTGATGACACAGGACAAAGCTACTATGCCGTGGGGGACGAGATTATTGTTCTTCGCCCAGATGCGTACACGGAACAATTGTCAAAGGGAATGGTTGAAGATTTTGATGCGGCAAATTTGACCGAAGAACAACAAACGATTTATGACCGATACCAAGAAGAATATCCTAAGTTTTTAAGAAAACTTAGACCAGACCTAAAAGAAGTAGAGGATGAGCAAGGAATTTCATGGTGGGAGACTAAAATAACTGACAAAGACAAAAAGGCGGTTGAGGCGTTCCGTGTAGAAAAGAAGGCCCCCAAAATTGAAGAAAGCATCGAAAACACGGAAGATTTCTGGTTGGCAATGAGAAACCTAAGAAAATTCAGAGGATTCCATGTCGATATGTTCAAAACTCCAACCGAAATGACCGAGGAAGAGCTGGGTATGGAAGCTCTGGCAAAGTATCGAGGATATCAACCAGTTGCCCCAGAGACAATTGAAAGAATTGCTCCAGAGGCAATGGAACGAATTAATCACCTTAATGATGTAAGAGCCGAGTTTGTAAAACAAATTGGCGACATCGAGGATGCCTCTCGAAATTACGATTTCTACACAAAGAGGTTTGGGAAGTTGATGTATAAAAAAGAGCTTACGACCCTGAAGAAAGAATTGGCCAATTTAGTCAAGGGAATTGATAAAGAAATTAAAGGACTACAAACTGAAACAATTGCGGTAGAGAAACCTGCGCCAACAAATGAGGAGTTGGCAATGCAGGCATTAGAAAAAAACCGAGAGACTAGGCTGATTCAGGGAGAGGCGGTGGCGCCCCCACCAGCAGTACCACCTGCGGAACCACCTCGAAATGCGCCTCCGCCTGCCCCCCCTGAAGGGCCAGAAGGATTTACTGAAGAGGCACAAAAGGAAACACAGACAGATTTCAGAAATAAAGCAAAAGTCGAAGGTCTTCCTGCAGACTTGACGTCCAGAAACGATAAAGACAAATTTAACACGATTTTGTCTTGGATGATTGGCCAACACGACGTAGCTCAAATAACTGCAACTGAATTAGCAGAACAACTCCTTGATATTCCAGAAGAAAAAGGGATGGATGTAATCCGTGCGGTCGAGGCTGGTGGTTCAGAAGACCCAGTAATTAACGAGCATGTTCAAAGAATAAAGGTGCTTTTTGACCAACTTTATCAAGTGGCAAAAGATACTCCTGAAATTGATATTGGTTATCTTGAAAACTACATCACCCACATTTGGGAGGGAAAGATGGAGGACGTGGCAAGCGCCTATCGACAATGGAAGACTAAGTTCCGATTTGCAAACGAAAGAATTATTCCAACTTATGAAGAGGGTATTGCAATGGGGCTTAAACCAAAGTTCACTCATCCTGCCCCAATCATAGCCCAGTACGCTGGAAAACTATATCAAACCATAGCAAACATTGAAGCTTTCAAATCAATGCGAGAAACTGGACTTTTGGTTCCTTATCCACAAGCAAGAAAGTTACCAGGATACATGCCCGTTGTCGCCCCAGGAATAAGAAGAGCATATTCAGTCGATACCACAACTGGGGACAAAAGAATGGTTGCAGGAGACTATTATGCTCCCAAAACTATTGCGGCCACACTAAATAAAGTATTTTCTCCACAAGAACCAACGGGGGCATTTGAAAAAGGCATGAGTGCAATTGCACAAGTTTCAAGTGCCATGCAAGACTTGGGCCTTTCTGGAGGTATTCCATATACGCCACTTAATGCGTGGACATTCGGGCAACTTTATCGAGAAACCGTTGCAAATATTGGTGGATTATTAACCTCTCCCCTTTATTCAATAAAAAGAATGACTTCACTGGTCGGGAGCACTTTGCGTCCATTAATTCCAGGACAATCAACTAAATTCTTTAAGAATAACCTTGGCCAAATCAAGAAGATGGTGGCAAGAAATATTCCGCTTCGACACACTTATACTCTTGAAGACCTAATGAACCCTTCCTTCAAAAACAAGTTTGTTGGGAAAGGATTCAGGGGAACATGGCAAAAGGCAATCTTTGATGCAACCTTCAGAAAGTTCATGCCACTGGTTCAAATAAGCATGTTTAATGAGATTGAAAAGGCTGCACTTCATAAAGGATATACTTCTACACAGGCAGCAGATGTCGCGGCGGATGCTGTTAAAAAGTTTTATGGAATTGTAGACACCAAAGACAGAGCGCTAAGAAGTAAGGTAATGAATGACGTTTTAACAACATTTTTCTTTGCTCCCCACTACAGGGAGACAATGGTGAGGTCGTGGTTAAATACCTTAACGTCAACCTTGCCTGTTAGGGTTGAGGGGGGAAAAATTAGGTTGAATAATCCTTTGTCACTGGAAAATAGAACTAACTTTAATCTAATGTTAGGAAGTATCTTTGTACTGGCAGCCTACAATATGCTTAACTATGCGTTAACAGGAAGAAGGTTGAAAGAAAATCCTCCAGAAACAAAGGACAAGCTTTTGATTCCATTAAATGATGGATACACTCTTGGTATACCTCTGTTCCCATCTACAGGAACAGTCGTTCGATATGGACTTGGTTTCTTAGATGCGGCCAGACAATGGGACACACAAGAGATGGCTGAGACGGGAAAAAATCTTCTTTCTTTCATGATTCGCCCTGTATTTGATGCTGCTACAAATAGCGATTATTTCGGCAGAAAAATTTTTGCAGATGACGATACGCCAGAAGTAAGACGTAAGAAATCTGCTATATATATTGCCCTTCAGTATAATCATCCGTGGATAGAAGCGCTGTTTCATTCTACAAATGCGAATGTTTGGGGAGTCGAATATAAAAAGAGACCAGACTATCAAAATATGCTTGAAGCCCTCGAAGCCCCAACAAGGTTTTATGAAAGCAAATCTTTGCAGTCCCGATATTTCTATGAGAATTTGAAGGAAGTTCGGGGAACTCTTTCTTCTGAAGACCAGGCAATTTGGGACAAATTACATAAACAGGGTGGATATTTCTTTGACGAAGACGACGGGTTAGTTGTTTATGACAAAAGAAGCGCAATGGCTAATGCATTAGATAGACTTGCACATCCTGATATTGTTCGAGCGGAAACAGAAGCTGCAATCAAATCTGCGCAGGAACAAGGAACCCCCATTGCCCCCTTCTATACATTGACGCCAGACCAGCAGTTCGGCGTTTTGTTGCTAAAAACATTTTATCCTGGAGACCCACAATATAAGGTAGAAAGAGACAAGCGCATGGATTGGCTTCCTGAGTATTGGGATAAAACCAAGCAGTGGCAACAAGAAATGATTCGTCTTGGTGTTTTTGAAGACAAGGCACAGGGAGAAAATGCCCAGAAGAGAATGGAAAGCGTTCAGAAACTATTCTTGCATGGAACTTATGATTCAGTACAAATTGCTAAAATCTTAAACGAAACAGAAGGAGGAGGGTGGACAGTCGAAGAGGTAAATAGCCACATGACCAACCAAAACTTTCTTGAACCGAATCCAGATTTACAAGCAAAGTTAGATTACTTTAATACTCTTCCAAAAGGAACTGGGGCAAGAAGCCGATATGTAAATGCAAACCCTGATGTAAAGGCATACTTCGAAGCAACTGCTGCGAAAACCGAAATGGCTCGGGCAGAGCTGGGGCTTTCTCCTACCGAAGGTTACGGTGGATTTGCTCCTTATGAAAAACAGATAAGTCTTAAGATACCGAGTTTGGAGCAGGCAAAACAAGCTCGAATTAAACTTGGGGTCAGCGATATTGCTCCTTTGAAATTAAGGGCGTTGACAACTGGTATTCCCGATATACCTGCGTCTGTTATCCCAAATAGATATGGAGCGAGTTTGAAATTACCAAGTTTGTCAGAAATAGCATTACCAAAGGCAACCATGCCGATGACAATCAGTCAATTAGGAAGATAATATGGCACAAATAAAAAGCGCAATAGAACAAGCAAGGGAAACTTTTAATAAGTTGATTAATTTGAAAATCAGCAGGGCCCCTGTTCCCCAAAGTCAAATACGAGACTATTCAGTGGCCACACTTCCTGGTGGGCTTATGTTAAGAACAACAGGACAAGAAAAAATTTCAACTCCTTCTAAAAAAATTCAGGCAGCACAAAGGAAAGAGGCAAGCGCTGGGGTTGTAAATGGTGGAACGTTAAATACGTTAAGAGACTTGCTTCTTCATATGGCCATTCCTGCCAACCAAATGGGAACGGCCGCCAATCGAGCTTTTGCATTAGCTAATTATGTGAACAAAATTCTGGCTCCACGAATGCCCACAACTCCTGGTATTGGTGCTCCCGCGCTATTACCTCCTGCTAGTACCAAATTCTATGGTCCGTCTCCAGCTGGAGGAGGAGGAACATCTGCAGGGCCAGGTGGCTACCGAACTTTTCTTGAGAATACGGAAAAGCTTCAAAAAGAAATGGCACAAAGATTTCTTTCTCAACTATTGCGAGGAGAACGACAGGCAGCCTTTGGGGCACTCGGTGGGTTGGGCAGGGCACCATTAACGTCAGGGTACGAAGCTAGTGCATACAGGTTACCGTCACCACAGACTGCAACCACATCAACAATCAGACCGCAAACTCCAAATGTTCAGGGAGCAACAATTTACTAATATGGAATCAGCATTTCAACAAGCACTAAAAAACATAAAGACTTTAAGTAATTATTCCCCGCAAAACATTGCGACTCAGGCCCAGTCTTTTGTTCCTTTTCTGAAGACAATTCCCAAAACAGTTGAAACTAAGATTGTTGGAGCCCTTGATAGAGCAAACGAGTGGGCAAATAAACCAAGAGATGTCAGGGGGGCATTGGAGAAGAAATTTGGTTA
>Ga0209641_10001072_pt1 | contig 24699 bp, 52 predicted proteins | sample RifCSP16_1_FD_184022 | JGI IMG/M metagenome (GOLD analysis project Ga0209641, IMG submission 184022) | Soil microbial communities from Rifle, Colorado - Rifle CSP2_sed 16_1 (SPAdes) (version 2) | ecosystem: Environmental > Terrestrial > Deep subsurface > Rock core/Sediment | place: Rifle... | reverse complement strand
GCTACAGCCCATGCCTCAGTCATCAGGACTGGAAAGAGGATTGGTTTGATCTGGAACTCTGGGGCTTGGTCTACGGAGGTACCACCTCGGGCTCCTACCCAGTTCAAGAAGGGAACCTGATCTCCGTTCAAATCCTTCAGCCAGGGCTCTCTGGGGAGGATTATCTCCCCCTCAGTGTTCTGGACGTTGACCCCTTTGGAGACCCAAATCACTCGTCCATCGGAATCTACGAGATCGAACTCCACATACAGTTCGTCCGCGCCTTCCTTATCGTCCCCGATCTCCACTTCGATGAAATCCGCTGCCTCACCGTGGGAATTCACCAACTGTTCGGCGGTCTTGATGTTCACTGAAAGGACAGATTCGAGCATGTACTCCGAGTAGGTTGGGTAGACGGACTTCACGTCTTCAATACGGAGCGCCCAGTCCCCGAACCTAAGAGCTGATTTCTCTCTCTTCCCGATGGACTTCGCTTTGAACTCGGTCGGAAGATGGATGAGTCTGGCTATTACCTCATCGTACACAGAGACGGACCAGACGGCATCCGAAGAGAAGGGAGGGCGACCTCTTCCAGAAGTTCTTTGAAGCTGCCACCTCAAAGCGGTTTCCCACTGATTAGCCAGGATAGCCGCGGCTTTGGATTGATCGTCAACCGGCCCCTTCAGAGCACCCAACACAGTAATCGGATGAATCTCCAGAGCATCCTGAAGGTTTGATAAGGCCCTGGTAGAGCCCATGAGTGCAAGATACGGAGAAGACGAAATGACCGGACGGATGTGTTCAAACTCTGCTAGAGGAGAAGGGAGTTTGTACTGGAGTCTTGAATGCTCTTCGTACATCACCTGGACGCGTTTCAGCTTCGCGTCCCTCTTGATGACGTGGAGGGCTAAACCCGCGGTGTCCTTGTCTATCTTAGCCACGGCGGTTTTGATGTGCGAACGGATTCATGGTTTTCTTCCTCGGAACCATCCAGTTCTCTTCCCTTATGGGTTTCTGATCGGGGAACTCCAAGTAGCCGGACATCTTCGCAGCCCACAGCATATAATATACAGCATCCAGCGTGTCGTCGTGTTCCGCAAGAGGCCACCTCAGCCACTCATTCTTGAACTCCGTCAGGAATTCGTTCTCCGCGGTACTGATCTTTGCTCTAGTGAATTGGAAGATGGGGGCCATCTGGCGTTGAAACTTGGCCCCCTTGTCTCCTGCGCTCGGAAGAGTAGGATCGAGCTTCTTGTAGGCGGTTGCTTTCACCAAAGGTAAACGGGTTTGGTGAAGGACGGAATCGTAGAACCCTGCCCCGCCTCCGTGGATTTCCATAGCCACTAACTGAAGGGTTGGGTAGTTCATCCCCCAACTTCTCACAAGGTTGATCGCCTCACCCTCCGAGACGTGAGTCCTCAGACCATCGGTTACGACTACTCCGCCTCCGGGTAAACCTACTCCAACAGCAATACAGAAGTAGTCCTTCCCCTTGGCTTTCGCAATTACCTTCTCATCGGTAGTTGCGTAGTCCACCCCCATGAAGACGGGCCACTTCTTGTCGATCTCCTCGAAGGGATACTCATGCAGCCACTCTTTCTTCAAAGTTTTACCAGTGGCCGCTTCCAGATCCAAGAGGAACATTCTGGCGAACTCCAACTCTCCAACGAGACGCCTGAGACGCTGGATCTCCTCCTCAGGGAACTTCTCGGGCCACATAGGTCTTTGTGTTGGGAGGCCGTAGTCTGCGTAGATTGGGATTCGGGAGCAACGGAACTCCCCCGTTGATTTCATATAGGCAATAGCGTCGTTGAAGGTCCAGGGAGTTCCCTCTGCTAGGGTCAGAGTAGTATCGGTTCTTGTAGGGAATATAGTGCCTTTCAAAAGCGTCTGGGTCTTGTTCCTCTCTCTGTCACTTGCGGTAGTGTTCTCGTCATCGATGTCGTCAATCACTAACACGCCGTCCGGGTGTTTCCCAATGATTCCCCGAGCAGTCCTGCCGTATCCTACGAAAGATGGTCCTGATCTCTTGGCTACTTTCCTCTGCCAATCTCCATAGTCCATATCAATTCGTTTGACGTTGTAGCCAGCAGCCCCCCACGCAGAGTCGGGGTCTGGGGCAACGTTTGGGAAGCAAACCTTCCACATCTTGTTGTGGGCGATGATAGCTCCGATCCCGTCAGAGTTCTCCTTAGCTGACTCGTCGGAGACTTGGATAATCATGTTTGCGCGTTCGGGGTAAAGACCGACTTTGTAGGCTACGAAGGTGACGCGGGTGGTTGTTTTCGTCGAGCCGCGGAAGGCCTCATCGAGGAAGTTTCTTCCTGCGCCAGGAGCATAGATGGGGTCTACCCATTCTCTCCTGGCGTGTTTTGGTAGGGCTTTTGCGTGGATTAGATTGTAGAAGTCCTCGAAGCCGTCTGGAGTGTCGGCTCGGATTCTGTTTAGGGCGGGGGTGAGATCAATGCGTTGCTGCAACTATTTCTTCTTGCGAGGCTTCTTCACTCGATGCGCCTTTCCCCCTTTCTTCTTCACCTCAACAACCTCGTTTCCCTTAAAGGCTAACCGAATCCACTTTCCCCCCTTCTTGACCCACCTGTACCTAACGTTCTTCCCTAGGGGCATTGAGGCACCTCGGTCCTGGTAGTAACTTAGCGATCAGCCAACGGAGAAAGGACATCGTTCACTACCAACTGTACATCAAGGACGTTCACCATCCCATCCCAGTTCACATCCGTTCTTGATCGGGAGAATAGAAACCCTGATGCGAGACAACCAGCTAGAAACGCTAACACCACCAGAAGAAAAATGTGAGGAGACCGAATCCCATTCATGGTCCAGAACTCAGACTAAGTATAGCAACCCATATCGTGAAGGCAAAGAACAACCCCCAGAGAACCTTATACCTCATAGATGACATCCGGCCATTTCTCATCAACTGGATGGTATCCAAGTCTCTGCATCATGGCATCTGAAAGAAGCCTTGTTTGGCCGACCTCTATTTGCACTGTAGGATGATTGAGGTGGATGGTTTCAAGCGCACCAGTCAAAACTCCCAACTCACATCCCTCAACGTCGATCTTGAGGAAGTCTGGTTTCAACTTGAACATATCAAGACGCCTCATCGTTACTACCTTCTGCCTCCCCTCAAAACACAACTTCACATTCCGGTCCCACGGCCCTACTGCTAAATCATGGCACGTCACCTTCTCTAACCCCTTGACGTTCTCCACCAGTCTTTCAAAGTACAACGGCTCAAACGCTATCACCTCACACTCCGGCCACCACCGCTTCCATGCCTGAACCGTGTACCCTACATAAGCTCCTACATCAACAACAACCGAGGGCTGGATATTTAGATAGCACTTCCCACGATATCGATGTGGGATGTTCAACTTCAGCAAGCCCAGTACCCGCACTCAAGGCTCAGAAAAGAGAAGGCGAAGAGGAGAAAGCCAAGGAAGAGGATAGCTACCACAAGTCCTTCAAGGAAGCGTTTCAAGGCATACCCCCGTCACTGACGGCCTCGGCGTGAGGTAACTTGTCATACAACCTCTGGTACTGATAGGCAAGTGGGCACACGTCGCATTCCTTCCCGTCTACCTCGCCATGTCCTCCATTGCAGCAATTGTTTCCGCACCTCGGGCAGCGCACGAAGTCATGTCTGCATAGGGGGCAGTAGCCTATGCTGAATTGAAGTTCAGTTGCGGTGGAAATCACGGGAACTCCCCAAAATGGACATAACGCTTGCGGACAAGGGAACCCATATCCATGCTCACCAAGTAGTCCCCGACGTGGTGGGGGGGTCGTCTTTCATCTCGGCGTCTCGTCTCACGCACTGCACACGCTCACCCACACCCACATGGTCAAGGATGGGGCCGCCCTCACCCAGCGTCCTCGCCGGGCTCGGCCGGCTCTCTGAACTCGCCCTCCACCACATCAGGCAGCAGCAGGCCTCCCCGCTGGGTCAGCAGCTCCGCAGTCTCGGAGTCCATCACGATGACCTGCATCCGCTCGATGTGCGTCCCAGCCTTCTCGGCCTGCATGTACTCAGTGGCCCTGCCCACGAACTCAGCAGCGCGCACTGAATGTCCTAGGTCTGGACTCATTGCTGCCTCCGCCTGCTTTTCAACGATGAATCCCCAGGCTTCAGCCGGTAACTTAGGCGAAAGTGGGGACAAGGACATGCCAGCACGCAGGAGTCCAGCCTCCGCCTCAGCCTGAGCTGCTTGTTTGCGGATGGTCTCATTTCCCCTTGCAACCTCAGCTCCGATGGTCCCGAATGCTTTGCCTAAGCCGTGGCCTCCATTGCCTTGAAGAATGGCCTTAGCATGCTTAGGATAGCGTTTAGCCAAGGTCCGAGTAGCTTGCTCTATGTACTTACCGTTGCGTTCGGCTAAGCTGCCAGGTGATTTCCCTAAGCTATTCCCCTTTGCATAGCGCACTGCACCGTCATCCCAGTAGGTGAAGTCGCCTTCTTGTCTGACTAGGTTAGCCATGCCTTTATGGTAGCACAGGAATGGCGCGCTGAAACTGTTCTACCAACTAGAACACCAGATGAGAGTATCTTGACATCCATGCGATAGTGTGCTAAAGTGTACATGAGAGGAAGGGACAACATGAACCAGCCTGAAACGATGACAACCTATCTCAACGTGATCGCAAGACGGTATGAACTAGATGCCCATCCCGATGCCCTGGGCCGCCTTATCTGCTTCCGTGGTCCAGGCTGGTACAGCCTCAGCGATGACGGTTCATACCGCCGAGGTCGATTTGCAACAACCAGCCGTATTCGAATTGGCAAGCGCACATCATGAAGCTCAGCGAAGAACTATATTCCCTAGCAGCTCAGCCCGATCTATTGGAATACGCCGCTACTCTGGAGCTGCTAGCAGAGCAGGCAGAGGAATTGGAAGAACAAAGCACTGTGCACGATTCTACAGACGCCTCATTACTAGTTGGCTAGACACTGAGAGGAGAACACCATGAACTGCACCACTCGCACGGTTTACGCTCTGCTTCGCCTTGCTGTCAAGTTGACCCATAGCGGCAGTACCACCCGCCACAATCTCTACCGCATCATCATGGGCCTACCAGGGTACCGCTAGCTCGGCCCTCCCGCCTGCTCTGAATCCATTCAGGGCAGGAAGGATAAGCCGATCTGAGAGGGGAACGCAATGAACATCAACGGAGGCCATTCCTGTAAACTCACTGCCCCTAAAGCCTATCGGGTGGGCCACCAGTTCAGTATCACCGATCCTATGACTTGGCGCTGGATGCTCACTCAGCGTATCAACCACGGGATAACCATGTATCGGTGCCAAGGCCCGCACTCAAACTGCCGCACCTTTGCTGGCCTGCATATCCGAGTTCACTAGGAGGAACCCAATGTCTCAGCATACAGCAGGACCGTGGGAGTGGGTAGGCGACTTGTTCACGAGCGGCGTGGGATATCATCAGAGATGTTTGAACGGCGATGATGGCTCAGGCGTGCTCTTTCATTCAGCAATGTGGCCCATACGCGAGGCCAACGCCCGCCTCATTGCCGCAAGCCCTGATCTACTGGAAGCCCTAAAGCAGGCACAGGCAAGGCTTTTTGTCCACGAAGGCAATAGCGATCTATACGAACTTGCACGAATCGCCATCGCAAAGGCAACTGAGTGATGGCACGTCCTAATTGCAGCTTGAACCAAGCTTCGCCCTACCAAGGATGAGACCATGAGCCGTCTAAGCGAGAAGTACATCAAGGAGTGGCGCGATCTTGCGGCACCCATAGAGAAACTCACGGGTGCCAAGCACTATGCTTTCGACCCAGACCTAGCATTTGCCTTCGGCCCAAGGACCATTTCCATAGACCGCTGGTTTGCGGAACTCATCAATACGGGCGTTGGCAAACTTGAGTCTGATCTCGCCGTGCTCAGAAAAGCCATTGGAGATATAGCAGAGATGTGCGAGAACCCAAAGAATCGGGGGGCGATGACGCAACGCCAGCAGGCAGCATTGTTAGACCAAATGCATGGCGACTTGCGGGGGCTCCTCAAGGAGGAAACAGATGAAGCCCTTTGACGAACTCCATCGAATCCAAGTCGAGCTTGATGAACTGCGCTACAGGGTAAATCTGCTTGAGGCCGAGCAGATTTACCTAGCGCGGAGAGCTCCGCCGTCATACCCTGACGCCAACCTCACCACGAAGCGGCTGCTGGGTCAAATCCTCGATTACCTTCACTTGACCCCTACCTTCCATCACGCCTATTGGCAACTCCTTTCCAACAAGGAACAGGCCGATGAAACCCCTTGATGAACGTCTGAGGAACCTCAAACTCTTCCGCCCTCCAGCTCTCTATACCTTCTTGGACCAATGCGCTGACCAAGCTACCTCCTTGCAGATCCAAGTCAGTGCTTTGCAGAAGGCCAACGCTGAACTTGTGGATAAGTTGAACGAACTCTACTGGGTTCGAGAACGAGAGCACATGGATGTCCCTTTCTAAGCAGACCTTATTCATCATCATCCTGTGGGCTGCGTTCATCATCTTTGGGATATTGGAGGCGCAATGAAAGACCTCAAGCAATTCATCCTCAAGAAACGCGACGAGAGCAAGGTTACCTATCTCAATCATACCGGCAAAGAGTACGAAATGGTGTCGGTGCCGCTTGAGCAGTTCGTGCAGCAGCCTGCCGACGGCATTCTGTATGACCTCAACCGGCTCGAAGAAGTGGTGCTGACTTTCATCGATGATCCTAAATGGGTGAACGATTTTGCTGTCGCCCTCCCGATACGAGCACTAAAGCACCGTGTTGAACTCTTACAATTCGAGTTGCTTCAAGCCAACGCCGATGTCTCCCCACGATCCGCGGCTATACGCGCCTTTTTGCCGAAACACTTGAAAGGCGAATGACATGATCCCAGCCGTTCCGCATCAGTGGGTGCTTGACAAAATGACCGCCCTCTGCCTCATGGGTGAAATGGACAAAGAGGAAGTGGAGAGAATCCATGCCCTGTTTGTCCAACGCTTCCCAGATGAAGTGGCACAGATGAAGCAGAAGCTAGCCATCTACGAGCGCTATACCAAACCTATCCAGCTAATTTCAGCGCTGATGGACCTCGAACAGCAAGGGGATAACTACATCACGGAGAGCGCCAATGAGAACTAAGTACGGATTCTCCATAACTGGCAATAAGGGTTTTCATGTGTCATTCGCCAATGGCTATACCGTCAGCGTCCAGTTTGGGCCGGGGAACTATTGTGACAACTACGATAGGGGCATTGGCCGAGAGGATGAGTTATGCGGCAAAGAAGGTTCCACAACGGCAGAGTGCGCCGTATGGGCTGCAGATGGTGAGATGATTTCCTACCGGGATTGGGGGGATTCCGTAGGCGCTAGACTGAATCCCGCCGACGTACTTGAACTCTTGAATTGGGCAGCACAGCAACATGCCTAAGTCCTTCACCGCCAAGTTCCCAGGTAGGTGCGGTATCTGCCGTATGCGTATCCGCAAAGGAGATGAAGTCAACTGGATCCCACCTACTAACATCGAACTGAATGATCCTTACGATTACGAGAAGCAGCACGGAGGCGGGACCAAGATCATGACCACCAAGCTAGCGCACGCATCCTGTCAGCGCATCATGGAAGGGAAGGAAGCAGATGACTGATCCGTGGGAAGGAATCCGCCACACGCTATCGGTAATGCCAGCACAATCCCTAATCCCTGATCCAATCATGGGGTTTCTGGTGGCTGATGGCAAGAAGCTATTGACCGACGCCGATGCGCTGCTCGCTGTCAAAGAAGCGGCAGAACACATAATGCAACTATGGAGACAGGACCCGCAAGATACATTACTCGGTATTCCAGCACTAGGCGAGGCCATTCGACTTCTGCGGAACGATCTGAAAGGAGCCTGACATGAACGAGGAATCTACCGAGATCGTAGCTGTCCCCAATCAGGTTCAGTTAGGGACGATCCAGATGCGGCCCGAAGAAGTCATCGAACGGGCGTCTCAGATCGCCACCCAACTAGCCAAGATCATCAGAGACCGAGGCCTCTCTACTCGTATTCGGGACAAGGATCACGTCCGTGTTGAGGGCTGGACTACTCTTGGGGCAGTCCTAGGCGTCATCCCAAGAGAACGGAATACCGTCAGGACGGAGCAGGGCTTCGAGTCCTATGTTGAACTGATCCGTACATCCGATGGTGTTGTAGTCGGAGGCGCTTCGGCTGTCTGCTGTTGGGCAGAACCACGGTGGTCCAAGGCCGACGACTACGCCGTGAGGTCTATGGCTATCACCCGTGCTACGGGTAAGGCTTACCGTTTGGGCTTCTCTTGGATCATGGTCCTGGCTGGTTACTCACCAACCCCAGCAGAGGAGATGGGGCAAGGATTTGATCAGGTCATCGAAGGCACGGTGGTCGAAAGACCTGGGAAAGAGACCAGCCCAAAAGGCCCGGTCCAGGATACCCAGACCGGGAAGTTCCAACCCCCCAAGGCCCAGGATATCCCTCCTGGGAAGACCCCAGAGACGACGAGTGGTACTACAAGCACGGCTGGTAGGCAGAAGAACCAATGGCCCGATGTCCAGAAGATCCTCAAGACCCTAGTGCAAGATGGCCTGATCGACTCAGTTGAACACGCCGTAGGCATTCTGAACCATTCCGTGTTCATTAGCGTGGCTGAGGGCAAGTTGGAACTGTACGACATCGCCGTCTATCTTTGCGGCTATCAGACATGGCCGCAGACTTGGACCACAGAAGATAAGGCAACCGCCACCAACAATCAGTACCTAGCCGGTGCCCCGAAAGAGTGGGAAGACGCCGCCAAGCATATCCTGGGGATGAAACTATGATCCATCTGAAGCGCAGAATACGAAAGTGGTTGGGCTTGGGCGAAGCCTTCATCGGAGTAGATGTCGGCATACATGACCAAAGCTGCATCGTCGTCTGTTCTCGATTAAACAATGGCGTGGTCAAAATCATCGACACACATTTTGCATCCTATCTGGAACTGCATTCCTTCATCAAGGAGATGCAGTCACGCTTCGCCATTCGCGACACGGACATCTTTTGGGACGCACCAAGAGGATGGCGATGACCACCAATGGCCGCAAACGCCGCCTCGGAGGCTCCCCCGAAGGACGGAGGATTCTACAGATGCGGAATGAGGCCATCTGGAAGGGATGGTCTGAGGGAGGCAAGTCATTCGGGACGCTGGCATTGGAATTCTCTCTGGCAAGATCCACCATCCAGAAGATCATCGAACAGCAACGCAAGGGAAAGGTTCAATAGGCTCGTCCATGTCGTCTAACGCTGGACTGGCCTCTGGCCCCGGTGCAACCTCCAGGTTGTTCCCCTCTCAACCGGGGCTAGCTATCATAGGAGGACATCATGAAGATTCACAGCGATTGGCCTTGGCGCAACTGTGATAAGTGCGGCACTACATTGGAGCCGACACTCGAACCGACCAGTAAGTTTGACGGCCATACCGGACAACGTATCCATCACCTGAGATGGCGTTGCCCTAACTTCCAGCCGACATTCTTCGGCATTGGGGCACATTACAACAAGAAGGAGACCTATTCGGATGGCTTTACCGAGGGATGGTGGTACGGCGAATACTCCGAAAATGGACAACGCCTGTGATCCTCTGGCACATCATCCGCTTCACCACGAAGGGAGACTAACATGAAGTTCCTACTCGCCTTTGGAGGGGCCTTGCTGCTAGTGAGTATCCTGGCATATGTTCTGCCGGGAACTCCGGGATGGTTCAAGCCCTATGCGTTTCCGATCTGCTTCTCTTTCCTTAGACTTTGCCTGTTGCCAGAAAAATGACACTCTGGGAGATTATCCGCTTCACCACCATACGCCACCTGTGGCTGACTACCATCACACCGGGTAAAGGTCAGCGTCGTACCAAGCCCGACTATGACAAGTGGGTGGCAGTCAAACAACGGAATGCAGTAGCGTGGAGTCCAAACGCTCTGCATAAGTTCCTAAAAGGAGAAGACGATGTGGTGGCTACTTGAGGATGCCCTAGATGTTGTGTTCGGAGTAGAACCACAGTGGCGCAGAAGGAATAGACCAAGGTATGACCTGCCCAATCAAAGACCAGCACTGTATCCCGGCGAGACGGGTGGTTATCTGTGGGATGGTAGTTATTGGGTGTATGACCCGGAGGCAACTGCCGAAGATGTGGCACGCTTCAAGCCATAAGGTCCCACCCGTGGCGCTTGTTGCAAAACAGGAAAAGGCGTAGTATCATGGCATCGTGGATTGGCCTCTCGGCGCTAACAGCGCATACAACTATCCCTATCGGGCCGGTGGACTGCGGAAACTCCGCATGGAGGCCAATCCACCCGCTTTCCAACGGCCCGGTAGGGGTATTTGTTTTCGGCCTTATAGAGTATCCGAGAACTTGCAACAAATCGGAGAGGGTAATAAGGAAAGTTGCCGCGGAACTGCGCTTCTGGTGGCTTTCAAGCGCGGCCTACCGATGCAGGTCGGTAGAACAGCCTCCTGCACTTATCCAATACACCGCCGCTAGGTGGGGCATCGCCGCCTCGCCAGCGGCGTTGTCTTTCATACAGGGGAGGGCGCGGGCGAAAGCGCCATACCAACAAGATCGCACCCTGGCTGTAGCACAGCCTCCGAAAACCCCAGTCGTCTTACGGGATAGTGGAGGCCTAACCAGCAACCGTAAGAGACACGCCCCAACTCGGGGAGAAGGCACTAGCGAGGTCGGATAGGGCATCTGGGACCATTTGAGCGAAGCGCCGTGACTCCGATAGGTGGAGATACTGCGCCTAAAGACAGGAGAAGAGCGATGACCCATCACATCAAGAACCACAAGTGCTTTGAGGAATTGGTGGATAACACAGGATCGGATGCCACCTTTGAGAAGTCAATGGCTATCGACTTCAGCACAGGAAAGAGCCTGGGCGGCGAGTGGGTCATCAATCTGTGGAAGTACACCCCAGCGTTGAGAGTCAGCAGCAGACGAGGCTACTACATCCCGAACTTCTGCCCTGTATGTGGAATGGACTTTCGGGCGGAGGTGGTGATATGAGCGAGAACCGAGCAACGTTCTACAGACCATCGGAGCAGATCCCGGGATGGGTGAACTGCGACTGGTGCCATCTTACAGGGGAACCGGAGCACAGCGACTGGCATGACGAGCACTGCCCAGTGATGGCCGTGGAATCCTCCCTCGCCCAAGCCCAGGCCGACGTGGAGGCGCTGAGGGAAGTACAACAGGCGGCACAGAATCACATCAACGCTGTTCGCTACCAGCTTGAGATTGAAGATGAGCCGCATACACACCGCCTACTGTCGGAGAGGCTCGCCGCCCTCTCCGAGCACCTGAGAGGAGCAAGCAGATGAGTGATCTCTGGCGCAGGTTCAAGGAATGGTTTCTCTTCTGGCTAGAAGAACTGAGGGAGTGGCTTGATTTATGAGCCAACGGACTGAATACATCCTCGTCGTACTAATGTCTCTGGGGTTAGCCGGAGCGGTCTTCTTCCTCATTCATGGGATACCTCGGTGATGGCGAAGGCATGGTTTTATGCTCCACTGGCGATCTATCTTCCACTGCATCTGGTTTGGCTCATGTTCAACCCACTATGGTTAGCTCACATTGATTGGGATTCAGTACGTGCATACGCCACCTTCATGATGGTGGTTGGCATTGGAATCAAAGTGTTCCAAGAGAAGCCTAGTGATCGTCTGGCTGAAGACCGCTAACGGGAAGGTGGCTCATGGCTGGGATCTCCGTTGGCCCCGCCAGAGGAAATTCCTTTCTCTCTGCTACAAGTGGAAAGAATGGGATCAACTGGGACATCCTGCTTCCCGAAAGTGTAAGTCCTGTCAGAGAGTGTTCAAGCGGTTTCAGAAGAGGAGTAGGGGATTGAATCTCGAAATGCCTGTAGCGTGGTTCAACGCGGAGTGGCGTAAAAACGCCTAGTGGAGAAAGTGATGGCACAATTCCGAAAGAAGCCCGTAATAATCGAGGCGGTGCAGTTCCACGGAAACTTTGAGGAAATCGAGGCTTTCGTCGGTGGTGACGCCGAATATCGGGAAGGAAAACTACTCGTCGCTACGCTCGAAGGACCGCTATGGGCATCACCTCTTGATTGGATCATCAAGGGCGTGAAAGGAGAATACTATCCCTGTAAGCCGGACATCTTTGAGGCAACTTACGAACCCGTTAAGTGACCATCCGCCATCCAATAGGAGAGGGACATGACTAGAAGCGGACCAGATTGCTATAAATGCAAGTACCGTGGAGAAGTTCCAGGCAGTGCTCATTCGTCTTGTCGCCATCCATCTACGGGGGTGGCCCACGATAACCCTATGTTGGGATTGCTTGCCATTTTCGCCAGTGTTCAGCGAGTGCCCGCCATCAACGCGGATACAGGCTTGAACATCAAGGGCCATCCGCATGGCATTCGTAATGGTTGGTTCAACTGGCCCTTCAACTTCGATCCCACATGGTTGGAGAACTGCGACGGCTTTGAGGCGAAAGATGGAACCCATCCATCGCGCCCTCCTGAGTGAACTCGGCGTTGGGAAGTTCCACTCCCTCTCTAGGGATGAACTCCGCCTCCGTGTTGGATATTGGGTGGATCGGGAAGTCTCCGACCGTGAACTAAGGGCGGCGATAGAATGGCTTAGGGCTAACGATCCTAGAGGAGCCTGGATCATCTCAGACTCAGCATGGCAGGGCTATTGGTTCGGGGAGTCCATCGAAGAAGTCAAGGAGCACTGTAGAGTAACCAGGAACACCGCCTACACATTGTTCAAGCGAGCACGACAGCAGGTGAAGTTGGCAGAGCAGGCCCTTGAGGAACCAGAACAGTTGAGGTTACTAGCATGAGCAAACTACTTCGAGAATGGCCCGGCCTTCTTACGGAAGACAAGATATCACATGACAGTGAATTGTTCGCCTATATCCAAGAGCGCAATGCAGCCCTCTGGGCATTTGTCAATGCTTTGCTTCCTGGAAGTGGGGGACATCTCAACCATTTTGTGGATATTGCACTCGACAAGGCCAAGAAGTTGGAGGCCGAGAACGCCGAGCTGAAGCGTAGACTCCTCCAGTTACTCGACGAAACGGATCCTCTTGGGCTTGCATACCACCTGTGGCGGGAAGAACTTAGAAGTGACTAATTGGCACGCCTCCTACTTCCATCCCAAGCCCGCGGAATACCCCTCCGCTCTCCTCCCATACCAAGAGGAGTGGATTCGGGTGAACCAGACGTATATCGACGCTGGTTCCAGTAATGACATGCGGGAACTCTGCGTGTCGTTTCATGGGAAAGAGGAGCCGTGCCGCTATGTGGCAAGGCCAGGAAGGAATAGTTGCGGTCGTGCTACTTCAGGGTGACGCCTTCCGTATCCCCCTTCGCACCAGCTCGATGCATTGTTGCATCACATCTCCTCCCTATTGGGGGCTGCGCAAGTACGCTGGTGAGCAGGGGCAGGAACCGCTGGGTCTGGAGCCAACCCCTGAGCGCCACATTGAGCGGACGGTTGAGTGGGCCCGGGAGATCTACCGGGTACTGCGGGATGATGGGGTATTCTGGCTGAACTATGGGGACTGCTATGACAGCGGCGGATTGTCTGATTCATCCAAGGTAGGTGGATTTACTGGAGCGCGCATTCGAGCTGGCAAAAAGGGCATTATGGATTCTCGTAAGCGGAATATCACGATTGGTCAAGGCAACCTCATGCTGATGCCCCACCGCGTAGCCCTCGCCTTGCAGGCCGATGGCTGGATTGTGCGCCAGGACCTGGTGTGGGCCAAGCCCAACCCGATGCCGGAGAGCGTGAATGGGTGGCGGTGGCAGAGGGAGCGGACGAAGCTCGACCGCAGTGAGCACGCCAAGAAGCACAATATCAAGGGCGGGACTGAGGCCATGCTTCGGGATGCCAGCATCCATCAAGGCATCGGACCCGACTGGATACCAGAGTATGAGTACGGCGACGACTACGAACTCCGCCGCGGCTCCTGGCGACACACCCGTGCCCACGAATATGTGTTCATGCTGGTCAAGGGGATGGGCTACTGGGCGGACCAGGAGGCGGTGAGGGAGACGGCCAGCGACAACACGCATAGTCGGGGCATCAAGCGCGATCCGCCCATTGATCACGCGGGACAGGGTCACACGGACTGGGTAGCCTATATGGATCGTGATGCAGAGATAGCGGCATCCGGCCGTAATCCTCGCTCCGTCCTCAACATCCCAACCTCACCGTACAAAGGAGCCCACTACGCAACCTTCCCCCCGAACCTGATAGCCCCGCTGATCCAGGCTACATGCCCCCGCTGGTGCTGCCCGGTGTGTGGGCAGGGATGGGCGCCCGTGGTGGAACAGTCCTATCAGAGTTCGACCTATGGCGACTCCACGAGGCCGGACATTGCAGGATCTAACGATCAGAAAGAAGGCTCATCTGAGGGCCATTACTTCGCAGAAAGAATGCGTCTCAATTCCAACGTCATGGGCCACCGCCCCACCTGCGATCATCCGCACACCCAGGCCGAGGCGGTACCGGGCGTTGTGTTTGATCCGTTCGTCGGCAGCGGCACGACCGTCATGGTCGCCCGCCAGTTATTGCGAAAGGGAATAGGGCTGGACATCAGTCGGCCATACATTGAGGATCAGGCAATCCTCAGAATAGGGGAAATTCCCACAGATCAGAAACTAGAAGACCTCCCGCTGTTCAGAGATAACGGACGTGGCTAAGAAGATAAGAGTCCGTAAGGCCGACATCGAGTGGGCCAAGAAGGTCAAGGAGCGCGATCATTTCACCTGTCAACGCTGTGGGGCCCGGCACCAAGGACAAGGGATGCACGCTGCGCATATCGTTTCAAGGAGATATAAGAACACCCGTCATGATTTGGAGTGTGGGATAACTTGCTGCTTTGGGTGTCATATGTTTCTGCATCAGCATCCCGAGGAAGCTATTGAATTCTTCAAGGGATGGTTGGGAGCCGACAAGTACGAAGCCCTGAGGTTGAGGGCGCAGGAGGTGAAGAAGTGACACTACGCAGTGGTCTCTTATGGCAGCTCCGAAAAGGCCTCACCCAGGAGTCTCTGAACGAGGCCAAGGCGGTCTTCTTCGCCAAGTACGGCTACGAACCTAGCGTATTCTGCTCCCAGGCGAACCAGCCGATTCCAGGGGTGACGCAGGATCGAACCATCCCGCTGGGGGTTCTGCTGCTGGAGTTCTCGTCTGACAACTTGACAGCATAAGCAGTCCGTGTTATAACGTATGAACAAACCAATGACACCGAAGCAGGTTCTCGCTATGTACAATGAGTTACGCACCTGGGAAGCCGTCGGTAACGCCCTGGACGTGAATCGGGGAATCGCCTTCAGATACGCCAAGATGGGGCTTGAGCCAACAAGGAAGGACCTGCGAGAAAAGCTAGGGTTGCCCGAGCTTATCACTAGGAAACAGGCCATAATGCGTGATGCGAAGGGCCGCTTCGCAAAGGTGAGTGAATGACCCTTCCCATAGAACTTCCTCCTACACCACTCGACGACACAATCAAGCAGTGGCTGATTGGCGAGAAGATTCCAGCTATACGCTGGGAAGTTCTTGGAAGATACAACGCCGAACGGGCCAGGGGAATTGTCCATACGAAGGAATGGCAAGAGAAGATGGCCGAGGAACAACGTGCGTTTGATAAGGCATACAAGTGAAACGCCTCCTCCCCATCTTCCTGCTGCTCGCAGCCTGCTCCGTTCAGGTTCAACCTACTCTTGTTCCTCAGGCAGTGCCCACTAAGCAGGTTGTCGTAGAAGCGCCGACCTCAGTTCCTCCCACCCAAGTTCCTGAGCCTGCGGCGGCTGACAGATGGAACTTCCTCATCTTGGGAATTGACAAAGCCTACTGGCGAGACTCCGATCTCAAGAGACCTCACACCGACTTCATGATAGTGGTCTCTATCCATGATCTTGGGGAAGTGGCAGAAGTAACTCTCATCCAGATCCCACGGAATACCTTTATCCCCATCCCGAACATCCCCGACGACTTCGCCTTTGGGATGTACTCCGAAGGTGGTTTAGGGATGATCGAGGGATGGGTGGAACAGTCCTTAGGGCTTCCTCTAATTGGCTCTGTGGCGATGCGGATGGATTCCTTCATCACCCTCGTTGACGACCTCGGAGGCCTCACCATCGGCGGGCAGCACATGGATGGGTTGGAAGTCCTCACGTATACAAGGTTCAATCTGTTCGACCTCCCAGGCTTCGACGCTGAGGGGAAGCACTTCCTAGTCCTCTCAGCTCTAGCAGATAAGATGCGGCAGAAGCTCTCCGACCCTGAGTCTGCGTTCGGACTTGTCCTTCGGTATCTGCCATTGGTAGAGACGGACCTCGACCCCGGAGGGATGGTGGACTTCCTGTTCTCACAAGGACTTCCGTTGGTGCAGGGGAAATACAGCGTTGAACGAGTGCGGCTAGAAGACGCCTTGTGCTACGAGGACATCCCGTTCGAGAACACGGCGACGAAGGGACTGTTGGTCTGCGATGGTATCAATCTACATGAGTGGGTACAAGATGCGCTTCGGTAGCCTCTTCGCGGGAATAGGTGGGATAGACTTAGGACTTGAAAGAGCAGGAATGGAATGTGCATGGCAGGTGGAGATAGACGACTACTGCCAGAGGGTCCTAACAAAGCATTGGCCCGACGTTGAAAGGTTTGAGGATGTCAGAGAATGTGGACGAGGTAATCTTGCAGCAGTTGACCTTATTGTCGGCGGATTCCCTTGCCAGCCTCACAGTATTGCCGGGAAGCGACGAGGCGCAGCGGATGACCGCAATCTCTGGCCTGAATTTAGCCGCATTGTTGCCGAACTCAAACCCCGCTACGTCCTTGCTGAGAATGTTCCTGGAATCATTACCACCTATCTCGACACGGTGCTATCTGATCTGGAACGTCTTGACTACACCTGTGCGACGTTTGATATTCCGGCTGTCGCCTTTGATGCCCCTCACCGCAGACATCGAATCTTCATTGTTGCCTACCGCACAGGCACGGGATTGGAAGGGGCCACAAGGAAGAGCTTACAAGGGAGAGAGCATGGACTTGCCGGCAGCAGTATTGTGGCCCACCCCTCGGGCAAACACGGCAATGGCCGCAACCATAACGGACGAAGCCGACGAGGACAGGTTCCCCAATCTGGAGACAGTTCTAAAGAAGCGCGATTCTTCAACAGTTGGTGGTCAGTTGAACCCAACGTGGGTAGAGTGGCTCATGGGATTCCCTCTAGGGTGGACCGACTTAGAGGACTCGGAAACGCCATAGTCCCGCAAGTAGCAGAATGGATAGGATTGCGTATCATGGAATGGGAGCATCGGGACCGCTGACCCCCCTTCAGTGATCCCGTTTCTCAAGTCGGCCAATCAGAGGACAGGCTGGCGAAACGAGGCGGTGGAAACGAGAACCCGCAAGTCCGCGTCCCCGGTGGTACTAACGGCCCACCCAAGCGGAGCCGCCTCAAAACGAAAAGCCTCTGGCCTAAGCAGCCGGAGGCTTTTCGCGCTGGAGGAGAAGAGAAGCTAGGCTTTCAACAGACCCTGCCAGAGCTTATCGTACACCTGCTGACTGACTTTGAACACCGCCGCCGCCAACGCCAACAGTGCAGAGGCGTAGGCAAACGGATCAGTAGCAGGATTCGGTAAGTCAAACCCTCCCGCGTACGCCGAGTACGCAGTTAGGGCGACTGCCGCACCGAACACGATGCCCTTCCTCACACCCTCCGACAACGAGACACCAGCCCACTTCAAAGCCTGGTTGAACACGAACGCTAGCACAACACTTCCTACGGTAACTACTGCCCAGTTCACAACGATTTCCATGCCATCCTCCTAGTTGATGTACAGGAATCCGCTACTAGACTTAACCCTGATAGGCTCGATTGGTTGCATCACCTCCCTGTCCCATTGCCCGGTTCCATATAGGTAGCCGAGTCCGGCCAGCCAGGTTCCGATGTGGTCATCCTCAGCAGCCCGGACGACCAGTTCAGCGCGGAATACCGGAAGCCAGTATTCAAGTACCTTGTCGGCATATTCCATCCCACCATGCCGTCCACAACGGTCCTCGGCAACTCCCTCAAATGAACAGTTATAGGCTGCAAGAGCCAAACGAATGTCGCCATCAGCTTTACCAAGAATAGCATGGAGCATCCTCATTCCTACGAACGTATTGTATTCCGGCCTCTTCAACTGTTCCTTCGTACCCGTCCAGGAACGCGCTATGATCTGCATGAGCCCAATAGAGTTCGCTCCATCCACGCCCTCGACGTAGGCGTTTCCCTGTGACTCCTGGGCGATGATTGCGAGGATCCAAGCAGGGTCCAAGTCGGGAAACTCGGGATGCCACCGTTCGACGAGTGGAAGCCATCGAAGAACCGAGTGTATCAGCCATTCGGGTGGTTGCTCTGATGCTCGCGGTTGTCTTAGAGGACTTCCCGTGGCGGCTACTGCGAGCCAAACCGCCAACAGGAGTCGGCTCAGCAGAGCCGAAGGTCTCCTTCATGAATCACCCTTTGCCTCCGATTGAACCATCCTGATAGCATCCGCGGCCATGATCTTCACTACCGCAGCTCGCGATTGCTCATCATGACGGATCAGTAGGATAGCCAGATTCTTCAACTCCTGGGTGTTTTCTCGTTGTGCGATGGTGATTCCGGACATAGCCTGGGACAGAGTGTGGGAGCCTTCTATGCGGACATCCCTCTCCGCCTTGAAGAATGCCTGCCAATTCTCCGCCATCTCGTTGCGTTCTGCTCGATAGTCCCTATCTCTGCTGTTGATGTGCCGGATGAATATCCCAATCAGAGTTAGGGAGAACCCCATGAATCCCCCCACCACCCCGAGTTGGAAGTAAGGATTGGCTGCGAGGCTAGGGTCCATACCTTCTCCTAGTGTGTATGGGCTTGTGCCTCAAGTTTTCCCACTCTCTCCTCCAATGAAGGAGGAGGCGGTTGCAAACCCAGGAAGGTACGGAACTGTTCTTCTGTCCCGTTCACGCAATCGTAATCCATTGATTCAGATGATGCCCCTAAAGGCTTCCCTCCAGATGTCCACTGCCACATGGCCCATGAGGACCAGCCCTTTGAGGTTGGTGCCTTCTCCTCCGGCTGCTGAGTCCTATCAATACCTCCCCGTGGTTGGCTGATGAGGTACTCCGCTTCAATCAGGGGATAGCCGTTCTCCCATCCCGCGGGAGAAGTCCAGAACCAACTCCCCGTGTACACCCACGGTTTCTTCCCCTGAACGCCCTCGACTCTCTCTAGCCAAGCCTTTGACTGCCCCTGTACCTGAGATAAGGATTGCCCTCCCAGCAGTTCTACATCAATCACCGAAAAGTCGATATCCCCACATTTTCCTAGGAAGTTGTCCGCTTCCCGTATGGGCGCTTTGTTTGACGGCCACAGGACATGATAGGCCCCGAAGATCAGCCCGTTATCTCTAGCTTGTTTCTGGGAGTTCTTGTAGAAGTCCAGCCCCTTTCCTACGGAGGAGCCGTCTTCCATGAACCCGATAGTACAACGAGCAATGATCCCACAAAATCCTGCGGCCTTGATCTTGGAGGCGTCTATCACCTCTTGGTAACGAGAAATGTCTACAAGGGAGGCTCTCATAGCCCAAACCACCAGTCAAACAGTAGGTTCAAGGTCTTCTCCGCTGAGAGAACCCAGCCCACCACTCCTATGATCAGCAGGTCAAACGAGACTACTAGAACTACTGCATCCGAGAAGTTCATGCGTTGTTGCTCCTGCACAACTCATACCAGTTACCACTACCTTTACTGTCCCCGAGAAGGACAATCGTATCTTGCTCCGAATCCAGTGACATATCTCCAGCGAGACGAATGTTCCCAGTCCCATCCTTTACTACAACAGTTTGGGCATCGTCGAAAGCCTGTAGGATCAACAGTCGGCCACCGATGCTGGCTCCTGCTGCTTCGTTTATGGTATCCAGATCGTCAGTTGCTGCTCCACCCTCATTTTGTACCCTTGTATAGGTGTGGCTTACGGAGATGATCCCCCCGGATATAGTTATTGCTGCGGGAACGGCGAAGTTAAGATTGGTTCGGATAAACACCTCATCCCCGAGATTGTCAAACGCGAGAACTGCATTCCCGGTGGCCTGGTTTATGAAGTTTAGGCGATCAAGCGTTGTGCTTTGTTGGAAGACCCATCGCCCCGCCAGATCAATTTCCCGTTGAAAAAGCACCCGCCGAGGAAATGTAACACTCTCACCAGCTATCCAAGCATGTCGTACATCGTTTTCTAGTCGATCCAGAAGGCCGGCAAGTTCATGCCGTTCTTGCAGATTCAGCTCACCCCGAGAGGTAAGCAGGTCAGCGAGTCTTCCCACGGCTTCTCCTCCAGCGAAGGAATGTCATGCCCTGCCAATCTTCCTCAAGAGCACAGCGTTGGCATCTTCCTCGGTTTTCGTTTCATTCCCCCAAATGATCTCAACAGGAAAAGCCGACCCCTGGAAATAGTCATTGATCTGGTTGATCCTGAATTGATCCTCCGCTCCCATCTCTCCTGAGTGCCAATACTCCCCGAAGTATTCCAGGGGGGTTGCTAGGGGGACAGTGGATAGAATAAGCCAGTCAATCTTATATGATCCTCTGACCCCCCGAACTCCGAATATCTCATACTGAAAGATGAACCTGTGCCTCAGCCTCTCCAAAGCCCTCGATATCCAGTATTCGGGGAGGCTGTCAGGAAGTATTCCCTGAATGGGTTGGATGACATCCTCTTCACCAACTCTGGGGGTGATGATGTTCAGCTTCGGAAGCGTCGGGGTGACTACTCTCTGAACGGGGAACATCAGATTTCGGTGGCTACGACCTGCGCCACATGAGTCTCGACTTGCTCATCGGGGACATTGGCGTAGGGTTGCAATGTGCTGGGTTCTAAGAGGACGGTCTTGCTATCAAATGGAGAATAGACGCAGCGCATCGTAAGTGGGGTAGCCGAGTTCGCCCAACTATCCAGTTGCGTCATGACAGCCTGTACAGTCGTGAATTCAGTAACCTCGTCCCCCTCCAAGTCGATGTCTTCATCCTTGGCCCGGTAGTTCACGCTGTACTGGAACTTCGTCCCGATCCTTCCAATAGCCTCGATGATGGAAGCCTTCATTCGGGGACTCTCAGAGGCATCATCCGTATAGAAGCGGAACCGTAGCCTGATCCGTCTTCCTGTAACGGCACCCGTCACAGCGTTGGATGCGAAGTCAATCTCTTCTATTGGCACAGTATTGAACGTACCGCTGATTTCGGTCCACGCAGAAGACTCGTCGTCGCCGTCTGTTTGATAATCGCAACTGATGACCCTTGTAGACCCAGAGTAGTTCTCTCCGAAGACTTTCACGCTTTTGAAGAGCTTGGGGACATCTTGTAAGTCCAGGTAGGTCCAAGACGTAATGAGATGTCCTTCATGCGTGAAGCGATAACTTGAATCTCTCGTGGGATCAAGTGTGTTTGATGGAAAGTACAGCCACAGCATATCCATTCCCTGAGAGAACCAGAGACGATCTGAGAGTCCTGGTACCACCTCGAAGGCCATATTCCGTATCCGCTTCCCCACCTCTGGAGCGCGATAAATCTCATGCCAATCGCTTGACCCGGTGGAGGTGAGGATGGATGAATAGTTACTGGATCCCCCGTCTACTGATGCGAAAAACCTTCCGGGATACCCAACCAACGCGGAGATAGGCCCCTGCCTATTGCTGGGTAAACCGAAGTCCTGAGATGGCCCAACGTCATCCAGATTGTTCCGATAGAAGCGTTCAAGTGAGTGCAGCAGATTGATATAGAGGTATACGCCGTGGACGAGATGCCCTCTGCCGTTCGTCTCAGACTTGACTTGCATCATCTCTCGTAAAGGTACGGCTTGGGCGATGTCGTTATCAATCGACCAAATTGAGCCTTCCTTCAATATCCACGGGATTTCTGGAGAACCATAGCGGTCAATCCCCGTTATGTGTTCATCATCATTGCCGCATTTGATGTTACTTCCCAGGGTCAGATTGGTCCCCCAGGTTTTCGTGTCTGCTCTTTTCGCGCCTGACTGATCCACATTGGCGACCCAAACCTGCATTCCGTTCACCGGATCATTGGCGAGTGTAAAGAATGTCCCTACATTGGTTCCGTCCGCGGCAAACTCATTCGTCCAAGTTCCCGAGTTGTTGTATCCGCGAAAGCGGCGGAAGGTCGTCGCGTCGCCCTGTGCGAAATAGACGAGATCCCGGTTGCTCACCAAAACATCAGTGACTGGTTTTGTCAGTCCGTGTCCTGTAATTTCAATCCACTGGTTTGTTCCGAGGATGACATACTCCGTTGTGGTATCGTGAGTAACGACCCAATCGGGGCTGACGATCAATGCAGTAGTGGTTGTATCTGTGATAACTCTCCAAGGAGGGTCTTCAAACTGTCCTGTACCTGCTTGTAGAAGTACGACATATCCGTTGTAAGCATCCGCGGTCCAACTCTTTGTCGCATCAATCAACCGATCAAGAGTGCCAGTATTTGCATCTGCAACACCTCGATCACCGTTTAGGTAGAGTTTGGGGGCGGAGGTCCCATCAGCATCCGCTGTTATCCCATACCAGCCTTCCTTATACTGGAAGTAGATCGTAGCACGGTCATCATCTGCGTCGATAATCCTATAGTAGAGATCCACAGTGTCAGCCGACCATGCACTGTCGTCGGAAGACTTCTTTGTCGTTCCTGATGCGTTGTTGACTCCTACCTGCCAGCAGTTGTTTGCGTTATCCGAAAGAGAACCAGCCCATACCTTCACGTGGTATGTGGTCGATCCAGTAAGTGCAGAAGCAGCATGTCCAAATCCAAGTAACTGCGAACTAGCATCACTTCCGAATCCAGCAACCGTCACCGATGTGGAAACCCGTACTGTTCCGGGATCTCCAGCCGAATCATTAAAGATGCCGCCATTAATTGAGCCGTTGGGAGTTCCAATTCTGCGAACCCAGATGTACGTCTTCGCCGCCGTGTAACTTGCTGAGGGAACAAAACTCTTGGCGAAGTAGGCACGACTTCCAGTTAAAGAGATCCAACTTACACTTCCAGGCATACTCTGGTTGAGGCTTCGGTATCCAGTGGTGTATTGTTCTTGGGGTCCTAAAACAACTTGGTTAGCCATCCAGGTATTCAGACGGTAGGAGTCGAAGAACCTTGATCTATCCCTCTCAAAGTCTTCCTGCCCCCTTCCTCCAGACCAGTCATCTTGAGAGATAGGTGTGAAGGGTTCGGAGAAGTCAGAATACTTTGTGCTTCCCTGTGAGGTCTTTAGAGAAGTTCTTTGGAGGGGGGACCTGATGATCGCCCGAGGATTGTAGATGGCCCGACCATCAACCGAAACAAGACCTACTTTGTTGGCTGAACCATCCTCGAAACTTACAACGTGAGTAGGCGAATCACTTGTAGGAGTCGCATCAATCGTCATGGGGCTGGGGGGGTGTAGAACTCATCTTCAGCTACTCGCTGGCCCATAACCAGAAATCTGCGGTGAGCCTGTGGAGCGCGGATGGGGTACTTGATCCTGATCTTGTCAAGACGTGATAATCCACCTGCTTCAGGAGCCAGATAGAAGTTGAGTTGCTCGTTCAAGGTCGGGTCTCCTAGTCCAATCTTCTGCTTCCTCCAGTGAAGAGCAAGGACGATTGCCTCCATAACGACTCTGGAGATGTGGACGTGTTCACTGATCTTGTCGTCGTGGTCATCCAAAGAGGGGTGAACGTCCATGTAGACGATCTTGATGTCCCTAGGAGCGGGGTACTGGACTGGAAGCATCAGGAGGTCAGCGGTTCCAGTAGCACTTCTCTGGACGTACCAGTCGTGCATCTTCCTCCATCGGTTGTCGTTCGTGTCTCCAGTAATGGTCTGGAACCACACCTCTCTCAAGTCTGTGTTGGCCGCAATCGGGAGGGAGTATTCCGTTTGAGCGGAGGCGGTGTCAACCGTGGTCGTATCCGTAATGGGGATGGTTCCCATCTCAGTAAGAGCTTGGTTGACCTTTTGAATGAGGATATGAAGGGGATAGCGTTTCTTCCCTAGAGCGTAGCGGTCTCCTGAGGCTACGGCAACGGATAGTGCAGAGGAGATAACCGATACATTGTCTACGCTGCCGTCGAAAGATGAGTCCGCCGTGAGTTCAAACCTTGGAGTCGTCCCGCTTCCCGCAACGATGTTCTCTGTGAACGTGGCATTGGTTGATCTGGAAGTCCCAGAAGTTCCCGCGACCTTGGCTACAATCGTCCCGGCCGTCCTCCCAGAGACCGTAAAGATGACGGTGTAAGTCTGCGCCTCAGTTACCGAGATGTCTTGTTCCAGGTCGCTTCCAGTACCAGCGGTCTTTGTTGCTAGACCCGCAGCAATCGCCCAGCCAGTCCCCTTCGTCCAGTCTGTATCCGCAGCGAAGCCTCCGTTGGTTATCAGTTCTGCGAAAGTTGACCGGAGCGAGAGTGTGTCGCTTGAGGCGGTGAAGTCCGACACGATGGCGAACTGTCCTTCAGGTGCAGCACCACCCTCTGCTGCGTCTCGGAGAATCCACAACGATGCCGAATTCCAGTAGTCGTCTGCTTGGGTTAAGTCGTTGGTGTCGATGAGGGTTGTAGCAGAGCCACCCGTCGCAACTCCCTCAACCACGATCCCGAGTTCGCGTGCTAGACGGTAGGTT